>JACCEA012138098.1_pt1 | contig 12559 bp, 14 predicted proteins | sample 7449851 | NCBI WGS metagenome assembly JACCEA01 (sample SAMN15323453, study PRJNA562643) | freshwater metagenome | isolation source: river surface water | place: USA:Blue River Watershed | collected 2017-08-18 | reverse complement strand
GGAAGGTAAGAAATTCACAATACGAATACACAATTGTTATAAATATAATACATTAGGGTGTTATTTGGAGAGATTGAACAAGGATTATATATTGGTAGAGACGACAGGAAAGAAGGAGAAACAAGATTTACAAATAAGAATGAACCAGATAAGGATAATTATAAATACACTATTTAATTAATTAAATATTGAAAAAAGCGGGAAGTTCATCATGAGTGATGTTCTTAGTGTTAATAGGTGTAGATAAAGCGAGTAACATGGGAGTAATTTTTCGATTAATCTCGACCATTCTAGAGAAATGTTCAATCTTACGAGTAGCAATCTTCATTAATAATTCCTTCATAAGAGGAGGGAGATATTTATTTCCCTCGAGAGCCTTTAAATTATTTTCTTCTTCAATAGTTTTATTGTGGAAATGATAAGTAATCATAACAGTTTTAGTAATATCTTTTTGAAGATTTACACGATGATTTAACTGATAATGAACAAAATGCCACTTAGCATAGAATTGGTCCATAAGGCGTTGATAAAAGATAAAATCATTTTCGACATCGGCATCATATTTTTCGAAGATAGTATTTAATAAAAAAAGGATAGAGAAGAATTCTTTATTACCTTTAGGTTTAGATTGAAAATTAGAATAGAGAGCTTTCGTAAGATGGTTCATCTCATGAAAATACTTTTCAATTTGAATTTGATTAGCAGTTAATTCTCTTTCAGTATTTTTGAGAGTAGATTCCATCAATGTTAAAACGGCGGCATTCCATTTATCTTCTTCATCAATATTAGATTGAACCATAAGTGGTAATCGTGTAGCTTGTTCAATAGTCTCTTGTTGAATATCAAAAAGAGTGAGATATTCATCATCTTTAAGGGGTTGAAAAAGTGAAAGTTCCATAGTTTAGGATTTAAGTTATTAATAATGAAAACAAAAACAATTTACATCTGATTTTATTCATTTTTTTAGAGATTTACGTTTAAAACGAAGAAGGATATAAAGAAAAAGGTAAAAAGAGGAGAAAAGAATGTTAAACCTATTTAAAATCTATTATACGATAGATATTTTATATCGATATCATTTACATAAAGTAGAGAAGGATACAAGGATACATAAGAGTGATATAGAAAATTGGGGAATAGAGAGATTATGTTATGAACGTAGAAAAAATCTATTGTTTGATTTAATCAAAGAATATGTAGTGAGATATGTAAATCCGGAAGAGATAATAGTAGAAGCATCAAGATATAATGAGGAAGATAGTCTCCATTTATTTATGAAGATGATTATTGAGAATTATATGAATCCTCCATTAGAATTAAAAATAAGTTCAAAAACACTTATATTTTATATGATACGAGACCGTAAAGATACGAGAAAGTATTATCATATAGGTTCAATATGTAATATAGATGGAGAAAAGGAGGAGGAATTCATAAGTAAACTGAATAAAAAGAAAAAGATAGAATAAAAAAAGAATTATATTTTTTAACGTAGATTTTATCAAAGTGAAAAAAATTGATAAAAGAATAGTATGAAAAAAAGTGTATAAATTCTAAAACAAAATAAACAAACATAACCACAGTTAACAGAATGAGCACACTTTATCGTCAGTATTCGACAGGTTCGGACAGTGAGTATCGTTCTCACCGTTCTTCCTCAACGAATCCCTATGCGAAGAAGAAGACCCCTCCTCATGTGCCTCATCCATTGGGATGGGTACAGTCGTCAAAGTCAGTTTTTGACCTAGCACGTCAGTGTGGAGTGCCTGAGGAACTAGCTCGTGATAATACACTACTAAATAAGTATAGAAATATTATTCAAACAGGCAATGAAACTACATTGAATGATGATGAGATTCGAGTACTCCGTTGTTATCGAAAGTCGCTAGAGCGTTTTAACGATGATATGAAGAAGGGGGTAAAGGCGAAGCAATTTGTGCATACTCCTCCAATTATTTATCGTAGGGCTCGTACAGCGGGATTTCCTCATTTTATTGCTACTAATTTTCATCTACTAGAGAGACTCTATCTAGGTGTTCCGAAGGATGATGAGAAGAGGTGGATGGTAAGCTATCAGATCTCGATTCAGAACTTTCGTGATGCAGGTGGTATTATGAATGAGGAGACTCGTGAAACGAATATTACTAATATGATGATTGAACCGATGAATCTAGAAGAGATGTTTTCAGAGTATGATAGTTTTGGTACTTCACCTGAATCATCATTTGATAGTATGTTGAGTCGTAGTACTTCAGATTCATCAGATAACTCAGACTTTTAGATAGTCTTAATTATAATAACGTAAAAAGAATAAAAAATGAAAATTCTAGTCTTTTCAATATGAAAGACAGATGGTATAAAAAACGAATAAAAATAAGATGAGTCAAGATTCACGTTCAATTGTAAAGAAGATGGGAAGGGATGCATATGAGAAGAGAGCAGAACATACTTTTCATGAATATCTTTACCTGAAGTTTTATATGTATGATAAGGGTAAGGCTCTTACGAATGATAAATTTAACTTTAATTATTATGAAGAGGTAGGCAAGGCTCTCGAGAAGTGGCATAAGAATGAGGAATCACTCATACTTACGGAACAGATTCTAGTAGAGATGTCACTAGATGTTGAAGTCGAAGAGATTGAGAAGCGTTATCCTGGATTTAAAGGAGACCCCTATTACGAGACTTTTTACAATTATATCGACGAATGGTTAAAGTATCAGGAGGGTCAGTAATACTTTTCACAACAAACTTTATAAAAAATAAACACTAAAAAACGTGAAGTGGCCGCCCCGGTTCGAGCACTTGTTGTGACACTCTTTTTCTTTGAAGGCTCAAAGAAAAAGGAGACAAAAAGAAAACCCATTATTTATAAATATAATAATAAAAACAGTAAAAAAAACAGGGGTTTTCTTTTTGCCTCCTTTTTCTTTGAGCCTTCAAAGAAAAAGAGTATCGAACGAATACTTGGCGTTAATATTTGTGAATCAATATTATCAACTTTAATAATATTTTTAATTAATATTTTGTTGTTTTATTATGATTCAAACAATGGTACGCATAAGCATGCCATCATCATAAAAAGTTAAAATAAAATGTTGTTATGAATATAACAACATATAATAATATTTTAAAAAAAATAAACTTAAACCAAATCAAAACGAAGAGCGACAACACCAAACTCTTCTTCATTTTTTGGTTTATAAAACTTTTGATATACTTTCACACCATCTTCAATATTTTCTACTGTAGGTAAAGTAATATCAAGACCTTCACCAGTTAAATAATCACGGAAAGTAGGATATGTTTTTGTAGATGTGATTTTAGTGGTGATTTTACGAGGGAAACCAAAATCATAATTGACAAATTCTAAAGTATCTCCCTTCTTCATATCTCCAAATACTCCCTTGTTTAATCTTCCTTCTACTTTCTTCGTTCCCATTTTAATAAATGAAAACCAAGGTTCAGAGACTGTTCTTTCATATGTTTGAGGTCCTGTGGGTTTTTTTACATTCTTCTTTTTCATATTATTCTTCATCTCTTCTACCTTTACCGTCTCCTTTACCTCTTTAACAGCTTTTTTTCCAATATTTTTCATAATTACTTTTTTCTTTTCAATCTCTTTCATTCCTTTCATTTTACTATATTTCTTTTATATATTTTTTTTAATCAAAAAGAAAAAAAAAAATTAATTTGATATAAAATGTTTAGCCCGAATTATAGTTAAAATATAAGTCGAATACATAATAATGGAATGAACCGTAAAAATATATGAATAATTTACTTCAGCTTTCTTGGGAAGTTCTAAAGAACTTCCAGAAAGCAACATGTTATCCTCATTAGAGGATAACTTGTCATCTGAAGGATTATATTCTTGAAAAGTACAATAACAGATAGTCCAAAAACAGACTACACTCATTAAAAAAAAATGTAAACGATAACTAAAATTTCCCAGTTGTTGAAAATAATAATAAGAATAGAAGTGATATAGTAAATAAATCATAGGTATAAAATATCCGAAAGAATAATATAATAGATAAGTTGTCATCTTTAATTCAATCTCTGATTTTGTTAACGTCTTATCAATTATATCTAAAATAACAGGTCCTTTATGATAAAAATATAAACATAAAACAAGAGATTGTTGAATAATATTTAAATAAATACAAAATGAATCATTCCAACAAAAATCATGTATCAAATCTTCTTTATATATTTTTACTTTTTTAAAAGGTTTAAAACAATTTAAACAATGACGATTTTCATGAGGATTTAATTTATTCCATCTCATTAAACATTTTTTATGATATCTTGCAGTACATTTAGAATCACATGGTATTTTAATGGGTGATTCACCAATAAATTCTTCATAACAGATTGAACAAGACTCCATTTTTATATCTAATTCATTTTAATGAATCTTTTTTTAAATTCATTATTTTTAGAAGAATGAATTTTAAATTATAAAAAGAGAAAGTTTAGGAAAGATTATGTTTTTTCATATAATCATCAATATTGAGACTACCGAGACTAGTATTACAAGTTTTACAGAGTGGTTTAATATTTTCAAGTAGATTCGAACCTCCATTCTTTACAGATTTGATATGCCCCATATCAAAATTTTCATAATCAATCGTAGATTTACAAATTTGACATTGACCATCTTCTTTCCAAGAACCGAAATATTGTACATATATTGTTTTTCGATCTATTTTTGAGAACTTCTTTCTCTTACCAGCGTTCTCCAATGTTTTTTGACGATGATATTCATAACTATAGTAAAGTGGTTTTGCATCTTTCACATCTTTGACCTTTAATAAGATCTTCGTACGAATATTTTCAGGATCCGACTTCCTCAACTCTTCACCCAACTTCTGATTTATCTCCTCCAATTTATCACATATATAAGCACTCGAACTTGTTGGAAATAATTCCATTAACATATCAGTCATTTTACCCGCATTTACATTGGGTTTCATAGGTGATTCTGATTCAGAGATATAATGTTTATAATGTTGTTTAATATATTCTTTAATGCGATGTTTTTTCTGTGCATCATCAATATCTAAATTCATGTATTCACTAATGACAATATCATTTAAATCTCTCGAAATATGAAAAATATCATCAATCGTTTCACATAAATAAATACAAACCATCAGTTTAAATGTCTCCTTACCTTCAGGATTCGATTCAAAAAAGTTTTCATACGCCTTAAAACGATGTTGACCATCAATAATATATAATTTATGTTGATAAATACCTATATGAATAGTATTTAAATCATGAATTTTTCCAAATTCATCATAATAATTATCGAGGATATTAGTAAATTTTTCGACTCTCTCTGACATCTTCTCTCTCTGAGACCAGCTTGCAGGTTCAGGATGTTTAGATTGTAGTAAAACAAATGGAATATAAACATAATATTTATCAATTGATGATGAAATTGTCATCACCTTTTCATTCTTCTTCCATTCTTCAATAATCTCCATTTTGATTTGATATTATATTTATCCTTTTTTTTTTATATTCTAATTTATCTTATAACACTTTTTTTATATATAATTTCATTTATCATCTATCATTTTACATACCTATAAAATGAAGTCCAGAATCATTAAAATCAAACATATCAAATCTATGATTTGATTGATATTTACTAACACCATTCATATGTTGGTCAAGACGAGTATCATAAAATTTACTACCAGGTTCAGAGACATCTGATATATAAAAACGGTCAGGATAAGAGACCTGAAAAGTCAAAATTTGATGAACTTTTATAGCCTTAATCGGACGATTTGTGTATTGATCACATATCAATACAATTGTCTCTAAATCTTTGTCATGAATTTTTTCAAATAATTCCAAAAAAGGTTTTTGATGGTCTTTTTTAATTAAATAGTTTAGAATACTATAGGATAATTGATTGGAGAATACCATGTTTTGTTTTTTTTATGAAAATGATATAAAATAGACTTTATTTTATTCATATTTTTTATCTAATATTTAACGTAAAAAGAATATAAAAAATATAGATGAAAAAAGTATATATAAAAGATGTATTACATAGTTCCTTCAATAATGAGTGATGAACGTAAATCGATAGTACTTATAGTATAAGAATATAAAGAAAAAAGAATAAATACAATAAAAAAATGGTTCAACAACATTTATTAGAGAATGTGTATTCTTACTTAGACAGAAATGACCTTTTTAACTTTATATTACCCTTTTATGAAAAGAGTAATGAACAAATATTCACGAAAAGATTATTTGATATGGTATGGTCATATATTGAAGATGAATTAAACCATAATTATAAAATAAATAATGATAGAAAATATAGTTATCTATGTTTTTCATATTATCGTTTATATAATTGGATAATGGAAGATTCAATTTATTTTCGATATTATTTAGATAAGATAAGTGATGAAGATTTAATATTTATCATGGAGAGGGATTTATTGAATCCTTATAAAAGAATGGAATATGAAAATTATGAAAAGATATGTAATGTGTCACTTCATCGGTATATGAATGAGCGATTAAAGAGAATAAAGAATAATAGGAAGACATTATTATTTACACATATAAGAGCAATCAAGTTAAAGAGGTGGGATATCTTGGAATATATTTTAAGAGAGACTCCTAATTTTCTTTCCAAGAATAAGATAAAGGAGGATATACGAAAAATAAAAAATTTAGTAAAAGAGAATCATTTAAAATTGGTAGAATATGAGAAGGTAAAAGAGATATATTGTAAAATCATGGAAGAGAAAGGACTTATTAAAAATAAACGATTGTATATACATTTGAATCGAGAGAATTTTGATGTTAACTTTTATCTTCAATTATTTGAAAATACTAAGAAGGATAAAGAGATGATACCTATATTAGAAGAGAAATTGATTCAATTATTAAAGGAATATCCAGTAAAATTTAAACTCAATATGTATCATATCAAATTCATATTGATGAGAATGGATATAAGACGATATTATGAGATTTTTTCTAAATACTTTATATTACCTGAGAATCTATATGAGAATTTATGTATTCCAATTGAACTATATTTAGATAAAGTGAGTTATTTAGAAAAGAGATTAGAGTGGATGAAGATCATAAAAGAAGAAGGAGAACCGATGTTTATAACTACAAAAATTACTTATAAAATTATTTTATCAGATATTCACACTGTAGATATAAAAAATTATTTTAATGCAATACATTATTTTAAGGATATTGTAAATAATCCAATATTTTTGGAATATGTATTAAAAGAACATACGAATGAATTACAGAAGATAAAATTGCAAGAAGTAAGTTATAAGAGTAATAATAATAATTATCAAACTGAAGTAGAAAATCTAGGATACGGGATTGATAATGTTTATCAATTATTATTTTATTTATCCATAGAAGCCTGTAATAAAAAATCATTAAATTTATTTTATGAATATAACAAAGAATTAAAAAAACTAGATAGTGAGATTTATAAGAGACTTTGTTTATATCATTTTTTAGATGATGATGTAAAATGTATGTATAAGAATGAAGATAAAGTGGTTAATTTTTTAATGAATTTAGGTATAAGACCTGATATTGAAACACTTCGATTTTTTATTAAAATGAATAAAATATATAAATTCAGAATGATGTTAAAAAAGGGATGTGAGACGGATTCTACACTATATGTAGATGCGTGTAAAAAACATAATGATGATATATTTTCTATGTTATTAAAAAAAGAAATACCTTTTGATGAAGAATCCATTAATCTTTGTTTAAAGATAGTTGAAAAAAATTTAGAGAATATTTGGAGTAGTGATAAAATAATATACAATTTTAGTACAGGTAATTTAAATATATTAGAATTAATGAAAGAAAATGGTATAGAATCACAAGAGTTAAAGAGAATATATGATAAATATAAGAAAATATCAAATGAATATAAAAATCAATTATTAGGAATTTTACACACATATAACAAATTATCGAACGAAGATAAAACTCATTTATTAGGAATTTTACACAAAATAAATGAATAGATTTATTTTTATCATGAATAAAGTATTTATATATTTTTTATTATAATTGTATTATCAAAATAATAATTTTGATAAATTAAAAAGTAGGAGGAGCAGGCTCCTCCATCTTTAAACGCTTTTCACTAGGTTCTTTACTCTTTAAATGAGGATATTGAATATAAAAATCAGAATGACCCAATATAGACTCCATCTCTTTACCAATACTTTCCAATAGATGTCTCAAACGGTCACTTTTACGACCAATAATATGATTGGTCTCCAATAAAAATGTATCTGCATTTCCATCTAATGGTCCAGGAATACGCTTCTCCTTACGAATCCACTCTAGAAAACTCTTACTATTTCTTAAAAAACGAGTATAATTAGATTCCGGTTGAATAGTATTACCAGAAGAAGAGCTACTTCCACTCTCTTGAATAGGTCTCTTCCCTTCATATTTATCAAGTGGACGTTTTTCTACACGATTTGGGATTGTCATAAAGGCATTCGATGTTTTTTGAAATATAGGATGATCTCTATGAAGCATCGGAGAAAGTCCTTTAACAGCAGTCACTGGAAGAGCCGCAGCAACCGGAGCAGGTGCTCCAGGAGCTACATGAGCAGGAGCTATAGGAGCTGCAGCAACCGGAGCAGGAGCTACAGGAGCTGCAGCAACCGGAGCAGGAGCTACAGGAGCAGGAGCGACAGGAGCAGGAGCAATTTGAAAAGGAATATGAGGTGTACACTTAAAAGGTAAACAATGATAAACCATTGGAATACCTGTCTGATGTTCAGGAATAATATTAAATGTAAATTTAAAAAGGAGACTCTTTGTAGTTTTAAATACGGGAATCATATCCTTCAAATATGTACTTAATAGATTCTTTGACATCATATCTTCTACCATCTTTACTTTACTTCTTAATAGAACTTTATCCATTGGTGTATCACTAAATAGATTGATATGAATACCAATTAATTGAGCGACAAGATTTGTGTTTGTATTGTGAATCAAAGTACCGATCCATGAGACTTCAGGTTCATGTGGTATCTGTTCAATCATCTTTGTCATCTTAATAAGTTCGTTCTGATAAAGTGCCATAAATTGACACATCTGAATACTTACACGATGAATATTATCCGAAAAGAATCGGAAAACATAATATATATTATCTTCCATAATTGGACTCTTTGTAGTAGAGATCACAAATAAAAGTACATTTAATATACACTGATTCACCATAGTGTAGTGAACCTCAAGAATTTCAGGGTTTGAAGCCATCTTCTTTTTAACTTTTTTAATTTTAGGTAAAAAAGAATAAAAGTATAGGTAAAAAGATTCATTTTTTTTTATTTACGGTATAAATTATAAAGTTCTCATTCTTAAGAAGAATGAGTGGTAGCCATCGTCTCCTCATAAGAGGGAGGAGGAGGGGGGAGAAGATGATCTCTCTGCATAGGCATGAGATTCTTTCCCGCATAGAAAGATAGGAATTGATAGGGAATCTCTTCAAGAAGAGCCTTACCCACAGATTCCTGAATCTTTTCAGCGTCCGCCATGGTATAAGTATGACTATTCGGGAGATAATCCCTAAGAGGGACGAACTGTACAATATCACGGAAGCCCAACTTTCCATCATCACCATCAAGAGCATCCATCGTGGAGAAGTCGGCATTACCGACACCCACAATAATAATCGAAATAGGAAGTTCTGAGGCGATACGAAGAGCCTCAATCGTAGCATCCGTGTCATTGATAACACCATCGGTGATCATCAATAGAACGAAGTACTTCTGTTGAGTAGTGGACTGCGGCGTAGCCCTAGCCAGTTCAATCACACGATGAATCGTGGGGGAGAAGTAGGTAGGTCCACTGAAAATAAATGACTGATGGTTAAGTGTGGACTTATTCTTTCCATAAATCTGATGACTCGTCTTCGCTTCAGTAAGAGAACGAATGTAAGTCTCCTCGATTCCGGTTAGACCATGAACACATGGGTTAGTCTCATCACCATTCAATGAGAATGAGTGATAGACATTACCATACTTTTGTGCTCCAAATCCGAAGAGGGGGAACTCCTGATTGGAGTCATAACCCTCAAGGACGGGTCCTACTGCACGGATAGCGAGCTGATATTGATTGGGCCTATCAGTCGAATGATGATGAAGGGACGATGCCATATTCGGGTCACCATTACTACCCGTGAAGTCAATAGCAGTACAGAATTCAATCTCAGTACCTTCTCGGATATAACTGAGGAAAGTAGGGATATGTTGGAAATTATTAATAAATAGCTTCAATTCCATGTGAGACTTGTTGGCCTCCGGGTTGATCATCTTTTGGGATGTCTGACGCGAAGGACGGATCATAAAGATCTCAGGGTGAGACTGAAGGATACGAAGGGTCGTCTGAAGGTGTCCAACACCCTCTTCGCGAGAACCTAACTTCTTCATAAGAGAGATTTGAATAGGTATATCCCATCCTCCAACAACACCCACCGTGAGGTGGATGATGTCAGGGAAGGAGACACAATTCGTTGAATAACCCCCCTTGGTAGTCCAAAGAGAATCAGCCTTTTCACCAACCCTAAAAACAGTCTTACGAATGTCGATATAATAATCCTGACCATAGTCCACACCATTGACGGCGAGACTGAATGTGACGATATCCTTATCGATGGGTTCTGAAAAACCACGAATAGTAATATGACTCTCAATATCAGAACCCTCTGGGTTCTTCATCTTAGAAGTCCATACACTACCCGGTTTACTCATAATATTTGCCACTGTAGTAGTAGCTGTAGACATAAGAATGTGAGGACGTAAAGTGTTTTCATCCCACATCTCAATACGAATGGTCTGATTCTCTTCGAAATGGTAGGTGAGATGAACGGGGTCCTCCCGAAAGTCAGGAGAGAGATTGTTATCAATTACCTTTGAAGTGTGAATCAGTCTTCCATTGAGGAAGAACTTAAAATAGGGGTCGGAATCCGAACCGATATCCACGTTAGGTAGTCCCACCGCAGATATCTTAAAATAAACATTCTGCTGGAGGTGTCCCTTGCTCATCGCGAGTGCGATAGCCTGGTCAACCTGGCTTTGAAGAGAGACCTTCTTGATAACAGAGGTCTCAGCAGGAACGGAGTTAGTGCAGCCCATCTTGATTGTTAGCTTTGGTTGTAGAACGTAAACAGTATTGTGTTAATTTTCTATGTAAAAAAAATCATTTTTGACATTATTTTTATCAATTTTTTTCATAAAAAAAATGATTTATCTTTTACCTTTCGTTAACAAATCCTTAAGAATGTAAAAAAAAAGTAAAAAAATGAGTTTTCAGATGGATTCAAAGGAGGCTACTTTTCAGAAGTTTTGTGATTTTATCTCGAAAAAAATGGATTTTCCTCTTTTTTTAAACTTTCCTTCGTTTGATTATCAGATCAAACAAATGTTGAAAAAAGATAAGAATGTAAATGGATTTGAACGAGAGATTTTTCATGAACTCTTTGAAAGAATCGCTCCTGATTATATGATCATCTTTGAAAGAGAAGAGGTAGAGAGACCCGCTGTAGAATATTTTACTAAATATCTTCTACCTCTTTATGTATAATTATATAAATTTTATAAAAAACAATAGTTGAATAAGGTCAGGCAAGCGACCCCTCCTTAAGGGGGGGGGTCGCACCGGGGTCCCTCTTTAGAGGGAGCCCCTTTTTGTGGCTTTAGCCACAAACCCGAAAATGCCATTATATAATTATATATTTTTTAAATATAATCAATTATTTTTTTCTACTTTCATTGTAACAGGTTAGTATGGATATTCAAATATGTTCTTTGTGTCTCGTATTATTTGTCATTCTCTTTCATGCCATCTTCTTTATGATTCAACATAAAGACCCCTCCGAAGAAGAAGTATGTAAATACAATGACCGTAATATTATATTATTTTTAATCTTATTATTGGTATTATTATATGAAGTCTTTCAAACCAAAAAATTAAGAAAAAATACTTGTTATCTCTTTTTAACAGGTATTGGTATTCTTTTCCTCGCATATTATAAAATTGTTTATTGTTCATAAATCATATTTTTTTTATGATATAAAGAAAAGAATGAGTGAAGAGACAGAATATGAAGCGGAGAAGATAGAAAAACTGGGTTGTGAGATGTTAACCATTCAATGTCCTCATTGTCATGACTATTTTGAAGTAAAAGTACCCGAATTAAATTGTTGTATCTTTCGTCATGCCAGTTTCAAAGAGACATTTGAACCCATACCTCCACATACACCCAAAGAAATATGTGAAGAGTTTCTCAAAAATGATGTAGTCTATGGATGTACTAAACCTTTTCAAATTATTAAATTGGAAAATGGTAAATATAAGATTCAAATTTGTGATTATATATAAATTTTGATAAATTTATATATCTTTTTTTATATTCATATTCATTAGGGGAAAAATGAATCATGTGATTGATAAAATCTTTCATTCTTCAAACAATGAGAAGAGAGAGATGAATGAAATT
>JACCEA010774254.1_pt1 | contig 12568 bp, 9 predicted proteins | sample 7449851 | NCBI WGS metagenome assembly JACCEA01 (sample SAMN15323453, study PRJNA562643) | freshwater metagenome | isolation source: river surface water | place: USA:Blue River Watershed | collected 2017-08-18 | reverse complement strand
GAGTATTCACAACATTTTGACCAGCAGATGATTCAAGTTTCACCACAACCAGACCTTTTGCATTTCTGGGTACCTGGGACAAACTTACTGATGAAACATGCAATGGTAAATAAAACTCGAAAGATACAAATGGATTTGATAATGGAGAAGCAATGGTATTGTCATACGAAATGGCAATGGTGGTAGTACCAGCATTTGCCACAGCTGGGGCTTCGCAATGTACAGTATTCATATCCGATAAAAGTCCTACTACCGCAACTCTGTTGTCGAAGACACAGTAGATGGTGTCTTGGACAAAGTTGCTACCAGAGATGGATACCAGCTTTCCGCCATCAGTGGACAATGCTGAAGGATAAACTTGAACTAGAACTGGGCGAGGAACCACTTTAAGTAATTGCTGGGTTTTAATAATTTTGGTACCATACAAAACAGCAACATCAAAATACTGACTAGAGGTCAAATCGACAGACAGCGAGACATTATGGCATATCACACTATTTCTTTTATTCAACTCATCAGAAACTATCTCACCCACAAATACTTGATCATCAAGCAAACAGTATATACGCTTGACACTGGAGTACTCCCAAATATCTTCTCCAACTAATTCCAAATTCATTATTTCGTTTTGATAAACTACTGAAGGAAAAATATAGTGGAAAGTGGGGTATGGAATGAGAGAAAATTTCTCATCAAACGTGTACGCTTCGAAAGTCGATAGTACAACAGACAATTCGTATTTACCATCCAACATATCTGAAGGCAATATACAATAACCACGGTCAGTGGACAATACATTAAATGACGATTCATATGTAAAACTTCCATTATCAAGTCTCCAATTGCAGCTGAAGGTGGAATACATGTTGAATTGATCACCTTCGATATAAATGGGAGTATAACTATTATTGAGTGAAGACCCATCAGAAAGCACACTGGTAGGAGAATAACTATAAAATTTAGGTGAAGGCGTCGTTGTCAAAATAAACTCCTCAGAAACTGAAACATTGTTACCCAACACTACACGCAGTCTATGAGTTCCTGCAGTCGATCGTGGGACATCACACAATAAGACATCTTCTAGAGACGAGAACAATGCCACAGTGGTAATAGCATCATCAAAATTACAATAATATTGAATGGCAGCATCAAAAGAACTTCCTCTCACTGCAATCGTACCTTGAAAACTTTCGGAAAATACAGCAGGTACCACACTTGCAAGACGAATTTTTGTAGAAAGTTGAAGTTTCAAAGCGGTATTCATTAATGCAACACTGTTGCCAATTTCAACAGATACTTCCTCGGAAGAAATCGCCCAATTATCAGGCAGAGAAACCAAGCAGCGTACTACCTCATCTGACATTACTATCGCGGGCGTAACCACCGCTTGATTTAAACGACACATAGTAATATCATCTCGTCGACCAAGAAAGCCAAAACCATAAATATCAACTGTTTGCATATCCGCTACGTAAAATATAATGGAAGGCTCTAACCACCCAAAAAATAAACCTCCAGAATTAATAATGGCAAGTGTATCCTCCACATTCTCAACATCATTCACAGCTACACCTACAACGATATCTGATTTATCCAATCCTGAAAGCTTACTAGATGGGATTGAACATTGTAATGTATGCCAATCCAATTTTACTGAAGAAACATGCAATGATCCGACTTGGCAGAAGTAGTTTGTTGATGAAGACAATCGTTGCACTGTTGTCACAGCAACGACTGAATCCGTTTTACTATCAGCTTCAACAAAGTGCACTTTACCTATAACAAGTGGTTCTTGAACTTCAATGGGTACTCTGTTACTCACAATTCCGACCGTCGTAACAAGAAATACTTCATGAATACCGGGGGCTAAGTTGAAATGCACATTATCACATACAATAGTCTCAGAGTTCAACGTTCGAACTTTACTCATTTTATCACCAACTACGCACGCAATGGCGTCATTTCCAATCGAATTGCCCTTCAATGTAAGAGAGCTTTTCGCTTGGGAAGTAAAGACCCTAGGGTTCACTTCCTTGATAAAAGGTAAAGAACTCAAAGCCATAGAAACGGAAATATTCGCCGAAGTTGTAGCAGAACGATTGCCATTGAATGCAAGTTGAGAAGTAAGAGCAAAATCTCCCGCGTTCTTCAAATGACGCATTTCCACATTAAGCTCCTTCACAGCATTCGCTACATCATCCACTAAACCCGAAAAAGCAGCAATTGAATCATCATATCCTTTTCCAGCTCCACCAACTATTGAAAATTCCAATCCTCGATCAGAGGCCAAATCAAACAACACTTCCATCGCATTAGCAGCAATGGTAGGATTTGTCTTCTCCACGACAATCTTCCCATACAATAGCTCACCACTAACAGCATCAATGTTGTCAATTTCAAAAGGTCCCAACGACAGCTGTGCCTCTTCCAATCCTAATTGAGCAGGCTTGAACTCAGACCGTACATCAATCATCACAGTTGCAGTATTACCAGTGGATGGAACACCCTCCACATCAGCATAAACTACATATGAGAATTCATCGTCACCAACGTACTCAATATTGGGCGTATATACAAGTTGGCTGCAGGCTGACAGAATGAGTGGCTGTTGTTGATCTACATTATTGCGACATGACTGATGAGCTTGTAAATAACCATGTCGGGGATAAGCTACAATTTTATACCACAAAGGACGACCGAAGAAGTCCGTGGAGTTCAAAGTAATGGAGATGTCTTCTGTCTGAGAAGTCGATAGTTGAAAGTCGATGTTTGCATATGATACTTCCCAAAAATTGACAACAGAATCCTGAAACATTTCATCACCCTCGTATGCGGTATCAATAGGGAAGAATGTTGCTGTCATTTCACCAAAATTATCTGACAAAGAATTAGACGTGAATCCATAATTCTCATCAAATGTGAACAGCATAAGAATATGTGGAGATGTTACATCAGGAAGTGAATGCCAAAGTTCACCAACCTCGGTTGAGGTCAATCCAATGTTCCATATTGCTAAATAGTCCACTGTCAATTGGAAAGTATTAGAACCACTTGCAATTTTGGCTGCATCACCACCAACTCTCCATTCACTCTGCGCTTGGGAGATAAGGGTATTTACTGTGGAAGATGTTACAGACGGAGAAATGGAGTCGATCATAGTACCGTTTTGATACAAACGGAATTCATAACCATCCCAACATAGCGCAATATGTTGCCAGAATGAGCTTGATGAACCCTCTAATTCAACTGTACGTTCAAAGTATCCAATAGAATCAACACCACTATCTCCAACCGTGTACCGCAGCTTTCGAACGGTACCGGTTTTCGTTTCACCATCGTAAACAATGACGGAGATGACACTCTCCTTCTCCAATAATGTTACAATTTTGTTGCCAGAGACTTCAGCAATCTGAAACCACATCATAAATGACAACGATGTGAATTGCTGGACATGGGTGATAGAGTAGTCAGTCGACGCCAAACGAAGTGACACATCATTGGACAAAACGGCAGCACTGCCTGCATTACCAGCTACAGGATTATAATTTTTATTATACTGGGTTCTTCTCAACAAGTTCAATTCATCTCTTTTGAGAATTGATGAATAGACGAAGATATCATCCAAGAATCCACGCAAGCCACTTTTTGCTGAAGGACCATTACCTATGACCAACGCTGATGAGTGATGGTCAGTTTCAACATCATTGAATTGATAGACATTATTATCGACAAAGAGAGTGGCTTGCTTGTTAAGTTGATTATATGTTGCTGCAATGAAAACCCATTCATTATACTTCACTGGAATGGTACTCCACAACCCGTTGTCAGTATCGTTACGTCCACTGCAAATACCCCAATGGCTCCCATAATAAATACCACGAAAACAACGTTGCTTTAAGCCACTCAATTGGGATCCTTGTGACATGACAAATCTATAATTCAAAATATCAGTTGATTGACCAAACAAATAAGTAAATGCCCTTACCTAATATCATTTGGGATTGAGCTGTCTGACATACTAAGCTTCACCCAGCCTCCAATGGTCACACTAGGAAGAATGTGGGGAGAAGTTGGTACGTTTGTCTCAATATTTATTGTGCTATCTGAATAAAGGGATAACATGTGATGTCCTTCTGAAAACGTCCAATCATGAGAGTTTGCTGTTGAAGTTGTTATACTGAAAACAAGCAATAATAAGTAATTGCACCAAATAATGGGTGACAAATTTACCTCGAGTTAAAACGATCGCGTGCAACATTTCTAACATCACGATCAAATGGATAAAGGGCAAGGAGTTGCTCAACCTTTAGGATAGAATGGGGCTCATAATGCCTTATCCACGAAAAGGTAGGTTTCTCGGCTGTAATGAAAAATACCAGGTACTGACAAAGCACCAGGAAGAGCACCGTAACTGGTAGCATCTTCCGCCTTACAACATCCAGCAACAGAGTCATTTCAAGTACCTCTTGTTGCGTTGTATTCGTTTTGTTGTTTTCACAAGGTCCGTTCTACCAAACTAAAATAAAAACCGAACTAAACTCGATCCTGGTATAAAGAGTATAAAGTCTCAAAATAATGAAGGAATATTCGGAAGCGTGCTCAAGAGATGACAGCCCATCGAGATGGAATGCGTCGAAGAGATAAGCAGCTCTCAGCTCTCAAGTCAATATATGTCAAGACTTTGCCGTCAAGCAACTGGTCTGATTTGAAACGTGCGCCAAGTCACTTTGATCAGGTGGTTTTTATACAATGTCGGTGAGAATGGAGAGGGGTTTTATTAACGGTATGGTGGGAAGAATACCGATATCCATAATAACTTCTGGAAAAATGATGGAAATAGATTTGTTGGAACGCACAGCCGCACAACATCGCCCCGGGCGTGATGCTGCTTGAGTTGAACATACTGTACCATGTACATACAACAATACAATACAATACCAACAGACCAAGCCAGCCCAACAAATACATGATGTATTAATGAATTCTGGAACTCAATGTAATTGGGAATTGTGCGAAACCATCTCGGTAATTATAGAGTGGAACAGGATATCTTTTTCACATGCACTGAGATGTGGAAAAAAACAATAGGTTGCATATTTTTTGTGGGAATTTCTCTCTTTTTCTCACCTTGCCTTCCATATCGTTACCATTCGTCGCCAATTCAACGGCATGGTTTTCAAGCGTACATCCACCATAGACTACCCACCCCTGCATATATTACCTCTAAGAATTTAAGATTGACTGCAACTGCCCCAAGTAAATCTTCCATGGTGGGCTCCAAACCGAAATCTGTGTCGCAGACCAAGAGGGTTCAGAAACGAGAGCACGACGCCACTTGCGAATCATTGTTCAAAGAATGGGAAGAGGAGGAACGGGAATTATATAAACAAGAGTTAGAAGAAAAACGAGCTCGGTTGATAGAAAGTGGAGAAGAAGATAAAGATTATGAACTTCCAAACTACATGGTGGAAATATTGAATGAGTTGGATGATCAGGATGGTGTTCCACCGGCTAAACTACCGGTTTTGGCTATTATTGGACGACCGAATACAGGAAAAAGTACTTTATTCAATAAAATTGTGGACTCCTATAAAGATGGGGCCATTGTTCACGATGAACCTGGTATCACACGAGATAGGGCATACAAAGTTGGAACCTGGGATGGTTACAATTTCCAGGTAGTTGACACTGGTGGTATTGTATTTGATGACACAGAGGATGTTTTTGCTGATAAAATAACCGAGCAGGCATTGATAGCGTTGAGAGAAGCAAGTGCTGCCATCTTTGTATGTGACGGAAAGGAAGGTTTGACGGAGCTAGATGAAAGTATTGCCCGATGGCTGAGAAGAAATAATAAAGTACCAGTATTTATTGCAGTCAGCAAATGCGAATCCCATAAGACTGGGTTCTTACAAGCAAACGAGTTTTGGTCTCTGGGATTTGGAAGACCATATGCTGTAAGCGGTATTCATGGTACTGGAGTTGGTGAATTATTGAGCGCTATCACGAACAACACTATGGAAAAGGTGGTCAACATCTTGCAAGAAAATGTTACGAACGTGGCCTTAGTGGGTCGTCCAAATGTTGGCAAGTCGAGTTTGTTCAACAGGTGAACTATTAATTGGTTTGCCATATTTATTATTATTATTTCTTCACTCAGATTGTATGGGAAGGAGAGAACTATTGTCAGTAATGTGGCTGGGACAACGAGAGATGCTATTGATGTTACGATTCATTCCAAAGGCGAATCATTTTGTCTAATTGATACTGCTGGTATACGAAAGAAAGGAAAGATCGACTATGGTCCAGAATTTTTTATGATTAATCGGTAAGTGTACATTAAGAAATGTCATCTCACTGTAACAAATGTCTCCAGAGCTTTTAAAGCCATTCGTCGTGCAGAAGTCGTGGTATTAGTGTTGGATGCAACTGCGGGAATAGTTGAACAGGACCGGATTCTGGCACAACGAATTCATGATGAGGGCCGTTCTTGTGTGATTGCTTTAAATAAATGGGATGCGATTCTCAATAAAGATGATAAATCTTTTGATGCCGCTGTTCATCAAATACGAACATCGCTACCTATACTACAGTGGGCGGATGTGGTTGTACTTTCTGCACTTACAGGACAACGTTCGGATAAATTGCTGGATGTCGTCAGCCATGCTGCCCAACAATTTAAGCGTCGAGTGAAAACATCGGTGCTTAATGAAGTTGTGTTTGATTCAACTGTGTCGTTGTCTCCTCCAAAATTAGGGACCAGAGCCGGTCGAATTTATTATTGCATGCAAGTTTGCAGCTGTCCACCAACTATTGTATTTTTCGTCAATGATCCTAGTCTATTTACTGATAATTACAAAAAGTATTTAGAGCGAAAAATTCGTCAACAATTAAAGTTAGATGCTACTCCCATTAAAATGATATTTCGGGGGAAGTCACTCCGTGATATTTCCAGATCGGCACAAAAAGGCTACATGGGCAAAACTGCACAAGATGCCATTTTAGTAAACAGCAATCGATGCAAGAGTTCGAAGTTAGAAAATTACGAAGATTGACAAATTTTCTAGTGAATATTTACAAATTTAAATACTAAAATGGATATATGGATGTATGTGTCTCGGGATCATTATAGATCTCCTCTACAGAGCTATTCCCAAATCTTTAATTAGAGTTTTTTTATTAACCTGAGCGTATAAATTGTTTTATTGGTGTGCATCAATCCATACATGCATGATCTACATACCTTTCCGAGGTGATTTCGTGGAATAGCGGGCACCAAGAAGTACTGTTTCGGGATCTTGTATTTGGCAAGCTTATCCGCTAAATACTCATCCATATCTTTCTTTACGTTTTCAGGAGTTTTTCTGAATGATACAACGCAAACAATTATTTCTCCTTGTAGAACATCAGGAACACCAACAACCGCTGCTTCAATTATCTAGGGCGGTGAAGAGAGCTTCAGAAAAATTATGAGTTGCAATGTGAAACTTACATCTGGATGACTCAGTAACTCCCGTTCAATTTCCAAAGCCGAAATTTTGTATCCTGAAGCCTGGAAAATGGTCACTACAGTATTTCACACGCAACTATCATAAGAGTACCTTTATTATGTCCGACGAATTTCGACCTAAGATTTTGAAATATCCATCTTCCGTTATTTCCGCAATATCACCGGTTTTAAACCATTCATTCGAAAAGCTTTCTTTTGTTGCCTTTTCATTATTTAAATAATGCTTGAACACGCACGGGCCCTATATTGGAAAACACATGGTAAGAACTTTAGTTGAAGATGACAGACAACTCACTGATATGTACAACTCTCCTGGACTATTTGGTTGAGCGATCGGATTTTCATGTTCGTCAACAATTCTGCACTTCACATATGGTAAAGGAAATCCTACATGACCCTTTCGCTTTTCGCCTGTATACGGATTGGATAATGCCATCCCGATTTCAGTCATTCCGTACCTTTCCAACAATGTTTGACCGGTGAGTTTCTTCCAGTTATCCATCACAATATCAGGTAATGCTGCACTTCCACATGCCATCAAGCGCATCTTTTTCATAGTTTGTATGGCTTTGATCTTAGTTGATGGATCCAAAGTTGAAGCACACTCTAACATTTTTGCATAAACCGTAGGAACAGCCATGAACATTGTCAAAGGATCGGAACGGTTTTCGGCATCTGCTGCTAACCGTTGCCAAATAATGTTTGGTGAAGCCGATGGAGAAAATTCTACACTTCCACCAACATTTAGAACACAAAGAAGCTTATTCAACAAGCCATGCATGTGATACAAGGGTAAAAAATGTAGAATTTTATCGGAAGGTTCATACTGCCACGCCTGATTGAGTGAGTCCATCATATGGTGGATATTACTGTGGGTATGAACTACGCCTTTTGGCCTACCTGTAGTGCCAGACGTATACATGATGAGAGCGTTGTCACTTGGGTTGAGGTTATCTCTCACTAGAATATCTGTGGTAGATGAAAAAGACTTCAGAAGTTGCGGCGTTTGAACAAAAGTAGTTGGGAGCTTCGAGCGAATTTCTGGAGATAAATCATTTTCCCCTGACATCAAGACAGTTTTTATATTACTATCAGTAATGACGTGTTCAAGCTCATTGGCGGAGTGTGTAGTACACATAGGAACGAATACTTTGCCAAGTTTCCAAGTAGCCAGCAACGACACTACAAAAGGTATGGAAGGCTTGTTTAAGACTCCGATTGTCTCACTATTTCCAACTATACCACTCAAAGCATGCGCCAATTTTGTGGATTCTACATCTAATTTTTCATATGTCAGTTGAAGATGTTGTGAAGGTTCGGAAATGGCAATATGCTGTGCTCGAGATGGCTCTTTTAACTTCTGGATGAAATTAATTTTCATCACTTCTGAAGCAGTTGACGCATTCGTCCAATTCCTCCTCCCTGGTGGGAGACGACATGTATGAATCGGTGACAATGATATCAAAATGCTTCGTCGGTGCATCTTCAAAGTTGCCGGGGATGGAAAGATATTTGTGCATAGAATAAAAGGAATGTTTGCCAAAGCAAAAGCAAATGAGAGGAGATATAATCATAATCGGGAAGCACAGCAGTAGACAATCGGGAAATAAAAGTGAAGATAAACCGAATATTTTATCCGGAAAACTGCAACGGCAACAAGCACAAGAAAAACGGACGCCACCGGTGCGTCTTGCTTGGCCATTTTATAGAAGTATTTTGAAGTCACTTAGTATGAATCGTGGCGAGGCCTTTATCTGGGTGTTTAACATATTCCTTTGGTTTCTTTCATAGGTGAATTGGAATCAAAGCCGAACTTTTCTCTTTTTTGTCTTGTAGGTACTGTACCAACTACCAACGTAACATGCCTGGAAATCTTCAAAAGGCAAAGTCTATGTTTTTCCAGACTGGAAATGCTAGACCAAGTTATATGGAAAATGTTGACGATCTAGTGAGTGAAACATTGGATTGGTTGTTTCGATTTAAAAGTTTAGCATTACAACAAGAATATGTGGTTTTCAATAAATCACGAACATCCACACGATCAACGTGGTTACTGAGTGTGTTATTAACAATTTTCACCATCCCTTATCTTATCTTTATATTATTCAGTTTGAGTAAAAGTCGGCATAGCAGTATTGGTGATTTGGAAGTTGCTATGGCTGCAGTAAGTGCGTTTTGTGTCCCTGTAATTCTGATATTGTTATGGATGGTGTACTACGTTCAATGGGCAAAATCTCATAAATATTCTCGTCAGTATCCCCACTCCTTTACATCAAAACATTTACTACATCATTTAAGTCATATTCAAACTTGTGCCTATGCGATTATGATTTCATATTATTGTTTTCGACTTATTATTCGTGTCATTAATGGACAATGTGACGATCGCGATGGACAGAATTCTTTGACTGCATGGGCATGTAATCCACTGGCTGATCGTAATAGTCTTCCGCAGGATTCAATGTTATCTATCATATTTATTCCCATGATGTTATCCCTGATTTGGAAGGAAGTCGATTTTACTGTTGTATGTGTTTGTTGGTTGATGACTGTCATCGCTTTTGTGTTCAGCGCTGTATATGCCCGTGCATTTGGAATGCTACCGTTAATGTTGGCTTATCTATTTGCTGGTCCCTTAGCATATTATGAATATTTGAAACAAAATATTATTATGTTCGCAATGAATCAAAAATTGCGGGATGCCCTGGATGACAATGAAAAGATGGCGGACGAAGTTCATGCTAATGAAATGAGATCAATGATTGGTAATGTTGCTCACGATTTAAAAACAGTAAGTATATTTAATCACTTAAATATTTTTTTCATTTATTCTCTCTGTCTCTGTTTGTCTCTCTTACACTCTCAATCTCACTCTCATTAGCCATTAACTTCCTTTGTCAATGGAATCGATTTCATTGACCAAGTTACAAAAGATTTGAAAGAAGTGGCCACAATAAAAAAGAGCATTACTCCCATCGATCTTGAAGAATGCGTTCAATCAATTACCACATGTGTGCAAAATATTAAGAATACGAATTCATTTATGTTGATGACAATCAATCGTTGTATCGATTATACGAAGGCCAGTAAAGGTGTGAAGCTAGTTCCCAAGTATGATACTTTTGACCTCATGGAATCTTTGAATTTGCCATTAAATTGTATGAAAGACATTCAATCACGCGTTACCATTAGACTTATTGATATATCCGATGACATTTGCTCACACATAATCACAGATCGACAATGGTTGCAGGAAAATGTGCTTTGCTTGCTGTCTAATGCGGTCAAATATTCTACAGAGGGTGAAGTTACGCTGAAGTTGTCCCTGAAACGAAATTTCAATGCTGATGGAACAACTGGAATGTTTGACCAAATGAAAGCATTATTTTTTACAAATGGAGGAGCAACCGCGAGTACCGATGCGAAAAAAGTAGATGAACAAGAAAATGCAGTTGCAAAGAGAATTGCAAGTCTTGATGATTCTACAGTCGTTGGGCAGTATCAAGCAAGAGAAGATAGCAACAAGAATCTAAGCTCAATCCATACCGATGGAGCGAAACCCGTCCCATTTGGTGAGAGCGGTGCTGCTGCCAAATATGTGGAATCGCCGCCGACCACAATTCCTCCTGCAAAGACCAATCATCGGCGTCATTCGTCAGTTACAGTTAGTGAGTGCGTATTATTGATAGAAGTGGAAGATCATGGTGTCGGTATCGATGAGTCAATAATGGAACATTTGTTTACCCCTTTTAAACAAGCACAACGTCTAGCTGGGGGGACTGGACTTGGGTTGTTCAGCTTAGCTAAGCGAGTAGAGGCATTAAATGGGCGCTGTGGTGTTAGCGGTAGACGTGATGGGGAACAAGGATCCCTGTTTTGGTTTGAAATTCCTTACCGTTCGGACAAGATCTATGCGGCCTTACATAAGAAGGTTGCGGATCGAAGATCTTCTATCCTTCGGACAAGTATGACGTTGATTCCGTCTTCCACAGTCATGGCAACGATGACCACATCTTTAGGACATAGAGGATCTGCGAAGATTTTGCCCACAATGATTGGTACGCAATCATCGGTAGTAGACATGATCGCTGAGCACATGGAGATGTCCGATCTAAGTTTAAGAACTTCATCCGTCCGAGACGAAGTAAGTGCAGTTAATAACCACAGTCCATCGAAAGCCCCTCCACCATCAACTCCCTTGATCGCAGAAGTTCATCCTGAAACTGAACCAGATGCAAACAAATCAACCGGATCGGGACCGAGCCCAGTAGTTCCTTTTACCGCTCCTCCGCCTTCTGTGAAGCCTGTAGTTGCTCCAACTCCAGCTTTGCCAAAGGGTAAGAAAGGTAGTCCTTATGGAGAATTGAAAATTTTGGTAGTTGATGATGCACCTTCGATTGTTAAAATGACTAGTATGATGCTGAAACGTCACGGACATGCTATTACAGCGGCAGAGAACGGAGAAGAAGCACTAAAAAGGATTTTCGACCAAGTTAATGTACAATCAGTACCGTTCGATGTAATCTTAATGGATCTCCAAATGCCGGTCATGGATGGTTTAGAAGCGGCCAGAAGACTTCGTGCGTTAGAAAAAGCCGGTGGTCGCCTCCCTCATCATGGCGCAGGTATTCGTTCTTCATTGCTACAGAGTATCAGCAAGACCAAAATGGGGAGCTCCATTGCGATTGGTGTGGTTTCAACGGATTCTGGGAAGGGTGGTCTACAAGACTTAGCCGATGCGGTTGCTACGGCAACAGGTAGCACACCCCGAGGACAACATGTATTGTCTGGGCTGCATCACATAATTATTGGTGTATCTGCCTGTTCTGATGACGAAACGACAGACGCGGCATACGAGTCCGGGTTTGATGCATTTCTTCCGAAACCGTTCAGTATAGATACATTCTATGAAACATTTCAAAGGCTACGGGCTCAGGGGTTCAATGGATAGAGCTTTCATATTCGTTGAAAGTCAATTTGCTCTCTCTCTCTCTCTCTCTCTCTCTCTCTCTCTCTCTCTCTTTCTCCTTTCTTCTTTCCTCTCGTTCCCTTTCTCTT
>JACCEA010814660.1_pt1 | contig 12571 bp, 10 predicted proteins | sample 7449851 | NCBI WGS metagenome assembly JACCEA01 (sample SAMN15323453, study PRJNA562643) | freshwater metagenome | isolation source: river surface water | place: USA:Blue River Watershed | collected 2017-08-18 | reverse complement strand
GTTGCGAGATATCCATTAAGATTCGCCCAATCTGATCGATCGAAAGGGGGAAACAGGCGTGATTCGTCTGAAAATGAGGTGACGAATGATGCCAGACTGGGTGACTTCGCAGTTCCAGATGAAAAGTATGATTTGCCGTCGGTTGCTGCATTCACTTTTAAGGACAAGCAAATTTGGTTCTTGGATCGGATGTCCGAAATGCAGAAACCTTGGACAGATGGCTTTATTCGAATTGAAATAAGGCGATCGAGAATCCTTGATGACTCGCATAGAGCGTGGTCGCAACTGAGACACGAAGACTTGCATAAATGGATGCGATTTCAATTTTATGGGGAACCCGGTGTTGATGCTGGGGGTCTTGAAAGAGAGTGGTTTGGATTGGTAATTGAAGAAATATTTTCCCCAAACGCTGGTCTATTTACCAGGTGTGGAAGTGAATCAGGGGGTTCTTATCATATAAATCCTATATCTGGCGCCATCAATGCGAATCATTTGTCTTACTTTAGGTTTATTGGTCGGATTCTTGGAAAAGCTATAATGGAGCAACAATTTATTAAAGCAAATTTATCTCTCCCATTGAGAAAGCAACTCATTGGTATGCCTGTTACATTTTCAGATTTGGAATTTGTTGATGAGGAATTGTTTCGCAATTTATTGTGGTTGAATAAAAATGATGTCTCGTCGTTGATGCTCGATTTCTCAATATCTTACACAGCTGCCAATCAAACTGTAACGTATGAACTAATCCCCAATGGAAATGACATTATGGTTACAAACGATAACAAGCAAGAATATCTTCAATTACGCCTTCGTCATCGACTATTAGATTCTATCAAACTTCAGCTCGAAAATTTGCTCATTGGATTTTATGAAGTGATACCTCCTGAGTTGTTGTCGGTGTTTGACTACCAAGAATTGGATTTACTACTTTGCGGGATTCCTGATATTGATTTAGATGATTGGATTCGACATACTGAGTATTTGGGAGATTACCAAAAGTCTGGTTTGAAACATCCTATAATAAAATGGTTTTGGGAGGCTGTCCAGAGCATGAGCCAAGAAGAAAGAGTGAGGCTGCTTCAATTTACGACAGGATGTGCCCGTTTGCCGGTGCAAGGCTTCAAGGCTCTACAATCAAGTGACGGTAGATATAGAAAATTCAATATTCAGAGCGTGTCCAAGAAGGTAGGACACAGACATTAATCATCATGTTCCATATTATTTACCATTCATTATTAGGACTCTATATATCCTCGTGCTCACACATGTTTCAACAAAATTGATTTGCCACTGTATGATTCGAAAGAAGAGCTTGACGCATATTTGAGTGTCGTAATTACCATGGATGTAGTTGGGTTCAGCATGGAGTAAGGAAGTGCAAACATAAGCGTAATGAAAATCACTGGTTCATTGAGATCGTCAATATCAATCATCATCAGCACTACTTAAAATATTTTTCAACCACCAATTCTAAATCACCAAGACTATTGATAAAACTTACCCGACCAAATCCGATCCTCATAAATGAATTAAAGCGATGCCGGTTGTGTTGCGAGCACGGAAAATTACTACCGGGAAGTATCAACAAACCAGTTTCTTCCGCTAAGCGCTCTGCAACATCATTTAAATCCAATGAATGGTTCAACACCTCAACGAAACCGCAACATCCGCCTTGAGGTTCACACCAGCGAAATAAATTTAAATGGTCCAGCAAAAACGATCGTAGCGCTTGCAAATTGTTAAATATAATTTCTTTTTGACGATGCCAAATATAATGTCTGTTCCGCAGAGCAATCAAAGATAAGATCTCGCTTGGAGCGCTGTTGCAAATCGATAAGTAGTGCTTATTTCCAGATATTCTGCAAAGAGCGCCTTCATTTTTGGTGTAGATCCATCCAATTCTCAATCCTGCCAAACCAAATGATTTTGAAACACCACCAAGACTAATTGCTTTATCATACATAACCGCAAGAGAAATATTTGAATTTTCAGATCGATCCACACCATGGTATATTTCATCAGAGAAAATCCAAAGATCATACTTTTTGGCTAGAACAACAATAGCTTGTCTTTCGATATTTGATATGTTTGCACCAGTGGGGTTATTTGGGAAATTTATCATAATAATTTTGGTGGAAGGTAAAATAGCAGCCTCTAGTTTGGCTATGTCAAGAGTCCAATTATCGGAAGGATCCAGATCGAAAACAGAAACATCGCATATTGTTTCTGTCACGCTCTTGACCGATTGATAGCATGGAGTAACAATTATGGCATGATCATGTTGAGAAAGTAAACTTTTTAAAGTTGTAAATATTCCTTCCTCTCCACCAGCAAACACCAGAATATCATGCGACTCGATTTCATAACAATCTTTAGATGACATATCCTGATTTATCATGTTGGCAATTTCCTTCCGTAATAATGGATGTCCTTGTGTTTCTGTATATCCGCAAGACAAGTTTTCCCATAGCTTCAAGCATTCTTCATCAGACAAAGCAATTAGCTCTGAAATTTTCCACGATTCACAATCTACAAATAGTGATTAGAGGTGGTGGGATCGTCCTGTTTACAAATCTGAAAATATCTCACCACTGCAGCACAGCAGATGACGAGCAACAAACTCGTACTTTGCGAAATATTCCTCTAATTGGAAAGGCTCAGATGCAATGTTGCTGTGCATAATTTTACTTCAACACGATGTTTTTTATTCAAACCGTGGAAAGAACTGAATAAATGTAAATTAGGAATATTCCAAATTTTTTTTTTGTAGCACAATGTCTCAATTTAACTGTTAATTTTGAAAAATGTATAAATATCCACTATTGTTACAGTTAATTTGTCTACGAATTAGGTCATTTATGTATTTGATGCATTGTTAGTTCGTAGTCTCCAGTCCACGCACACACTTATAATTAGCAAAATAAACGCCAGTGATTTAGTTACAAGCGCATTTTATTTAGCATTGATAAATTTATTCACGTTGTTTTCTCGCTACTGACGAAAATGTCGAAGCCAGGGTTTTCGAAGATCCCAAAATCATGCCTCGTAACTGGGGGAAGTGGCTTTGTGGGGCAAAGATTGGTTGAAATGCTGGTTGAAAGAGGTTGTGCACGAGTCGTATCTTTCGACATTATGGCAAAACCGAAAAATGCATTGGAGAATGAAAAGATTGTTTATATTCAAGGCGATTTGACTGATGAAGCTATTGTCTTCAAAGCCGCGGAGGGAGTTGAATGCATATTTCACATTGCTGCACTCGTTGGTCCATACCATCCAAAAGAAGCGTATCTCAAGGTGAACTATCAAGGCACCTTAAATGTTTTAAATGCTTGCAAGAAACATAATATAAAAAGACTTGTAATGAGCAGCAGTCCTAGTACCCGTTTCCCATACCCAGACCCTAATGTGGTCGGATATACTGAACAAGATCTATTCATCAAAAATGGGGGACAATACGCAGCGAAATTTCTGCAACCCTACGCTGAAACAAAAGCACTTGGCGAGAAAGTGATCCTCGATGCATGTGGAACCAAAGATACTGAATTGTTGACGATTGCTGTTGCACCTCATCAGGTCTATGGTCCACGAGATGGACTTTTTTTGCCTAGTTTATTGGAAACAGCAGCATCTGGTAAACTCAGGATTTTTGGTGATGGACTGAATAAGATTTCGTTTTGCCACGTCGATAACTATTGTCATGGTCTTATCTTGGGATACGAGGCTTTGTATCAAGGAAGCCCAGCATTGGGAAAGTTTTATGTTGTCACCGATGGACCTGCGATTCAATTCTGGAAGGCACTGGATCAAGCGATCATCGCCATGGGTTTTACAAGCATTTGGTCCAAATTCAAGTTGCCAGCCGCTTTGATGATGTTTCTGGCGTATTTGTGTGTATTTTTTGGAAATATGTACGCTGCTTTGACAGGAACTCCAAAGCATGTAGTGAACTATCATGTCAAGTTGAATCCTTTTGCAGTAAAAATGCTGCTCATTCATCGTTACTTCAACATCTCTGGGGCAGAGAAGGATTTGAAGTACAAGCCCCTCATTACGTTTGAGCAAGGTTGGTCGGACACAATCAAATGGTTTAAAGATAATTGGCTGGTTCAATACAAGCAAAAACATGGAATGAAATAAGTTATTGAATTCGACTAAGCATGGATTTCCGTAATTGACACAAATCTTTCAAAAATAATTAATTAAATGTTCACAAATCAACAGTTACTATAATGGTGATATAATAACTTGAGAATTTAATTTTCGAAAGAACATAATATTTCGGAACAAAACTGACCCAACGTTAACGTAAATAAATTCAGCGACAAGTGCAAGTATTACCATTCAGAGGGTTGCATGGCTTAATTGTCAAGGTAACCAGAGCATCAGCACTGGTAGAAGCAGTATTTTGAATCAAATACACCCAATTTGGACTTGTTAATGTTGGACACTTTACTGCTATGAAACTTTCAGTATTCTCGATGCCATCTACATCGATTAGCGCTTCGAATCCGTGCGGATAAGTCATTTCTTTGTTCACATAAACCACTGATTGATGTCCTTTGGATCCAACTTCAGTATAAGAATTACCAGAAACAGGATTGAATTTCAGCTCAAAATCTTTGGTTTGGACATTGTACGAATACTCCTGAATGATTCCAGCGACGGCCTGAGGATATGTTCTGGACAATACATTCAATTTGTCCATACAAACGCTACCATCATCTTGATATAAACTTTCACCTTGTGGAGTGCACGTTGTAATATCTTGATAATACTTGAATTGCCAATACATCCACGATTGCTTATATTTATCCGCTACTTGAGTAGTGCGAATTAATTGTTGAATATCCGATTTAATGTCCTCGGCAGCACCAAATTCAGTCATAATCATCCCTAAACCCATACGTTCAGCATCTCTGCTGCGCATAGCAAAGAAAAAATCATCAATCGCATCACAAGCCAATTGCTTGACGGCAGAACCACCACTAGTTGGACAATAGACATGATAGGCAAGCATCTGTCGATCGTTGTATGATTCTCCCCCAGGGCCTTGCGTGAAGCCACTTGGCCAATAATCGATGGTCAAACCTTCAAAGAAAATAATCTTTTCATCATCTACTGCACGAATAGCATTATGTACATACTCATACAAAGGTTGTAAATAAGTTTGCTCCACCACTTTTGGAAGCAAATTCTTCGGCGATTGATACACGTCGCCAGCCCACGGTTCGTTCATCAATTCGTACCCTAATACATTTTCGAATGTCGAAAAGCGCTTTGCAATAGCAACCCAATAGTTTGCAAACGCATCCCATAAATTGTCAACGTTATTGTAGAGACATTGAAAGCCAGCCCCTACTTCTGCACTGAGATAATATGTTGCAAACATTTTTGACAAACAAGCCTCCAGGGTCGGGTTGCCATCCGCATCAGTGGGATAAGTAGTATTCACTGCAGGTAGTGGAAATTGTTGAGTGCTAATAGGCTCTGCAGCCTTACAAAGATTGAAAACATAATCTGGCACACCTTCGCCGCAGAATTTGCGATGCCAGAGATCTTGGTGAAAATCTAAGATAACGGCAATATTATTCTTTGCCAAGTTAGTGACAATGGTCTCAATCTGGTCCAAATATCCTTGATCATACACCCCTCTTTCCCCGGGTTCTACACCAGGCCACATCACTCCTAACCGAACTATATTGAATCCCCATTTCTTGAGATTAACAGCGTCAATATCGCTTAGAGTGGTTGTGGAGTCAAAGCCTGTCGTTGCAGGATACCAAGGTGCAATTTTATAAACTGCATTGACTCCATGAAAAATAAGTGCTCTATAATTTGAAATGCCAAAAATCTTATTTCCTGAGAAGTAATATGTAGAGTTGAAGTTACCTCTTTGCATCATCGATGAAGGATCGAGAGCGAACGTCAACCGTAACTTTTGCTGCAACAGCAATAAAAGTCATTAAAAGTAGCAAAATGGCGAATGGTGTCATCTTAGCAATTTTTATACAAGTGAAGCAGTACAATAGTGAAATAATCCCAAGCAAGGGATTGCAACTAATAATAATCTAATAATAGATCTAAATCCCGCCGGATCTGATACCCGCCTGCGCCTGCTGCGCCTGCTGCGCCCTGCTGTGTGCGGCTGCTGGCTGCGAGCTGCTCTCTCGTGTGGGCACTTCTTATTATATTGTGGGCGCCGGTGGTGCTTCGCCTTTTTGCTTTTCCATTTTATGCTTTATCCCATATCATTATAATAGTTTGGTAGCGTTGTACTTCAAAAGTGAGGTTGATCATGGAAGATTTGTACGGGAACCTTCCACCACCTTCTGCCCATTCCGCAGAAAATGGATTTTCCATTCCAGAAATAGGAACATCATGGATTTCTGTGAACACTCGCCATGGTAAATCCGATACCAATCCAATGAAAATTAGCAAGTCCTCCACTGTCTCCACTGTTGATAGTAAGAAACCAGCTCCTGTTGTGACCGGGAGTAAATTTGTTCCTTCAACGTTGCTGTTTAAACCACGACAAACAGCCGTACCTATTAACCAATCTGTCCCATCATCTTCTTCATGCGCGCCAACGCCTTCCGGAAGCACAGGGAAAATCCGAACTATTGTTGCTATGGAAGAGATTGTAGGGAATTCCGAGATTAGCGGACCAACATTGGGCCAAGCAAATATTCCTGCTGGACCACAACTTCTCTCCATAAATGATTTCAACTTGAATTCGTCTTTTGATGTCGTTCAGCCATATGATCCAAGGAAGCCAAATGATTACTCTCAATTTTGCAATGAGCGCGAAGAGGAAAAACGAATAATGCAGTTGGCCATTGATAACAAGAAAAAATTAGAGGAGATAGAAAAGGCGAGAGTGGAAGTTGAAAGAAAGAGGAAACTTGCAGTGGAGCAAGGTGATTATCAAAGTTTGTTGTCCAGCGCATTGCTTGAGAATAGTGGTATTGGTAGAGGTAGGGGAAGAGGAGTAGCAAATCTCCCATCCTGGATTGTAGAGCAAATGAAAAGTGCTGAAATGAAGGAGCATCTCTCCTCGTTATCTCCTGATGCGGAGCAGTACAAAGATGCTCCAACGGAAAATGAAAATTTGACTAGAGTTGCCGGAGGGCGACAAAAGTCAAAAGTATCTCACTATAGCAAGCCGAGTAAGGTTATTATGCTGAAGAATATGGTTGCTCCCGGTGATGTTGATGAGACTTTGGGAAATGAAACAAAAATGGAATGTCAGAAATATGGTTGTGTGTTATCTTGCGAAGTCTGTCTTCTTGATAAAAAGAGGTATCCTAGTTTTAGTGAATCAGAGCAAGTTAGAGTTTTCGTTCAGTTTGATCGCCAAGACAGTGCAGTGAAAGCTTTCAAGTAAGTCTTAAGGATAATGTTGAAAAAATTACAATGCTAAGTAATTATTTATATTTAGAGAAATGAATGGAAGGTTTTTTGGAGGCAGAATGATTTCAGTTTGCTTTTATGACGAACAAAAATATACAAATAAACATTTTGAGCCTGAACTGGATGAACTGTAACAGGAAGAGAGTCGCCACTATGTGTGTAAATTTCCCAACTCAGTCTGACTTTGACTCTCCCCCTTGAGTTTGTGACAATAAATCTTCTTCTTCCTCAAAGTTTTCGTACAATGTCATTACTGTTTTGAAAAGTCCTAGACGTTCTCGCTCTTCCACTAACTGTGATCGAAACACATTGAATTCATAAAATCGCCAATGCTTGTGGTAGTATACCGAGCATGACTCAAATAGTCTTACTTCCAGCATAGCAAGTTGGAATAGAAACCTTTTATTTGGATAGACAACAGGTCTCATTTTCACTACATAGTTGTAAGCGTCCTCCAGAGTGATTCTTTTCTTCGCTAGTAAGTATGCGATGACTGCTGTTGGCGCTCTGGATGCACCCGCATTACAATGTACAAGTATCTATACATATCAACAATATATTTATGCTCAATTAACTGCATCAACTAGAGTCAGCTACTTACCCTCCCTTTACAAGCCTCCACGCGATCAATGAAGTTTATGATGCTGTCGAAGTATTTTCCGATATCTGAATCAACACTGTCCCGGATCGGAATCTTTTCATAAACAAAATGTTGATTGTACAAGTTGGGTGCATCGTGTGTCACATTTAGGATATGGGTAATATCTAACTTTAACAGTATTTGCATGTTGGATGAAACCTCTCTTCGACCAATGATAAGCCACGGAAGAATATTGGTAATATCCTCTAACCCCTTTTCTTTCTTACCAGTGTATCCCATCGAGATCTTAAATGCCAATTTCCGCCGCTCCCAAAGAGTATAAGTCTTATGGAAATGATCCGTGCTTCTTGTTGTAAGAACTTTTTTCTCTTTAATCTCCAATATTTGGTTAGCGTATTCTTGGAAGGTTATCTTCTTTTTATTTACTTCCATTTCTCGTTCATCTTCAGCACTAATAAGCTGCAATTGATTTTCAATATCTTCCAATATTTCATCCTCTTCTTCTGGTATGGACTCTCCTGCTTTCTGCCTTGCAGCGCGATCGATTCTCATCTTAATTGCTTCACGTTCGGCCTCAAAACGAGCCTCGCGCAGTTGGTCCTTTGCCCATTCTTTTTGTGTTTCTATTCTTTCAAACACCGTGGGGTTATGCTTCCTGCGATATTCTTCTTCATTGGATTGAATCCATATCTCTTGTCGCTTAACTTGAGTGTGAGAAGCAAGAAATATTGTGTCTTTTTTGCGAGTTGGGATCAAATCTCCACCATAAGGATCTTCCTCTACAATCTGCATTACCAAAACAGTATTATGATATATCAGCACATAAAGCAATTAGTCTCAACCTTTTCTTTCTTTGCCAAAGATAATGTTGCATTTTCTATCAGTAAGTATTATTGCTAGATTATTTGTACAAGGAATCATCCATACCTCTTCCATCAGCAAGTTCTGGCTGAATTGCTGGAGGCCGGTATTTGAAACGAACAACCGCCATTCTGGCGCAGTGGTTGATAGTCTAGACTGCACTAATTTTGTGTCATCATTTTATATTGCTTGTTCGGCGGCCAGAGCAGCCGGTTGGTTGATATTGTATCTGGTATCGGACGCACTAAATACAATTTGTAACGGTCAGACTTTAGTGTTCTTATTACTATTGGTTGTTTTTGGATCATTCTTGATTCAAAGCGCAAATGCGATTTCTTGGCACAACAAAAAACAAAAATATACTACATTACATAACATCTCATCTCTACGCCACCCACAAATTTATAGGTCACTCATAGTAATCACTTCCTGGACTGGTACCACTCTCTGCCAACCTTTTAGCTTCTCGCTCTCTCTCAAATGTACCTTTTACATTTTGGAACTTTTTCATGGTGAAATGCTTTTTATGAGTTTGTTCTTCAGCTTTTTGTCTTGCCAAAATAACAGATTGCGAAGCTATAGTTGGTTTTGGAATAGGCATGAAACCTGTCTTCTTAATGGATGTAACACTTGGGTAATCTGTATCTTCATTTGCGAAATCTGTGTATTTTGCTTGAAGCAGTTCATCCATCCTTTCTTCGGCACTGCAGAGAAACATGTATAAGATAAAACAATAACCTCCATCCATGCTTACAATTGCGTCTTGATTCCAAAAGGACCTTCATGATTAGCATCAACTCTTGTGCTATCAGTCTGCAGAGCTTCCTTAAGGCGAATATTTGGGTGATCTATAGCGTACTGTCGCATGGACTTGGCAGTTATGCAACTTCGATAGACACGGGGGAGGGTCAAAATAGTTATAAAATTTAGAATGATACTCACCCTCTTTTGACTGCAAGAACATTAGAATATACAATCATTTTTGAACTCTTTTTCTCCAGTGAAGGATTGGCAGTTACCCAATTGGAAATTATTTCCGAAGCCCCCTCCAGCCCTTCGGGGGATTTCATACCATATGTATGTGGTTCAGTGGGAAGATTGTACGTCGAAGTGCGGACACATCCTATCCTGTCCTTAATTATCGTTCTCTTTTTCACTACGTGCTGTGGATGCTCCATATTGTAGACTGCGATTATTTAATCGTTTTGATCAATTGTGAAAGGTAGGGTGCCACTAAAATGAGCGAAACCGCCGTTACACAATCCATGTGGGTGTGCTGTAAGTAGACATAGAATATCGTATTATTGTAATATTTATTTTCGATCTACTGTACATATACTAAGGTCGTTTTCCGTGACAAAACGCGGATTTCCATTTTTCTTGAAAAGCCCTTAGTACACATCGAAAATCTATATTAATACGATATTCTATGTCTACTTACAGCACGCCCCAATGATTTTCATCCAAATGTTAAGGAATATGGTACTTAAGTATTATAATAATAATAGGTGTACTCTTTATTGTAGTTGGTAATTTCTTTGCAGCCCCACTTTAGTATTTATTTGTGGTGCAGCTCCAAACTGATTGTTGATAACTCTTTTTGATGCTCACATCCTTGGGTTGAATATGACTGAACGCGTCCAACTACCTCGCCAACTTGTTCCTTCGCATTATGAATTGGAGATTACTCCTGACTTCGAAAAGCTGAGCTTCTCAACAAATGAACATATCGATGTCACAGTCCACGAAGAAACAGATACTTTGACGCTTCATGCCAGGGAAATCACTGTCCACAGTGTATTTTTTAAAGCTCGTGGATCCAAGAAAGAAATTAAACTGAGTGAACTGTCATATAACTTCAAGAAAAACACCGTTTCTTTTGGTTTTGAAGAAAATCTCCCAAGTGGGGAGGGTATATTGACTATCAAATATACAGGGATACTAAATGGTGATATGGCAGGATTTTACAAGTCAACTTATGTAGATGCGAACGGTAATAAGAAAATCATGGGTAGCACTCAGTTTGAAGCTCTTGATGCAAGAAGGTATAAAGCTTACGATTGAGTCCCCTTATATTTTGTTATTAACTTCAATTTTTGCTCAGAGCATTCGTATGTTGGGATGAACCTGGTGTTAAAGCAACATATGGATTGACTTTGATTGTTCCAGCTCATCTAACTGCTTTGTCTAACATGCCGGAGTTATCTACAACGCATGTCAGTAATGGCAACGGCGGGATGTTGAAAAAAGTTTCATTCCAAAGATCTCCTAAAATGAGCACTTATCTACTTGCATGGGCGGTTGGAGAGTTTGATTTTGTTGCAGGAACAACAAAACATGGAGTTCAGATTCGTGTTTTTTCTCCGCCTGCTCGGGCAGCTCAAGGATCCTTCGCCTTGGACGTTGGAATTCGCGCATTGGATTTTTTTGACGATTTCTTTAACGTACCATATCCACTTCCGAAGTTGGATATGATTTGTATCACTGAGTTTGCAATGGGTGCTATGGAGAATTGGGGATTAGTTACATATCGCGAGACTGCTTTGATGATTGATGAGGCTAAGGCATCTCCACAATCCAAACAAAGAGTTGCAATTGTTGTTGCGCACGAATTAGCCCACCAATGGTTTGGGAACTTGGTCACAATGTCTTGGTGGGATGGTCTTTGGCTTAATGAAGGGTTTGCTGCTTTTATGGAACACTTTGCGACAGATGAATTATTCCCTGACTATCAGATTTGGGACCAATTTACCACAGATGCTTTTGGTGCAGCGCAACGTTTGGATGCTCTCAAATCATCTCACCCTGTAATCGTACCAATTAAGCATGCTGAAGAGGTTGAACAAGTATTTGATGCAATTTCATATTGCAAGGGTTCTACTGTGGTGAATATGGTTGCCGCAATTCTCGGAAAAGAAAAATTTCGGGAGGGATTACAGAACTACATGCGCAAACATGCCTATGGTAATACTGAAACCATTGATTTGTGGAACGAATGGACAGCAGTTTCAGGGAAAGATATTTCTCAAATCATGCACACTTGGACCAAAGTTACCGGCTACCCGTATTTGAGAGTAGTTTCGGAAGAGTGGAAAGACTCTGAAGTTGTAGTCACTCTTGAACAACATCGCTTTCTTTCGGATGGGTCTGTCAGTGATGATGATGGTGCAATTTGGAGTATTCCTCTCTTCTTCGCGTCAGAGAATTCCATTTCTTCTGCTTCTGTGATGATGGACCAAAAAGTTCAAACTTTTGCCATTCCTTTGGGTGCTGTGACTATCGGTAGCCGAACGTGGATAAAGATTAATGCTGGTCAAAAAGCTTTAACAAGAGTAATACATTCAGACAATATGATATCGAGACTTCAGGAAGCCATCAGTCGTGGACAACTAGCAGCTGTTGATAGAGCGGCTTTGCTGCTGGATAATTATGCATTGGCTAAAGCAGGTTTGGCTCCTCTGGAAACGGTTGTTAAAGTATTAGGAGCATTCAAAGACGAAAGAAGTTCCATTGTGTGGGCTGCCATGTCGGGTGTTTTAAATGGACTGTACATTTTAATGGAGCAACTTTATGCTAATGATCAAGTTTTTGTCGCATTCACCAAATTTGGAAAAGGGTTGGTTGTGAATGCTTTAAACCATGTCGGGTGGGATTCCCAACATGGCGAATCTCATACAGATAAGTTGATGAGAGCTACAG
>JACCEA011545642.1_pt1 | contig 12572 bp, 8 predicted proteins | sample 7449851 | NCBI WGS metagenome assembly JACCEA01 (sample SAMN15323453, study PRJNA562643) | freshwater metagenome | isolation source: river surface water | place: USA:Blue River Watershed | collected 2017-08-18 | reverse complement strand
TCCAAAGAAAAGGGGCCCAGTGGGCCCCTTTTCTTTGGATCATATTCACTCAATCACAGTCCCTGAAGGGGAATCTAATCAATTGGGTGTGTTGAATTTGGTGGTGTCGATAGGATAATGGCGACTTACTTTGTTGTTTTTGGCCATCAAAGCCTTGATTTTATTCAACTTTTCAATCATTTTCTCACCATCTTTTACATCGTAATCGTTGGCAACCAATGCATTGCATTCTTCAATGGCTTTGTCGGGCATATCCAAAATGGTATATAAAACGGCATTGTTGTAATCACAAGCATATCTCAATTTGCGATCACCTTTGTCTTCTGTGGCGTATTTGCCTTTTACGGTGGTCATGTACTCAATGCTGCTCATCAATTCGGCACGGGTAGCGGCGTCGATGCCGTTGGCATTTACCTTGGCGATGCTGGCCTTCATTTTGGTCATGTTCTCGATGAACGCTACGTTTTCTGGGTGCTTTTTAGAATCGGTGGTCCACAAAGTCACTTGGTCTGTGCTTACGGGAAAACCGTATTTGTCGTTGATGCTGTTGTTGATGTTTGCCAACATGGTTTCCATGTGTTCTTTCACCAATTTGTTAGAGATGGCAGCGCGGTTGTTGCTGAAATAGCGATCGGCTTCACCCATGCTTCTGAACTCAGGGCTTTTCCACTCCATTTGGGTAGAGCTTGTTCCGTTGATATTGCTGCGGTTGATCAGGGCGTTTTCTTGCCAATCTTTTGCAGAATAAGTACCGCCGATGCTGTATTTTACCACAGACCAGTAGTAATAATTGGTTGCAGTGACTACACCTTCTTTGTTTTTGATTTCTTCTTTGCGGTTCTCGATTTTCTGACCGTCGAACATCAAATCGTCAAAATTGATGGTGATTTGTGCGTGTCCGCCGCCGTATACTTTTTTCCAACCTTGCAAGTTGATGCGGTCTTCGATTGAGCTGGCCGACATTGCGCCAGAAATGGTACTAGGCACTTCAACCCTCACGTTGTAGGTTCTCCAAGTACTATCCAATGGTGTAGATGGCAAATCGCGGTATTGGTGAGCCACATAAACGCGATCCAAATCAATTTTTTGGGCTGTAAGGGCGCTCATTGCTGCCACACCCATGGCCAGTAAGAATAATTTTTTCATGCAGCGCAAAAATACAATAAGTATCGCTCAGTTGAGCAAGACAGTGCATCTAACAACATATATGACTCAAAAATGATGGAGGTGGTTTGCTCTTTTGATAGGGCGAATACAGTTCCTTATAGGAGATGAGAGTTGACGTGGGTGAGGCGGAAATTATTGGAATTGTTGCAATTCGGCTTTCACGAACGACATCAATTCATGGATGTAGCTCTCTGAAAATTCGAATTTCACGCCCGCCGTCTCATAGATTTTGGGGATGCTTTCGGTGTTGCCAAGTTTCAAGAAAGCCTTGTAGTTTTCCAAGGCCTCTTTGCCTGATTGGATATAATTTCTCCAAACCCCAATGGCGCCCAATTGTGCAAATCCATATTCGATGTAATAGAAAGGTACTTCGAAAATGTGTAGTTGCTTGTGCCAAGCGTGGGCGATGGCTGTTTCGTATCCGGTATAGTCTACTTCGCCACTGCCAAATCGCGCAGAGAGCTCAAGCCACTTTGCGGTTCTTTCTTCGGTGGTATGGGTTGGGTTTTCGTAGATCCAATGTTGAAAAGCGTCTACCTGGGCAATCCATGGAAGGGTGCTTAAAATGCCTTCGAGTTGTTCGGCTTTGGCGCGGTTGAGTAAATCTTCATCCGAAAAATACGCATTCCAAGTATTCATGGTGAGCAATTCCATGCTCATGCTGGCCAATTCAGCCACTTCACTGGGCGTATTTTTGTATGCGTTTAACGACAGCGGGGCCATCTCGAAGCTGTGAATGGCATGGCCTGCCTCGTGAACCAAAGTTTCTACGTCTCTTAGATTGCCACTGGCATTCATAAAGATGAAAGGCATGTTGGTTTTTGCCAATGGGTAGTTGTATCCACCGGGTGCTTTGCCCAAACGAGAGTCTAGGTCTAACAACTGATGGGATTCCATGGTAGAAATACATTCACCAAAGAAAGGGTCTATACCATTGAGGCAATCGATGCCTTTTTTGAGTAATTCTTCGCCACCATCGAACGGTTTGAGGGGTGAACGGCCCAATGGGTCTACTTGAGTGTCCCAAGGTTTTAATACTTCTAAGCCCATCAACGATTTGCGGTGCTTCATGAGGTCTTTCAGCATGGGAACCACTGAAGTTTCTACGCTATTGTGAAAGTCCTTGCAAGCATCGGCGTTGTAATCGTAACGGCCCATCGCCTTGAACATATAATCCCTGAAATTGTTGAATCCCGCATTGATGGCGAGTTGGTGGCGCAAGGCAACCATTTTATTGAACAATTCATTGAGTTTATCGGTGTCTTGGCTGCGGCGTGATTGCATCAAATGCCAAACTTTTTCGCGGTTGTTGCGATCGGTTTGCATGAGAATATTGCTGGCTTGTTGCAGGGTAATGGTTTGATCTTCCCATTGGATCGACATACTTCCTTGGATGGAAGAGTATTCTTGGGCCAAGGTTGACAGCTCGCTGTGCAACGGTATGTTGGCCTCTCTGAAAATCTCCACGGCGCCCTGAATGCCACGCAAATAGATTTCGTTGGCATTGCTTTGATTTCTCCACTGCCCAGAAAATTCGCTGTCTACAATTTTGCGATTGAGTTGGTCTTCGAGCGGGGATAGGTGGGGCTGGATTTCCTGAACAAAGTTGAGATAAGCGGCTTCATGTTCTTGGTTTTGGGTATCGCATGTCATGCGGATGTATCGCCAAGCCATGTCTTCAGACAAAGCGCTTTCTAGGTCGCTCACATCTTGCAGGAGCTGTTGAAAATCTTCGGCAGAGTGGATGTTTCTGTTAACGAGTTGTTCGTACAGAGGTAACACATCGTCTTTGGAAGTAACGATGAACGGGTTGGGAAGGAAAGGGGTGTGCATATTACACTTAGCTGCCCATTTTGCGGGGCGTGGTGGTTTTGGTTTTTGCACCGGCTGCTGGCTTTTTGATGGCCGTATTTTTGGGTGCTGCAGTGGCTTTTTTCGCTTTGCTTTCGGTGGCTTTGGGTGCATCGCCATCGGTGCTTTCTACGGTTTCTTCTACCTTGTCGAGGTTGGCCCAATCCAAATCGATGTTTTTCAACATGCCATACCAAACGAACAATTTCTTCATATCTGAAGTATATACGCGCTCACGGTCGTAATTTGGGAGTACTTTGGCCATGAATGCTTTTACTTCGTCGTTGTCTGCTTTTGGGGTAGGAACTGCAGTGCCGGCGTCTTCGAGGGCTTTGATCGACATCAAGACCACAGCGAGTTTTACTTCTTCCTCTTCTGTGAACATGGCGATATCGCTCAATACGCTGATGCGCTGTCTTGGGTTGGTTCCAAAGCGCTTGTTATCGGTCAATGATTCCAAGATCAAGCCGCTTTTGTTTCTTCCTAAAATCTTGTGCAATCCGGGCATGCCCGTTACTGATACAACGTCTTTCAATTCCATAAGTTTACAAATTTCGCCAAATGTGGCTGAATAAACAAACTAACTGAGGTGCTTGCGGGTATATACCTTTTGGAATTCTCTCAATACAACGGCTTTGGCCATGTTTTCGGGGGTGTTGCCGCCCATTCTCTGAACAAATTTATATTGTTTTTCTGTGAGGTCTACGCGATAAACCACCTTCATCCAGGTGCTGTGGTGTTGGGTTTGTAGCGTGGCGATGCATTGTGTGAGTTCTTCCAATATGGATTCAAGGGTGGGGTAGTTTGATTGGGAAAAGGTAAATCCCATCAAACCAAAATCTTTTTCAATTTGGTCTCGAACGGCCATGGTCATCTCTTGAGATTCAGTGGCAGGTAGCTCGGCGGTCCACTCGTTGGAAGGGTTCAACATGTTACTCGTCTTTTTCCCATTTGTCGATGGCTGCGGTTGCCAATCCATTGCCCAAAACATTGGTCATTGAACGTCCCATATCGCAAAAGTGATCGATGGGTAATATCAGGGCGATGCCTTCGGCAGGAATATCGAACATCGCGCATGTAGCAGCAACTACCACCAAAGATGCGCGGGGCACGCCGGCAATGCCTTTGGAAGTGAGCATCAAAACCAAGAGCATGGTGAGTTGGGTGCCCAAATCGAGCGGGATGTCGAAGGCTTGTGCGATGAAGATCGATGCGAAGGTCATGTACATCATCGAACCATCAAGATTGAAAGAATAACCCAAGGGGAGGATAAAACTCACAATCTTTTTACGGCAGCCGAATTTCTCCAATTCTTCGGTGAGTTTGGGGAATACGGCTTCGCTAGAAGTGGTGCTGAAGGCGACCATCAATGGGGTTTTTAGATGTCCGAGCAGTGTGCCCAATCGCTTGCGCAAGATGAAATATCCCACAGCCAAGAGCAGGGCCCAAAGCAATCCCAATCCCAAATAAAAGGAGCCCATGTAGTAGCCATAGACTTTGAGAATGCCCAATCCTTTGGTGGCGATGATGGCGGTGATGCCTCCGAATACGCCCAATGGCGCAAACCACATCACATATCCCACCAATATCAAAATGACTTTGCTGAGGTTGTCGAGCGTTTTGATGATGCCTTCGCCTTTTTCGCCATATTGGGTTAAAGCCACTCCAAAAAAGATGGAGAAAACCACAATTTGTAATATTTCGTTGGTTGCCAATGCCTCGAACAAACTTTTGGGAAACAGGTGTTCGATGAAGTGTTGTACCGAAAAACTTTGCGTTTTGCCAATGACTTCGCTTGCAGCACTGGTGTCGATGTTGTTCACCGTGAGGTGAAGCCCAGCTCCTGGGGCGAAAAAGTTTACCAACATCAATCCCAGTAAAAGTGAAGCCAATGAGGCGCTGAAAAACCAAAGCATCGAACGGCCACCCACACGACCTACGGCCTTCAAGTTGCCCATTTTGGCGATGCCCACGATGAGGGTGGTAATGACCAAAGGCGCGATGATCATTTGCACCAATCGCAAGAAAACAGAGGTAAGGATTTTGAAATACTGTCCAATTTGCTCAGATCGCACAATGGATTTTAATTCTCCACTGGCGTCTTTGATTTGGACGGTTTCTGGGTAGTATATATGTATGAACTGTCCAACCACAGCGCCAATGATCATGGCGGCGAGGATGTACCAAGTGAGGTTTTGTTTTTTCTGGCTCATGGCTACTGCAATTATACGCCAATCTTGTGGCACATGTGAATGCAAAACGGGGGTTTCACACATGAAAAAATCGTTGTAGGTTTGTTGTAATGATTGTTGTTACTGGAGCGGCGGGATTTATTGGCTCGGCCTTGTTGGGTCAGTTGCAGCGCATGGGCTACGGAGAATTGGTGGCGGTGGACGATTTTTCTGCTACTGAGAAATCGCAAAACCTTGATGGTAAGTCGATTATGCAAAAGGTTGAGCGCATGGAATATTTTCAGTGGATGGCTGTAAATGCCAGTAAAATTCAATTTGTTTTTCACATAGGTGCCAGAACGAAGACCAACGAATTTGATGAGGCGGTGTTGCATACCTTGAATGTAGACTACTCACAAAAGATGTGGAACGCCTGCGTGGAGCACAACATTCCATTGATATATGCCTCTTCGGCGGCCACTTACGGGGATGGTGAATTGGGCTTTTCAGATGCCCCGGAAGGTTTGAGTGCGTTGAAACCGTTGAATCCATATGGGAACAGCAAGCACACCTTTGATTTGTGGGTGATGGATCAAATTGCCCTAGGGAATGAGCCGCCGTTTTGGTCGGGTTTCAAGTTTTTCAATGTGTTTGGTCCAAACGAATATCACAAAGGCCGGATGGCTTCGGTGGTATTTCATGCGTTCAATGAGATCAAAGAATCCGGAAAGGTGAGTTTGTTTCGCAGCCATCGCAGCGATTACAAAGACGGGGAGCAGGCACGTGATTTTATTTATGTAAAAGATGTATTGTCTGTATTGATGCACTTTTTTAACGCCCGAAAAAATGGGGGATTGTACAACTTGGGAACAGGGCAGTGCAGAACATTTTTGGATTTGGCGAAGGCGGTTTTTGCGGCATTAGATAAGCCCGAGCACATAGATTTTGTGGATATGCCGGCAGACATCAGGGATCGATACCAGTATCATACAGAGGCCAATATGGATCGTTTGGTGGCGGCGGGATATGTGATTCCGTTTACCCCTTTGGAGTTAGCGGTGGAGGACTACGTGAGTCACTATTTGGTGGGACACACTTTTTTATAAGAATTTTGTGGTTGTATTTTACACCATACCTTTGAATAACAGATGATTGCATGAATTTATTCCAACGAAATACCTTGTTGATCTTTTTGGGAGCGATCCTGATTGCCGTGTCTCAGGTATTGATGGTTCGCGAACAGAATTTGGGTGCTGAAAAGGGATTGAAGCTTCGTTCAGACCAAATAGAGTTGGCCATGATTCAGGCGGCGGAGTTGGTGAAGTTGGTTGATGATTCCATCGATCGACAGGAGCAATTGTTGTTGAAGAGTACGCATTTGAGTTGGGCAGGATATACCCAATATGCCAAAACTTTGCAACGCAAGAACATTGATTTTTTCGTGTATGAATTTGGGAATCCGGTGTTTTGGTCAACCCAGAATTTTCAGATATCGGCCAATTTTGATAAGGAAATTGAGTTGCAACGACAGGGGAATTGGTACGTTGCGGTGTACCGCTATCGCCGCGATGGGAAGTCGTTTGCCTATGTGCTTCCATTGATTGAAGCCAAAACGGTTTCTTACACCCAGGTTCGGGGTTTTCAAGATCCCAACCCCATAGAGTATTCCATTTCGCGGAATCCGGTAGAGAATTCTACCCCTGTGATTGTGCCGGAGGTGGAATTGTTCTATTTGGTGGTTGACAATTACAAGCACGTTTTTTGGTTTGATTTGCTGTTTTTGGCGGGTTGTTTGGTGGTGAGCATGGCGGTTTTTTCAATGTTCAAGAAAGACAATGCTCAGTTGCTGGTGGTGAGTGGGATTGTGCTTTCTTGGTTGGGCATTTATTGGTTGTTTGAGAATGATTACACGCTGATGGCCTTGAAAGAAACGTCGGTGTTCTCTTCGGATTTGTTTTATTCTGATTGGAGTGGCGGTTCTCTGGGACATTTGATATTTATTTCGATTTTGGGGTTGTTCATGATCAGCAGCGCCGTTCGCTGGTTGGAGCAATGGGTGAATCGAACCACCATAGAATTGGGGCCTTTTATCGCCTCCAATGTGTTTATGCAAGGCAGTTTGTGGGTGTTGGTTTGGCTGTTGCGCAATGGCGTGAATTTGGTGCAAGAGGGTCAGATCAATCTGGATTTTCAGCAGTTCCATCGCCTCGATTTGTTCTCGTTTGTGAGTGTGGGGATTTTGGCCACGCAGTGGGTGTTGTTTTACAGAATGTTTGGGTTTTCCTGGTTGGAATTGCACAAGCAAAAGCCTTGGGTGGTGCGATTGATTTCGGTGGCCCATACCTTGCCGCCCTTGGTGTTCGTATATACGAATTGGGATTTGCAGGCGTTGTTCCCCTATTGGCTGGGGTTTGTATATGCTTGGCTGGGTTTTGAATGGTGGATGGCAGATCGCAAGGATTGGCTGCGGGTTGTGTTGCGCGTGGTTCTGGCTGGTGTGGTTGTGAGTAGTTTGTTTGGCGAAGAATCGGCCATCAAAGAGAAAAGAACGCGTACTTTTTTGGCGCAAAATTTATTGGAAGGTACCGACGTTGAAACGGCCGAACGGTTGGGACAAACGGAGAAACAATTGCTGCTCGATAAAGGCATCGTGGATTATTACACATGCACAGATGAAACCAAAGCGGAATTTGAGAAGCGCCTGAGGGAGTTGTATTTTGGCCCATATATCAATGATTTTGAGGTGAATTTCTTGGATTTTAATGCGCTTGGGCGGTCGTACCGACAAGAGAATTCGTATGATTATCCATCCATTCACAAGTTGTATAAGAGCGAAGATTGTGTGCCGGTGACAGGGAATTTTGTGAAGGTGAATAATTACAAGCTGAAGGGTAGTTTTATTGGGCGATTTGATGTGAGCAGCATGGCGGGCTATCATGGGGTGTATTTTGTGATTTTATCGCCCCGCTTGTCGTCCATGGAAGGTAGGTTGAGTGATTTGTTCAATCGCAGTGTTTTGGAGCCGCTGTATGCAGACAATCAATATAGTTTTGCCATTTACAACAACAACCGATTGAATTATTCTTATGGTTCGGTAGATTATCCCTTGGGCAATTCATTCGCGGCGTTGAATGGGTTTATTTCTCAAGAGGGTGTGAATCATTTTGTTTTGAAGGATGGTGCCAAGAATACGGTGGTGCTTTCGCGCAGTGAAGTAGATTTCATTTCTTCGTTAACTGGATTTACTGTTTTGGGATTGGGTGGCATCATGTTGGTGATGTTGTATTATTTTGTGCTTTGGGTGCGGCAGCGATTGATTGTGATGGGGAATATCACCGGGCAAAAATTGAAGTTGCTCAAGAACTTAAGGAGCCGAATGCCATTGGGAAGTCAGGGCGAGTTGTTCATTTCCAATCGATTGCAGTTGTATGTAACGTGGATGGTATTTGCTACGTTTTTGGTGGTGCTGTTTGTGACGGTGAATTATTTTGTAAGGAATTATTCTGAGAGTCAGAAGGATGAATTGCGACAGAAGACGCACGAAATCGCATCGAAACTGAGCAGTAAAATCAACATCGACGCGGTGTATGATAAGTATCAAACGGGCTTGGTGTATGATTTGGCGGAGTATTACAACACGGATATCAATTTGTATCGCGCCGATGGCACATTGTTGGTGTCTACGAATGATCGATTGATTGAGGAGAGTGTTCGCGGGCGATTGATGAATCCGGCTGTATATAAGAAAATGGATGCCTTGGGGTCTTCTACTTCTTTGGTGAACGAGAGCTTGGGGGACTTGGATTATATTTCTTCTTACACGGCGTTGTTGAACAAGGATTTGCAGGTGAAGGGGTATTTGAATTTGCCCTATTTTTCGAATCGAAGGGATTTGTATCGCGACATTTCAGAGTATGCCGTAACGATCATCAATTTGTTCGCTTTGGTGTTTGCGATCATGATTGTGATAGCTTATTTGGTGGCGCAAAGGATTGCATTGCCCTTGAATTTGATACGGAAGCAGTTGGCATCGGTGAAAATAGGGGAGCGAAATCAACCTTTGGAATGGGAGAAAAACGATGAGATTGGGTTGCTCGTAAAGGAGTACAACAAGATGATTGTGGAGTTGGATAACAGTTTGAATTTGTTGGCTGAGAGCGAAAGGCAAGGGGCGTGGCGCGAGATGGCGAAGCAGGTGGCACATGAAATCAAGAATCCTTTGACACCAATGCGATTGTCGTTGCAGCACTTGCAATTCTCGCTGCAGCGCGACGATGTGAATTTGAAAGAAAAGATCCAAAAAACGAGTGAGTTGTTGATTCGGCAAATTGATTCGTTGGCTCAGATGGCGGAGGAGTTTAGTTCGTTTGCGAAGATGCCGGAGCCCAAGTTGGAGCGGGTGAATTTGGTGCAGGTTGTTTCTGATGCGGTTTTGTTGTTGGGCAAGGAAAGCGATATGCCCATCGATTGGAAATTTGATCGACAGGAAGTGTATGTTGAGGCTGATCCGTTGCAGTTGGGGCGGGTGTTTACCAATATTTTAAAGAATGCCATTCAATCGATTCCTGCCGAGCGTTCGGGGAATATCGCGGCCACTTTACAAGTGAAGGGCAAGCGGGTTTTTGTGGATTTTGCAGACAATGGAAAGGGCATTCCCGAGACCTTGAGGGACAAGATTTTCTCTCCCAATTTCTCCACCAAGAATTCGGGTATGGGATTGGGGTTGGCGATTTCTAAAAAGATTGTGGAGCAATTGGGCGGTCAGATTGCGTATCAGACCAAGGTGGGAGTGGGCACTACGTTTACCATCGAGTTGCCGGTGCAGTTGGGGTAGATTTAAGAAGGTTTGTGGGTTTTTATGAAATCCAATGCGGCATTTGCTTGTGATAGGATTTTTTTGTGGCCTGCGCGCTGCATGGCTGATTTTTTGAGTTGGTTTTTGATGCGCGCGGGCTCGTCACTCGCTTGATTCCATCGCTCGGCATCCCAGAAAATCATTTCTCGCGGTTGGAATTGTGGTTCGTTGTGTGGTTTTGAGAAGCGGTTCCAGGGGCAAACATCCTGACAAACATCGCAGCCATAAGCCCAGGTTCCGGTATTGATTGAGGGGGCTGTACTTTCTATGGATCCTTGGGTTTGGACGTCATCGGTGGCAACTACAATTCCAGTTGCACTGATGTTTTGGATTGCATCGTTGTCTTTGGGCCAAGTTTTGTCTTCGATGGTGAGGTATGAAATACATCGCGTAGAATCGATGACTTGGGGTTGCACGATGGCTTGGGTGGGACAGGTGTCGATGCACGCCGTACATTCTCCGCAGTGATCAGTTTGGGGTTGGTCTGGGGAGAGTTCGATGTTGCAGATGATTTCGGCCAGAAAGAAAAAACTGCCAACGCCCTTGCGAAGCAATAAACTGTTTTTGCCAATCCACCCGAGTCCAGCTCTTTCAGCCCACTGCCTTTCCATCACCGGTGCACTATCCACAAAAGCCCTCGCTTCAAATGCTGGGTTGACGGTTTTGATGCGATCGATGAGTTTGAATAGTTTGTCTTTGATGACGTGGTGATAGTCATCGCCCCAAGCGTATTTGGCAATTTGGGGGGCAGAATTGTTGGGATGTAACGGGGTGGTTTCGGGGAAATAGTTGTAGGCCAAGCAAATTACCGATTTTGCCCCTGAAACGAGCAATGTGGGGTCGAGGCGCATGGCTTTGTGATTTTCCATGTATCCCATGTTGCCATGAAAGCCATTGTTTAGCCATTGGTCTAATAGTGCTTCATGGTCGTTCAGCCGCTCTGCTTTTGCAAATCCGCAGGCCAAAAACCCCATTTCTTGGGCCCAAGTTTTGATTTGGTTTTCGGTGTTCAGAGACGATGGCATCGCCCCGCGAAAATAAGTCAGGAAAAGGAAATACGGTTTGCTTACTCTGCGCCGTCTGTTTTCGCACGTTCAATGGCTTTTCCGCCAATTGCAATGCCCATGGTCATGCCCACTTCGATATCGCTGCGATAATGCAATGCACCCCACAAACGACTCTTGCTGGCTTCGTCGGCCATTGACATGTATTTGCTGGCTTGCGAGGGGACTACGTGGCTCAAGAATTTTGCTGCTGCACCGCTGAAAGTGCTATGTCCGCTCGTAAAGGCTGGAAAGTTTGGCAAACCTGTAAGCGTTTTGCAATCGACATGCATTTGTGATGGCCGTGGGTTGTAGTAGTAATATTTGGCATCCCAACAGCAAACGGCCGCTGTAAACATACTGGCGTTCAACAATGCGAGATTTCGGGCCCATCGAACTTCGCTCCAACGCTGCTTTACGAAATCTTCACAAGCAATGTCGTTCCAATGCCCTGGAGGCGCGTAAGTTCCGGCGCCATCGCTCCAAAAATGAACGATTTTCATGCGGTCGCGATCAGGGTGTTGACTGAACCACAATACTTCTTCGAGTTCTTTTTTGAATTCGGCGGATTGTGTGGATGGGGGTGGTCCGGGGCGACTGTTCACGACTTCGGTGGTGTCCATGAGGAAGCTCATTACTTTTCCAAACATCGGCAACATGGGCGGGCGTTGTGGGGTTTCCTGACTCAACCAAGCCACTTCGCCGCGGGCTTCGGTGCGGTCTTTCAAGAATTTCCAATCTGCGGGAGTTCCTACGGCTTTGCCGGCACCATCGGTTCTGGCTCGGGCGATGAATTTGGCGGCCACAGCTTTGCCTAGGCCAACACCGGCGTCGATATCGCTGCGGGTATTGCCACCGGCCAAAATTCTTGCGGAGTTGCAATCATTCAATTTGGTTTGGATGTATTCTTGTTCCCCTGGGAACATCAATGTTAATATGGCGGCGGAGGCGCCTGCGGCAACGGCTTCTTCGCATGGATATACGAAATCAGACGTCATCGGAATCAGCTGTTTGATCGATGGATCTGTTTTGGCAGGTCTCGGTCTTCTGAATTTGGATTTGTAATGATAGGCGGCCACCAAGGCATCGTATTGAGCGCCAGACAAGTAGGCGTAGGCACGTGCGGCATAGGGAGGGTTGGCGAAAGGGAAGAACGGATAGGCCAAAGGATTGTTGGCACTGGGAATGGGGTAAGTGCCATCTGGGTTTTGGTAGGGTGGTAAGTTGTATTTGGCCACCAATTCACGCATGATTTCGTTCCATCGAAGTACTACGCCAGCACTCCAATAGTTCATGTTTTCACGCTCTGCGTCGGTGATCTGGTTCTGTCGACTCTTGATCTCTAACAATTCCAATTTGTAATCAGGCGATGTAACAGAGATGGGAGAGGCGATGGCGATTTCATCGGGCTTACTCAGCAGGATGGGTTTCCAGTTGCCAGCATTGGTGTCAAGGTTAATTGGCTCCAAAGCAGGAAATGTGTTT
>JACCEA010167233.1_pt1 | contig 12572 bp, 13 predicted proteins | sample 7449851 | NCBI WGS metagenome assembly JACCEA01 (sample SAMN15323453, study PRJNA562643) | freshwater metagenome | isolation source: river surface water | place: USA:Blue River Watershed | collected 2017-08-18 | reverse complement strand
CTACGAGAACCGCAGTCAGTTCTATCTCGGCGGGGGGAATGTCTTCACTGACGTGCTGTTCCGCGACATGCGCCTGACACCGATGAAGGTGGTTATGGGACACGGAACGCGGTTCATCCGGCCGACCGTCCGTCATTGCCTGTCCGGGTTCTCGACGCAGAACGCGAGCGGCACCTTGTTCGAGCGGGCGGACATCGACCTGCACTGTCTCGACGACCGAGGCATGCCGGTGCCAGTGGGCATTTTCTACCGCGCCCGGTGCGTCGCAGTCGGCGGCAAAGTTCAGGACACAACGATTCGAGGCGGGAGGCAGCGCGGCGCATCGTGGTCGATCGAAGCGCACGAGTCCGGAGGCCCGCCGCAGGGACTGGTGATCGACGGAACCGAGATCGACGCCATCCATGCCGGCATCAGCAACAACGCACGCGACGCTGTGACCCGCAACGTCACCGTCAGGCTCGGACCTCTGGGTTACACCGGCATCGAGCACAACCTCAACGCGACGCTGGAAGACTCAACGATCGACATGCCCGAGGCGGCAATGCAGTCCTACGGCATCGCGCATGCGAATCACATGGACAAGCAAGTCGTGCGTCGCGTGAAGTCACGAGCAGGGATCTCGGCACAGTTCTACTCAGCTCAGGATCAGGCGCGGACTCGTGACGTGCTGATCGACGACTGCGAGTTTGCCTACACGCACGCGGCGCTGAGTTGGAACGTGCCCGGCGTGACGGTGAAGGGCAATGTGGGCAGGCGGACGGGCTACTACGCGATGCGCGATGCCGACATCAGCGCGCTGCGGCAGCTTTCTGCCAGCGGCCTCACGGATGAAGGCAGCAACGCATGGACATGAGCATTAGTATCCTAGGACAGTCTGGTAATACACCATTATCAGTCTTCTTAAGAACACTGACTGTAACCACTTCCTTCACAGTAACTCAAACCTCAACCCAAAACGACCAGTTCGGAAGATGTGCCATGGTTGTTGTCATTCAAGGAAAATAAATCAATGAGTGGAACATATAGAGGGGATAGTCAAGTAATCGTAGCAGGGATTGCTATGACTATTTCCCAAATTAGTGCCTTATTAGAACAACTAAGGCGAGATCTTCTAGACTTAGGTGCCCGTATTGGTGCATTGGAATCGGGTAATGTAACACCACCGCCGCCACCGCCACCACCGCCACCACCTCCACCGCCTCCGGACCCTACAGAGCCAGAAGTAACGCTATTTAATTTTACTTTAGCTTCTACAGTCCCAGCAGGCGTTACTGTTGCCCGTACTGGTGGTGGTGCAACCTATCAAGGCGCTACTAATTTAGTTATTGCAGCCGCTAATACCGGACGTATTGAACATTCAGCCGGTAATCCTATTGGCCTGTGGGTTGAGAAATCTAGAACTAACCAAATTACTCACGGTCGTTCCGTGGGATCGGGCGGTGGTTGGACTACCTTAGGTGCTAATGCGACCATTACGGCTAATGCCTCTGCTGCTCCTACAGGCGCTACGGAAGCTACTCGTATTCAAGTCCCTGCTGGTTATTCTTACCAAGGGGCTCGATATGGTATTACCGGTGTAACAGCAAGCAATAGAAAGATTAGATTCTACGCCCGTAGTCGTACTGCTGGTACTCAGAAAGTGCTTTACCGTAACCCTGCTGTAGATGATGCTGGGGAAATCATGGTAGGTACTAACTGGACTCTGGTAGAAGCCGCTGGTGCTTTCAGTAACGGAGCTAATTTCTTCAACTACGATATCGTCTGTGGTCCAGATGGTATGGATATTGATGTATGGGGCGCTGACTTCGGCTTAACCGCTTCTGACACACTTATCGCAACGACAAATGCCGCTATCACTCGTCCTAAGGATGTAGTAACCCTAGATTTAAATACAACTGATACTTTTGATGTTATTGTCACTTATTCAGACAATACCACTCAAGCCTTTACTTCTCAATCAGTCGTAGATACCTGGGTGCTAGATGCGGATAACTTAACTAAGTCTCTAGTTAAGAAAGTGGAATTCTTCCCGGATGGTTCTGTAGTTGTAACACCACCACCGCCACCGCCTCCGCCTCCACCGGCTTATACGCTTCCTTCTATGCAGACAGCCTTAGCTGATATGCAGCAACCTTATACAACTGGACGTAGTAACGGAAGTCCTGCCGCTATTTACCATGGTATTCAAGCCCCTAGCCGCGACGCTGTAGCTGCCATGTGTGCTGGTAGAACTAACTTTGCAAATGACATGGATTCTATTGTCCCATGGACTTGGGTTTGGGAAGGTGCTGGTAATACAGCTACCAACACTAAAGTATCTATTAGATTGCTTGATTTATGGGTCCTACGTAAATCAAATTCGCAATGGGTACAATTGCTGTATGGTTCTACTGTCTACGGTTACATTAATTCAGAAGGGACTGCTAGCGGCAGTGCCGGTAATATTAGAATAGAGCCGGATGGCGGTCGTTCCTGTCGTCCTGTATACGGTGAAGGCTATGAGTTCTGGCCTGCTGGCTACTATGACCAAGGTAACTTCAATAAAGCAGTTATTCAGGATATGCGAGGGCTTTATATCCAGGCTGAGGTTAAACTTATTCTGGATAACCCTAACGGCCCAGACGATAGAGCCAATGCTAGTTACATTGCTTGCCAAGGTTATGACGTTTACTCAAAAACTAACCAAAAATCAGGGATTACCGGTGGTCGTTTAACTGGACAATTCCCGATCCACGTTATGGACGGAGGTTTTGGCCGTTACAAGAAAGTAACTACTCAGCCCATGCTTATTACTTGTTCTACTCTACGTAGTCACTACAATCTCGGAGTACCACCGCCATGGGGTAACTACGGTGGAACCTGGGAGTACTCAAGAGAGCCTTGGTGTCTTTCAGAAGCTGAGTTCCGAGCTAACCCACCGCCGCCATTAGCTACATAAAATGTTACTGGAATTTATTGTAGCCAATTGGGGAATTCTAAGTACCGGCGCAGCTACCATTATCGGGGCTGTGGTCGGTGCTTGGAAGGCTGCTCAACTACATTTTGATAAGAAGTACGAAAAACAAGTAGAAGCAGCCGATAAATTAGCCGCAGAACAAACAGAATGGCGTAATGAAATCTTGAAACAAGTTGGTGAATTAAGACTTAGAGTGCAAGACTTAACGGATCAGAACTATTCCTTAGTTAAGGAAAGGGCGCAACTTATTTCAAGAGTTGCTGAATTAGAAATCACTATCAAGAAGCATGAAGCAACTATCGAAAAATTACAGGAAGTAAATAATGACACTTCTAGAAGCCGTTAATAAGGTTCTACAAAAACTTAGAGAACAACCAGTTAATTCGCTATCTGAATCTAAATATGCTCAGTTAATTGGATCTTTTGTTAATGATTCTGTTAGAACCGTCAGCAATTCTTGGAATTGGCTTAACCTAAGACAGACTGTTATTGTACTTACGGTAGCAGATGTATGGAACTATGAGTTCAATACTGGAGGTGAGCCGAGTTTAGCTAAAGTTAAATTCAGGGTTCAAGATGTATTTGCTCAAGGGACCGGAAGGGTTTTAAGACAAGCTAACCAAGCTGCCATGAATAGATGGTTTAACTTAGACAATCCCTCTAAGGGGCAGCCTGTTTATTACAGCTTCAACGGTTTAAGTAACGATAATGACCCTCTAGTAGACTTATGGCCTATCCCTACGGGCGAAGAGCAACTTAACTTTAATATTGTCATCACTCAGGATAACCTAACATCAGATGGCGATATTATATTAGTTCCTGCCGATGTAGTAATCTTAGGAGCATATTTAAGGGCTTTAGGCGAACGGGGTGAAGATGGGTCAGTAGCTTACGAGAGGGCAGTATCTGAATACGATTCAGCTTTAGGTACAGCTATTTCACAGGAAGCTGAATTAGCTCCTGGGGAGACAGATTTCTATGCAGTCTAAGATTCCTAACGCTTTCCCTACTACTTTCCAAAAACCTGGAAGTAAGGGAATTATTGGTGAACTAGATGCCACTGGTAAGCTAGGGGAATTCCTATTGACTGCGGATAATGTCTGGTTGGACACTGAAGGGAATGTAGCTCCTAGACCTATGTTTAGACAGCGCCCATTACTCGCTGGTTGGAATGATATTCCTTATATCGATAACGGGGTTTCTCCAAACCTTCCTTTTGCTTCAGACCAGGCAGGGGATAAAATCTTTGTGGTAGGCTCTAATGGTATCTATTTACATAATGGAACCCGGTTAGAATCTCTACCTACCGGGGCTAATCCTGCTCCTAGCACTCAGATTAATGCCACTAATCCAGAAGTGCAGGCTTACCAAATTTCTGTTTCGCTGCTTAACAATAAGTATATTATCAAAACTAACTACTTTGGGCCAGGGAGCGGTAGCTTAAATATCTACGATCCGATCGCTGGGCAGTATTACGGTGTTACAGGTGGTCCTATTAATGGATGGATTAACCTAGCTGCTTTCAACAGAGCTTGGCAGATGGGCGGAAACAACACACTTTATTGGTCTGCCTTATCTGATCCTACTGACTGGACGGGTGCTGGTTCTGGTAGTCTTGATATGAACCCCTATCTAACCCTAAATGATCGGATTACAGGCTTAGCAGAGTTCAACGGCTTCCTTATTGTCTTTAGTCGGGAAAGTATCCTAATCTTCCAAGATCCTTTTACTGTACCTATTGCAGATAACGGGACTCCTGGTGCTAGCTCTACCATGTCTTTAAGGGAACAGATTAAAGGAGTAGGATGCACCAACCATGATTTTATCGCTAATACCGGTAACGATCTAATTTTCCTGAGTAGCCAGGGCTTACTAAAACTAAGTCGGGTATTGTCAGAAAAGGGAGCTAACCCACTTACGCCACTAAACACTCAGTTAGATGGAGAATTCCAGAGAGTACTCGCTTATAAACAAATTTATGGCTACGCTGATGTCTATGGTAAATTAACCTACCATCAGGCTAGAGGTATTCTTTTCTTAACCTTCCAATATGAAGGTACTTACCTGATCTATCTAAACAAACCTATTGATAATAACCTATTCCCTACGTTTAGGTGGCCTGATATCGATACAGTAAGTAATTCAGCTAGAAAGCTTCAAATCAATGCAATCTATCCTTTCGATAACCCAACAACAGGCGTACCTATAACTAACGCTAATGCTTCTGGTTATGAGATTGCAGCTATTGTTAGAGACCTAGATACTACTAGGGATTTCTATAATGGGTTTGCTATGGCCGCTACTCCTACGTTGAACATGGGTATTTTAGGCTATGAAGTAGCTCCTTTTGCCGAAGACTCTTATAAATTACATATCGAATCGCCTTGGCTTGCTTTTAGCCAGGAAGCTGGGGATGTGGAATCCTTCCTAAAACGTAGTTTACTTATGTACCGTATTCCGAGAAAAACTATTCATTGGTATTCAACTCAGTATGTACCAGATACTCCAATGACTATCGATTACGCTGTACATACTAACTATTCTAAAATCCCGTTAGAAACAAAGGTATTAAAGGATACCGATACTACTCCGGTAACAGAAGAATCCTTTAAGCGTACTTATGTTGGGCCGATGGATGTATTGTCTATCCCAGTAGAAGGTAACGGAAACTACTTCCAATGGGAAATCAAAGCAACTATTACAGACCCTGCCTTTACTACTTTCAGTATTAAGCAATTAGGCTTCCAGTTCAAGACCGGAAGAACATATCAAGGACAATAATATGGCACAATTAGACCCTTCAAAACTTCGCTTTGTTGGATATGGTCCCTCTATTGATGCTGGGGGAGGGGATACTGGGGCAAGATCAACTATCTATGAAACTCCTGAAGGCCAGCAGATTTTTCAAGAAGCTAATGGCAGATACTGGGGAACATATAATGATGGCACCGGGGGTAAGATGGTTAGCTTTGATCCTCAAGGAAACGTAGTCGGTAATATTTCTACTGGTGGTGGGTCTTTTTGGGATAATACTTTTGGGCGATATGGTCTAGGAGATATTGGTACTACAATCGCTAATGATCCTAAATTCTTAGCCTTCTTAGGTACAGCCGCTGGTGGTGCTTTAGCCTCTTCTTGTGCGGGGGGCGCTGGTGCTGCCGCTTCAGGTGGATCCGGTACTGCCGGGATGTCTGCCGCTGAATTAGCTTCTATGGACGCTGCTGGCGGTGGTATGGCCGGTACAGGTTTAGCTAGTGGGGGTGTTGGTACTGCTGGGATGTCTGCCGCTGAATTAGCTGCTATGGATGCTGCTGGCGGTGCTGATGCTGGTACTGGTCCCACGACTACGGAAGGAAGCTGGCTATCTAAATTACTAGGCGGTTCGGGATCTAGCTCAGGAAGTGGTATTAAGTGGGGTGGTCTATTAGGTGGGTTAATTAATAGTGGTGCTCAAAGCTACATTAATAACCAATACCAACAGGATATGAATAAGGCCGTAGAGCAGGCTAACCAGACCTTACTAGGTGCTGGTCGTGAAGCTGCTTCTATGACTAACTTTACTCCCTATAATGTGTCCGGAGGATTGTCAGGCGTTAAAACCAACCCTGACGGCTCTGTAAGCACTACGATGGACCCGAGACTAGCCGGAGTGCAAGATCAGCTTCTAGGGCTGTCTAAGGGCTTCCTAGGAGGTGTCAATGCGGGTACTCCTGACCAGATGGCCCAACAAGCCTATGGAAACTATCAGAAATGGGCAGTTCCCCAACAGCAACAGCTGTTTAGTGGCTTACAAGATAAGTTAGCTAGACAAGGACTATTAGGACTGAATGTCAATACTGGCTCAGTTCAAGGTAATGGTGGTAATACTTCTATTAACCCTTATTACAAAGACTTTGCAGAAGGTGTTGCTTCAGCCGATCTTAAGAATTATCAAAATAGCGTACTCTTCGGACAACAGGTTGCAGGTAACCAAATGCAATTAGGTACAGGAGCCTTAACGGGAGCTACTGGTATCGATACATTCACAAGAGGTTTATTAGACCACTCCGCTAAATTCGGTGCTCTAGATCAATCGGGTAGACAGGCAGGAGCAAATTATATCTATAACTCTGCTGCGGAAGCTGCTGCCAATATGTCCCAAAGGCGTAGAGACGAAGCCGGAGCCGATGCTACTAGGGATAAAGCTCTATGGGACTCTCTGTGGAAAAACGTATTCTAAGGATAAACAATGGCAAATAACAACCCTTTTGGTTTACTAGGTCCGATGCCTGATGAAGTAAGAGCCATGCAAGAGCAGCAGGCTCATAATCAGTTAATTCAAATGGCGCAGCTTAATGAATCTGGTTTTGGTAGATATCTGGGTGGTTCTGCTGGCCGTTCTATCGGTCAGGGAATCTCTTCAGCCTTAGGTTACGAAAACCCAGCCGTACAAAGAGCTAAAAAAATCCAGGAAATCAATAAAAGAGTAGCGGCCAGTGGTGTAGATCCTTCTGACTTTGGTAGCTTCTATGGAAAGTTAGGAGAAGAATTAGCTAAAGAAGGAATGATTACAGAAGCTTCTAATGTAGCTAATGCTGTTCAATCTTACAAGGATAGACAGGCTGATGTCGATACCAAGAGATATGCTGCTGAAACTGGTAGGCTTAGAGTAGAAGCATTTAAGAATGGAAAGCTAAAGTCTTCACTTGCTCAGGAAATCTTTAAAGATAACAATAAATACAAACCAGCTTCCTTAAAAGCTTATATGGGGAGTATTAATGACGATAACCCCGATGGAGATCCTTCATTACTAGAACCAATGGTTGTAGATAAAGGATATGACCACCAGGGAACTACCGCTAGTGGTCTTCCTGTGTTCACTACAAAAGCAGGTGAAGTAGTAGTCAATACCGGCAATGGGCATCGTCCTTATAACCATCAACAAGATGGTCCTATTAAATATAAGTCAGGGACTAATGTATCTATTGGGCCTACTACTGTCGAAAACACTACTAAGTTCCCTGAGCCCAACGCTTGGGGAGACAAGAATGCATCTGCTCTTGCTAATGTATGGCAAGAAGACTTCAAGAAGCTAACGGAATCGTATCGTAGCGTGAAGCAGATGGCTCCTAAGCTATCTGAGTTCCGGAGTATTATTGGTACGGATGAAAAGCCTAACGATGCTTTCCTAAGTGGTACGGGTGCTGGTTGGAGGGCTGAAGCAGCTAGATTAGTCGCTACTGTTTCCCCTGATTCTCCTTTAGGAAAGAGATTAGCTAAGGCAACCAATAGCTATGACTTTATGCAAGGGTTCGTAGCTGATGCTGTATTACCTGCTTTAGCTCAGATCGGTGGTAATGACTCTAACGAAGAAATGCGTAAGATGGAAGCAGCCCTTCCTAATCCTTCCCAATTACCAGGACAAACCAGACGGGCGTTAGCCTTTATTGAAACTAAGCATAAAGATATTAATAGAAGGATGAATAGCTTCACTGAAGGTAGACGTAGTGGACGTATTGACCCTCTAGCTTTCGAGCCTAATACCGGGGAATGGTTAGGATCAGTTATTGAGAAAGGCCAACAACCCCAAACTACTGTTAAAAGTACTACAAAAGGCTTACAAGAAGCTCCGCCACCACCACAGCAACAAGTAGCTCCTAGGGCTAATACTAATACTGGCTTACCACCAGATAATATTATTCAGAAGTATATGCAGCTTAAGGGATGGACTAGAGAACAAGCTATTGAAGCTTTACTGAAAGCTAAACAAGCCAAACAAGGATAAACAATGGCCGGACTATTAGAAGAGTTATTTCCAGAATACAGAGATACCTTAAAAGGAGCCGCTAGGGGTGCTTATCCGCCTCTATGGGCGGCTGGTATGCTTGATTTACCTTTTGATGTCTTAGGTATGACAGGGATGCCTGTACCTGAAAGACCAGTCTCTAAGGCTGTTACTAAGATGTTCAACCTACCAGGAGAGCCAACTACCGGGGCTGGACAAGTAGCAGAAATGGCTACAGGTATCGGAGTACCGCTAGCAGCTTCTTTACGGGCTTCCAAGGCTTTAAAAGTAAGAGGGCCTGAGAGATTTCTGGATAAAGGACAAGAGCTAGGAGACCCTGCTTTAATGTCCTGGAAAGGTACCTTCTTACGGAATCCAGAAACTTCTGCTAAAACAATGAGGTTCTATAACGATCAGGAAACTAAAGCTAAGAACATCATTCAAGGTCTATTACCTGATGCTCAGACTCTAGACTCTAAGCCAGAATTAGGCAATAGAGCTATGGCTTTCTTCAACCAGTATATGGATGAAGTTAGAAGAGGTATTGATAATGATGTAAATGATGCCTTTACTAGGGCTTTAGGGAATGGTAATAACCTTCAAGAGCTACCACCTGATCCTGCTTTAGTTAGGCAAATTGATGATTGGTTTAATACTAGAATTGGAGCTAGGACCGGGGGACAGCACTTTACGGCTGACGAACAATTATTAATGGACACTTATACTCAACTCGTTAGAGAGTTAGAGAGTCCTATGTCCCTAGAAATGATGAAGGATACTCTAGCTAAATCAGTAAAAGATAGAATCCCTTCATGGCGGGCTATGGATAACTTTAATCCACATAGAAAGCCTTCTGGTCTAGAAGTTGAACTAGAGAGAATGACTAATCTTTGGGAAAACCAAAGATTACAGGCAGCCGCTACCCATTTCGGAGGTAGCTACAATGACCTAGTATTGGCTAGATCCAGAGCTAGGGAAGCTTTTCAAACTAAACAGGCGATTGCAGATCATAGTCTTACTAAGTTATTCAGGAGTACTGATCCAGATAAGATTGCTACTGCCTTAACTAAATTAGGCCCTAATACTTTAGATATTTTTACTAGAAATATTGGTGATCCTGAAGTAGTTAATGCTGTTCGTAAATCCCTGTTTGATGAAGTATTCTCTAAAGGTAAAAGATCTAATTCGGCTATTGAAACAGACTACGATTTTAGGAAGTTTGTTACTGAGTTAGATAACATGAAGAATAATCCTAACAAACAACACCTATACAACTTCCTTAGGCCGGAAGATCCAGCCCAAGCTGCTGAATGGGATAGTAGGATTGAATTACTTAGAAGGGGTATGTCTACCTTTGGTGGCAATACTCCAACTGATTCGGGAATTGCTGGTACTGCTGGGGCTATAGCCGGTGCTTTAGCCGGTGGCTCAGTAGGGCATCCTATTGCCGGATCAGTCCTTGGCCGTAAAGTATTTGATGCGGGGAGGGCAGCCTTAGGTAAGAACAGCCTATGGGATGACCTATATGGTCCACCAGTCCTTACAGGAGGCGCTAGAGAGCCCTTAGGAGCCGCTGTAACCGGTGCTGCTGCTGTGGCTACTACTCGCCCTATGAACTACTTAGAGAAGGGCTTAGTGGGGCCTGCTGCTGTTCCTGCTCAGCCACAAGATCCTAGAGTAGCCCAGATTCCTACTCAGACAGGGCTGGTAGCAGGACCACAAGGAGCTAGCCCATTACAGGGTCAGTCTTCTATGGCAACACCACCGACTCCGGAGATTGATCCTAATGACTTAAACTGGGATGCCACTAACAGTGATAATGACATTGATCCGAAAGATCTTAAGTGGTAAGTATTGGAAGTGGTTAGCAGGAATAATTATCTTGCTAATCCCCTTCTACTTCGGATATCAAACAGCAGCTACTTTCTACGATAACAAGATAGACAATCTAAGGGAACAACATGCAAAACAGCTTATCAAGTTTCAAGATCAGGTTATTACTCAAACTACTAGATATAATTCAGAAATTTCTAGATTATCTAAAGAGATGGGTAGACTCAAAGAAGGTTTAATTAATGAAACTAAGCAACCTGAGTATCAGTGTGCTATTCCTGATGATGGTATCCGGATGCTCAATGATGCCATTAACCAAGCCAATCAACAATGAATTAACAGTCCACTGTAAGCCTATACCTACCTTTGTAGGTAAGACTTTAGGGGACTTGTTATTGGCGCATACCGATCTTATCGTTATGTATACAGATTGCAGACTTAAACACGAGGCACTAAACAATGTCATTCGCTAAAGCAATGAATTTCGTATTCAAGTGGGAAGGGGGCTATGTCAATGATCCTAAGGACCCTGGCGGGGAAACCAAATATGGAATCAGTAAGAGAGCCTATCCCGATGTTGATATCAAGAACCTAACCAAAGAAGCAGCTACAGAAATCTATTTCGAGGATTATTGGTTACCAACTGGCTGTGAGAACATGAAAGACCCTGCCCTGGCTATGTCTGTCTTTGATGCTGCTGTGAATGTCGGTGTAGGTAGGGTAATGAAATGGCTTAGGGAAGACTTCAAAGCCCCTAGAGAACTTACTGTAGAGGAATTCAATGACCGTAGAGAAGTATTTTATAGACGGGAAGTAAGCGAAAGCCTCCGGAACCGATACCTTAAAGGCTGGCTGCGGAGGCTTGATGATCTTAGAGTACAGGTCGATCAGTTATTTTAAATAATGGTGAATAAGATAAAACCCGGACCAAACAAAAGCCAGTACAAATATAAACAGTCCTTTAGTTACAATCAGTAGAGCCAGCATTAACATAAGTAAGGGAACCAAGAAGAAAACCCAAGCCACTGCGGTTAGGATTTGTTCTTGGTTCCCTTTTTTATTGTGGGTGACCATCATACTCTCCTGAATCGTGGTTATCCCTGATAGGGTGCTCTTTATTCAGGACCATCTATATACCTCCTTAATAGGAATTCCAGCCTTCTTAGCTCGTTTAACCACATCAGCAGTACCCATTCCACCTGGGAATACCAAAACTAGATCCGGCTTACCTTCATCAATCATCTGCTGATTCCGAATTGCCCCTGCGTTCTTCCCTAGATTTTCCCAATCCGCTCTATACTCCTTGATTGGAACCCAATGAGACACTGCCCATTGGTCCGCCAGGAAATCAATTCCACTTTCCACTCCGTGAATGATTACAGTGCCGTCTGGCGCGAGCCAGGTATCCATATCATCTTCGACAGCAACCCATCCAAGGGCATCAGCAATGTTGTTACTAACCCATGCATATGTTTCTTTGGTATATGGGACAGCCCGTCCACCACAAACTAATAGACGCATGTTAACTCCTATGGCATTACGTTAGCGAATTCTTCGATAAGAGAGAGTACCCAGCGGCGTCGGTATCGTTGCACCTCACGCTTGTTAGGGGCCTCGTTGAAATCAATGTATTTATTAGTAATAAGCCAATCAAGGACAGTCTCCCCTTTCAACCTTTTATCTACAATAGCAATCGCTTTATCACGTTGCTTTTGACTGATGGTTCCAAAATCACTAAATACTTTTCCTAGAGCAAGGCAGATATATCGCTCTTTATAGGTGCCCAATATGGTATATTTTCTCCTGTTATCCCCATCCCAGAGATAGAAAAGTGACTCCTTAAAAGCTTCTCCGATAGAACCCTTCCTAACCTTCATTTCTGATTCTCCATTAGGTAACGTTGAGACATCCACCCAGTAAGGTTAGCATACTTGGTTGTTCCTCGCCATCCTGGTTTAGCCTGATGTTCAAAGGGACTCATATGCTTTGACTTTTGGAGCATACTCGCTAGCTTCAAGT
>JACCEA012437603.1_pt1 | contig 12573 bp, 13 predicted proteins | sample 7449851 | NCBI WGS metagenome assembly JACCEA01 (sample SAMN15323453, study PRJNA562643) | freshwater metagenome | isolation source: river surface water | place: USA:Blue River Watershed | collected 2017-08-18 | reverse complement strand
GGCACCCCGGACGTGGCCGCTCGCAGCCAGGCGGTGGCGCAGGCGGGCGGTTTCGGCAAGGCCGTGAAGGCCCTGCGACTGGAGATCCACAGCGTGCTGCGCCAGGTCGACTACGACTATGTGCGCATGCAATACAACACCGTGGTCTCCGGCGCGATGAAGATCCTCAATGCGCTGGAGGACTTCAAGGCCACCGGCGAGCCTGGCGCCGACGCGGCGCTGGCCGAGGGCTTCGGCATCCTGCTGCGCGTGCTGTACCCCGCCACGCCGCACCTGACCCACGGCCTGTGGCAGGGCCTGGGCTATGCCGCCCTGAACGGCGACCTGATCGACGCGCCCTGGCCGAAGGTCGACGAGGCCGCCCTCAAGCAGGACGAGATCGAACTGATGCTGCAGGTCAATGGCAAGCTGCGCGGCGCGGTGACCGTGCCCGCCGGCGCCAGCCGCGAGCAGATCGAGGCCCTGGCCCTGGCCAGCGAAGCCTTCACCAAGTTCGCCGAAGGCGCCGCCGCCAAGAAGGTGATCGTGGTGCCGGGCCGCCTGGTCAACGTGGTGATCTGACATGCGCGCCGCCCGACCGCTCCACGGTGTACCGACTCCCGCGCCGGGCGAGGTCCGACGCCGCCAGGTCCTGCCCCGCCTGGCTGCCCTTGCCGCGCTGAGCGCCCTGGCCGGCTGCGGCTTTCGCCTGCGTGGTGCCTATTCGTTCCGCTTCCGCAGCCTGCACCTGGCCAGTACCGGCCCGGTCGCCCAGGACCTGCGCCTCACACTCGAAGGCGCGGGCGTGCAGGTGCTGGGCGAGCGCGAACCGCGCGAGAAAGCCGACGTCATCCTCGACATGGCGGGCGAGCAGCGCCAGCGCGTGGTGGCGGGCCGCAGTGCGGCCGGCCAGTTGCGCGAACTGCAGCTGCGCATCACGCTGCGCATGCGCCTGTACACCCCCGACGGCGTGGACCTGATCCCCGAGACCGAGCTGCAGCAGCAGCGGGACATCAGCTACAACGAATCCCAGGCCCTGGCCAAGGAAAACGAGGAGGCCTTGCTGTTCAACGACATGCAGGCCGAGCTGGTCCAGCAGCTGATGCGCCGCCTGGCGGTGGTCAAGGTCCGCTAGGCGCGCCATGCAACTGGCCCTCGCGCAACTCGAGGCGCACCTGCACAAGGGCCTGCGCTCGCTCTACACCCTGCACGGCGACGAGCCGCTGCTGGTGCAGGAAGCCGCCGACGCCATCCGCGCCGCCGCGCGCCAGCAGGGTTACACCGAGCGCAGCGTGCACACCGTCGCGGGCGCCCATTTCGACTGGAGCGCGGTGCTGGCGGCGGGCGGATCCCTCAGCCTCTTTGCCGACCGGCAGATCGTCGAGATCCGCATTCCCTCCGGCAAGCCGGGCAAGGAGGGCAGCACCGCCTTGCAGCAGCTTGCCGAACAGGCCCAGGGCAACGACAGCACGCTGACCCTGGTCCTGCTGCCCCGGCTGGACCGCCTGACGACGCAGGGCGCCTGGTTCGGCGCGCTGGATAGCTTCGGCATCACCGTCAAGGTCGACCCGGTCGAGCGCGCCCAGCTGCCGCAGTGGATTGCGGCACGCCTGTCACGCCAGGGCCAGCGCGTGGTGTCGGGTGACGAGGGCCAGCGCACGCTGCAGTTCTTCGCCGACCGCGTGGAGGGCAACCTGCTGGCGGCCCACCAGGAGTTGCAGAAGCTCGCCTTGCTGTACCCGGCGGGCGAGCTGGGGTTCGAGCAGGTCGAAGCGGCCGTGCTGGATGTCGCCCGCTACGACGTCTTCAAGCTGTCCGACGCCGTGCTCGCGGGGCAGGCCGTCCGCGTGCAGCGCATGCTCGACGGCCTGCAGGCCGAGGGCGTGGCCGAGGTGCTGGTGCACTACACCCTGGCCGAGGACATCCGCGCCCTCAAGCGCGTGCGCGATGCGCTGGATGCCGGGCGGCCCCTGCCCATGGCCCTGCGCGAGCAGCGGGTCTGGGGCCAGAAGGAGCGCCTGTTCGAGCGCGCGCTGCCACGGCTCACCGCGCGCACGCTCGACGACCTCCTGCATTCGGCCCATGTGGTGGATGGCATCGTCAAGGGCCTGAAGTCGCCCGACTGGCCGGCCTCGGGCTGGCAGGCCCTGCACCGGCTGGCGCAGGCCCTGTGCCTGGCCTGCACCGCCCCGCCGGCCGCTACCGCCCCGCGTGCGAAAATTCCGGCATGAACGCCCGAGATGTCGCCGTCCCTGCCGGGGCGGGCTCTATTGCCGACGCCATGCACGCCCTGGGCCGCCAGGCGCGGCAGGCCAGTGCCGCCATGGCGCGCGCCGACGCGGCCACCAAGTCCCGCGCCCTGCGCCGCCTGGCCGCGCTGCTGCGTGAGAACACCCAGGCCCTGGCCGCCGACAACGCCAAGGACCTGGACCGCGCCGTTGCCGCCGGCCTGGCCGCGCCTCTGGTCGACCGGCTGCGCCTCACGCCCCAGGTGATCGAGACCGTGGCCGAAGGCTGCGAGCAGCTGGCCGCCATGCCGGACGTCATCGGCGAGATCCTCGGCATGAAGCAGCAGCCCAGCGGCATCCGCGTGGGCCAGATGCGCGTGCCCCTGGGCGTGTTCGGCATGATCTTCGAGAGCCGGCCCAACGTCACCATCGAGGCGGCCAGCCTGTCCATCAAGAGCGGTAACGCCTGCATCCTGCGCGGCGGCTCCGAGGCCATCGACTCCAACAAGGCCCTGGCCCGCCTGGTGCAGCAGGCCCTGGCCGACGCCGGCCTGCCCCCTGAGGCCGTACAGCTGGTGCCCACCACCGACCGCGAGGCGGTCGGGCACCTGATCGCCATGCCCGAGTTCGTCGACGTGGTCATCCCGCGCGGCGGCAAGGGCCTGATCGAGCGCATCAGCCGCGAGGCCAAGGTGCCCGTCATCAAGCACCTGGATGGCAACTGCCACACCTACATCGACGACCCCTGCGACCTGGACATGGCCGTGAGGGTCACCGACAACGCCAAGACCCAGAAGTACAGCCCCTGCAACGCCAGCGAGGGCCTGCTGGTGGCCCGCGGCGTGGCGGGCGCGTTCCTGCCCCGGATCGGTGCCGTCTTTGCGGCCAAGGGCGTCGAGATGCGCTGCGACCCCGAGGCCCGGGCCCTGCTGCAGGCCGTCCCGGGCGCAAAGGTCGTCGATGCCACCGAGCAGGACTGGTACGAGGAATACCTCGCGCCCATCATCAGCGTGAAGGTGGTCGAGGGGCTGGGCGAAGCCATCGCCCACATCAACCGCTACGGCAGCCACCACACCGACGCGATCCTCACCCGCGACCACCTGCACGCCCAGCGTTTCCTGCGCGAGGTCGATTCCGCGAGTGTCATGGTGAATGCGAGTACACGCTTCGCGGATGGTTTCGAGTACGGTCTGGGGGCCGAGATCGGCATCAGCACCGACAAGTTCCCCGCCCGCGGGCCGGTGGGCATCGAAGGCCTGACCTCCCTGAAGTGGGTGGTCCTGGGCGAGGGCGAAGTGCGCACCTGAGCGGGTTCGTACGCGCCCGCCTCCCCCGAACGACCCATGCGAGATTACTGGCCTTCCTGCGGCTGGCGGCTGCTCGATCGCACCCCCCAGGGTCACCTGGTGGTGACCGACGCGTTCCTGCGCCATCTGCTGGCGCGTCCGGAGCTGGCGCCCGTTCCCGAGTCCTGCGACGCCGAGCGTGCCCTGCACGCGGCCCTTCTGGCTGCCCCGCGTGCCGAGGTCGCGTCCGCGCAGCTTGCCGCCCTGCACGACGAGGACGCCCGCGCCAACTACACCGTCTGGCTGCGTTTCCGCCAGCGCCTGCTGGCGCGGCCCACGCTGGAAGCCAGCTACCTCGAGATCTTTCGCGGCCAGGTGGATGTGCCGCCGGTGCTGGTGCAGCAGCTGACGCAAGTGCTCCTGCGCGAAGCCCTGGGCGACACCGCCACCGCCTTCGAGGTGCGGGCCGCCGAAATGCTGTTTCGCCCGCAGCGCATCGCCGTGCAGGACGACGGCCAGGTGATGGCCGGCGACGAGGAGGCCATTCAGCGCCTGGCGGTGGCCGGGTCCTTCGGCGCCATCGGCGAGCTGCTGCGCCAGGGCGGCGTGCCCCTGCGCGAGGCCGAGCTCGACGTCCTCCATGAAGACAGCGCGCAGACCTACTGGCCCCGCACCGAGGCCCACGACATGGTCCTGCCCCTGCACCACGGCCAGCCGGGCCTGCAGGCCCTGTGCCGGGTGATCGAGCGCTGGGTGGCCCACCTGCTGGGCGTCGCGGCGAGGGTGCAGGTCGAGCGCGAGATCGACGACGAACAATGGCTCTGGCACGTGGGCCTGGATGCCCAGGCCAGCGCGGTGCTCAATGCGCTGTACCAGGGGCAGGAGGTCGAGCCCGAGCGGATGGCCCGCATGCTGTGCCTGTTCAGCATGGCCTTCGAGGAGCCTTCCGCCCTGCGGCCGGAGCTGGCCGGCCGGCCGGTCTACCTGGCCATGGCCATGGACGAGGCCAAGGTGCTGCGCCTGAAACCCCAGAACCTGCTCCTGAACCTGCCCCTGGCGCAGCCCTCCTGAGCGGCGCTAGGGGGTGCTGCGGCCCCCTCCTACAATCCTGGGTTGTCCCCCTGTCCATTCCCTGTCCGAGGGCTGCATGGTTCCCCATCTCATCACGGCCTTGACCGGCCCCATCGACGAACTCGAGCAACGCATCCTCGAGTCCATGCCTGCCATCGAGCGCTGGTTCCGGCTCGAGTGGATGGAGCACACCCCGCCCTTCTACAGCTCGGTCGACATCCGCAACGCCGGCTTCAAGCTGGCGCCAGTGGACACCAACCTGTTTCCTGGGGGATGGAACAACCTGACCCAGGAAATGTTGCCGCTGGCGGTGCAGGCCGCGCAGGCTGCGATCGAGAAGATCTGCCCCGAAGCCCGTAACTTGCTGATCATTCCCGAGAACCACACCCGCAACACCTTCTACCTGAGCAATGTGATGCAGCTGCAGCGCATCTTCAGCATGGCGGGCCTGAATGTGCGCATCGGTTCGATCAACCCCGAGATCAAGGAAACGACGGCGATTGCGTTGCCCAATGGCGAGACGATCACCCTGGAGCCCGTGGTGCGCAGCAAGCGTCGCCTGGGCCTCAGGGACTTTGATCCCTGCACCATCTTGCTCAACAACGATTTGTCGGCCGGGGCGCCCGGCATTCTGGAAGAGTTGCACGAGCAGTTTTTGCTGCCGCCGTTGCACGCCGGCTGGAGCGTGCGCCGCAAGAGCACCCACTTCCAAAGCTACGAAGAAGTGGCCAAGCGCTTTGGCAAGATGCTGGGCATTGACCCCTGGCTGATCAACCCCATGTTCAACCAGTGCGGTGAAGTCAATTTCGCCGAGGGCACGGGCCTGGAGTGTTTGCGCAGCAATGTGGACGCGCTGCTGACCAAGATCAAGCGCAAGTACAAGGAATACGGCATCAACGAAAAGCCCTTTGTGGTGGTCAAGGCCGACAACGGTACTTATGGCATGGGCATCATGACCGTACGCGATGTGTCCGATCTGGACCAGCTCAACCGCAAGACACGCAACAAGATGAGCGTCATCAAGGACGGGCAGGAAGTCAGCGACGTGATCATCCAGGAAGGCGTGATCACGCACGAGCGCATGAACGATGCCGTCGCCGAGCCGGTGGTCTACATGATGGACCGCTATGTGGTGGGCGGGTTCTACCGCGTGCACGCAGAACGCGGGGTGGACGAAAACCTGAACGCACCGGGCGCCAGTTTTGTGCCGCTGGCCTTTGAAGAGAGCGCCCACTTACCTCAGCCGGGCGTCAAACCGGGGGCCAGCGTGCCCAACCGCTTCTACATGTACGGTGTGATTGGCCGTCTGGCCATGCTGGCCGCCAGCTACGAGCTCGAAGCCACCGACCCCGAAGCCGAGGTTTACGAGTAAGACCAAAGGGTGGTTGTTGCGCTGCAACATTTTTTGTGCAGCGGGCGTGACAGGCCCGGCAAGGGGGCGCAAAATGGCAACCGTCTGTGTTTTGGAGCCTGACCTGGGGTCAGGCTGTTTTTTGTGTCCTCAACGAAGTCTTCTCTTGCCGCCCTGACCCTGGGTGCCATTGGCGTGGTTTACGGTGACATCGGCACCAGCGTGCTGTATGCCATGAAAGAAGTGTTTGGCTCGGGCCATGTGCCCTTCACGCCTGACAACATCTACGGCATCCTGTCCATCTTTTTCTGGACCTTGACCACCATCGTGTCGGTCAAATACGTGGTGCTGGTGCTCAAGGCCGACAACCACGGCGAGGGCGGGCTGGTGGCCATGCTGGCACTGGCCTCGCAGTCGGTCCGGGACCGACCCGAGTTGCGCAAGGTCTTGCTTGTGGTCGGCATTTTTGGCACCTGCCTGTTTTATGGCGATGGTGTGATCACGCCGGCCATCTCGGTGTTGTCGGCGGTGGAGGGGCTGGAGGTCGTCTCGCCTGCGTTCAAGAAAGCGGTGATCCCGCTCACGCTGGTGATCCTGTTGGTGCTGTTCTGGGTGCAAAAGCGTGGCACGGCAGGCATTGGCAAGTTCTTTGGCCCCATCACCCTGGTTTGGTTTGGTGTGATTGCCTTGTTGGGGGTGTCGCATATCGCCACCAACCCGCAAATCCTCTGGGCCATCAGCCCGCATTACGCGCTGAGTTTCATCTGGAACCACACTGGCACCACCTTCATCATTCTGGGTGCGGTGGTGCTGTGCGTGACCGGCGGCGAGGCGCTCTACGCCGACATGGGCCATTTTGGCAAGAAGCCGATCCGCCTGGCTTGGTTCGCGGTGGTCATGCCGGCGCTCACGCTCAACTATTTTGGCCAAGGTGCATTGCTGCTGTCCGAGCCCGAAGCCGTCAAGAACCCCTTCTTCATGATGGCGCCCGAATGGGCGCTGGTGCCGCTGGTGGGCCTGGCCACCATGGCCACGGTGATCGCGTCGCAGGCCCTGATCTCGGGTGCCTTCAGTGTCACCAAGCAAGTCATCCAGTTGGGCTTTTTGCCGCGCCTGCAGGTGCAGCACACCAGCGAAACGGACACCGGTCAGATCTACATGCCTTTTGTGAACTGGGGCCTGTTTGTGGCCATTGTGCTGGCGGTAGGCATGTTCAGATCGTCCAGCAACTTGGCGGCGGCCTACGGCATTGCGGTGTGTACCGACATGCTGATCACCACCGTGCTGACCTTTTTTGTGATCCGTTACGCCTGGAAACTGCCGCTGGCCCTGTGCATTGGCGCCACCGGCTTCTTCTTTGTGGTCGATCTGGCCTTCTGGGCTTCCAATTTGCTCAAGCTACTGGACGGCGGCTGGTTCCCGCTGGTGATCGGTGGGGCAGTGTTCCTGCTCATGCTCACCTGGTATGACGGCCGCCGCCTGCTCAACGAGTCCCTGCGCTCGGACGCGCTGCAGCTGGATGACTTTCTGCAGGCCGTTTTCATTGCACCCCCGACCCGCGTGGATGGTACGGCGGTGTTCATGACGGCCGAAGCCGGTGTGGTGCCCAATGCGCTGCTGCACAACCTCAAGCACAACAAGGTCTTGCACCAGCAAAACCTGTTTGTTACGGTGCGCAGCCACGAGGTGCCGCGCATTGCAGACGCCGAGCGGCTAAGCGTGACTGCGCTGGGCAACGAATGTTGGCAAGTCATTGTCAACATTGGCTTCAAGGACGAACCCAACCTGCCTAAGGCGCTGGCCGAGCTGCAGGGCATCACCTATGCAATGGATGCGATGAACACCAGCTACTTCCTGTCGCGCGACATCGTCATCCCCACCATTGGCGGCGGCATGGCCACCTGGCGTGAGAAACTGTTTGCGCAAATGCACCACAACGCCAGCGCGGCCGCCGAGTTCCTGAACCTGCCCACCAACGCGGTGGTAGAACTGGGCTCCAAGATCGAGATTTAAGCCTCAGTCGCTCTGTTTGAGAGCCAGCGCCCGCTCGTACAGCGCGTTGCGCGGCTCGCCCGAAATTTCAGCCGCCAGTTTGACGGCCGTTTTGAGCGGCAATTCGGGCAGCAGGCATTTCAGCACGCGTTCGCCCTCGCCCGACGATGCGGCCACTGGCTGGTCATGTACCACCAGTACAAACTCGCCGCGCTGGTGTTCGGGTTTTTTCGCCAACCAGGTGGGCAACTTGTCGGCGTCCAGAGTCTCGATTTGCTCGAACTGTTTGGTCAGCTCGCGGCCCACAGTCACGCGCCGCTCGCCCAATGCCGCCAGGGCTTGGGCCAGGGCCATGATGCGGTGCGGGGCTTCGAGCAACACCACTGCGCGGCTTTCCTGGGCCATGGCCTGCACCGCCTGTTCGCGTTCCAGGTTTTTGCTGGGCAAAAAGCCTCTGAATACGAAGCCATCCCCCGTCATGCCCGAGGCGCTGAGCAGGGTGGTCACGCTGCTGGCGCCGGGCAAAGGCATGACCCCGAACCCTGCCGCACGCACCGCCTGCACCAGGCGTGCGCCCGGGTCGCTGATGGCCGGGGTGCCTGCATCGCTGACATAGGCCACGCGCTGGCCCTGGGCCAGCCGCTCGATCACGGCCTGGGCCGCTTCGGCCTCGTTGTGCTGGTGTACCGCCAGCAAGGCCGGGCGCTCCAGCCCATAGGCGCGCAGCAGTTGCTGGGTGTGGCGTGTGTCCTCGCAGGCAATGGTGTCGGCCAGCCCCAGCACATGCAGGGCACGCAGCCCGATGTCGGCCAGGTTGCCAATCGGGGTGGCCACCACATACAGTGTGCGCGTTGGATGCTGTTGCGCCCCAGCCGCGTCCTGCGCCGCCTGCAACGCACGGGCGAAACTGCTGCTCAGGGAGGAAGAATTCATGCCAATGCTCCAACAGGGGGACAGGGAAAAGCGTCTCAGTACCAAGGTCCGTGGCGATGCTGCCGAAGACGCGGCGCTGGTGTTGCTGCAGGACCAGGGCCTGCGTTTGCTCGGGCGCAATTATCGGATGCCAGGGCGAGGTGCTGCCGAAATCGACTTGATCATGCAGGCGGGGGACGGCACGGTGGTCTTTGTCGAGGTGCGCCAGCGCAGCCGCGCCAGCCATGGGGGCGCGGGCGCCAGCATCGGTGCGGCCAAGCGGGCCCGCATCGTGCGGGCGGCGCAGCATTACCTGATGCGCTGGCGCCGTTTGCCGCCGGTGCGCTTTGACGCGGTGCTCATCGAGGCTGAGGGGCTGGTGTGGTTGCAGGCAGCGTTTGATGCCGGGTCATGGTGACGGTGCCGGAGACGGCTTGGACGCATACATGCTGTCACGGCTGATGTGCTGGCTTGCATGCCGTCACCGCAGAGCCGTCACGCCGCACAGGTATGATCCGCGCCATGCAAGAGTTGCGGATTCAACAGCATTTCATCGACAGCGCCGACCTGCACTACCAGGTGTCGGAGGCACTGGCCAAGCCGCTCGATGCAGCCGTGCAGGCCCTGCTGGCCAGTGTGACCGGTGGTGGCAAGGTGCTGGTGGCCGGGTTGGGCGCCTCCATGGCGCTGGCACAGTATCTCAGCAGTTTGCTGGTGGGCGGTTTTGAGCGCGAACGCCCTGGGCTGGCCGCGCTGACATTGGGAGCCGATGCTGTCTGGGCCACGGCCTGGCCGGGCGAGGACGCGCTGGCCCGTCAGGTGCAGGCCCTGGGGTATGCCGGTGATGTGCTGCTGCTGATCAGCACGCACGGCGAAGAAGTGCCTCTGGCGCTGGCCGTTCAGGCTGCGCACGAACGCGAGATGACAGTGTTGGCCATGACCGGTGGCACTGGCGGCGCCGTTGCCCGGGCCTTGCGAGAGACGGATGTGCATGTGTGTGTGCCCCACGAGCGCGCCGCGCGCGTGCGCGAGGTGCAGCAACTGGCGCTGCATTGTTTGTGTGATGGAATCGATACCCAGTTGCTGGGTGAACAGGAGCCGATGTGATGAAACTTCAACTGCAAAAAATTCTGCTGGCCGCCATGACAGGTGCCAGCCTGCTGTCGGGTTGCGCCCCCCTGGTGGTGGGTAGCGCGGTGATGGGCGGTATGGTGGCGGTGGACCGCCGCACTTCGGGCGCCCAGCTCGAAGACGAGTCCATCGAAATCAAGGTGGCCCACGCTGTGAACAAGGAGCTGGGCGATCGCGTTCACCTGAACGTGACCAGCTACAACCGCCGCGTGCTGCTGACAGGCGAAGTGCGCAGCGAAGCCGACCGCTCGCGTGCCACGCTGCTGGCCCAAAGCCAGGAAAACGTGGGCAAGGTGGTCAACGATCTGGCCATTGGCGCACCCAGCAGCCTGTCGCAGCGCACCAAGGACGCGGTCACCTCTGGCCAGGTCAAGGCCGCTTTTGTCGATGCCAAAGACCTGCAGGCCAGCGCAGTCAAGGTGGTGACCGAGCGCGGCGTCGTCTACCTGATGGGGCGTGTGACGGCCCGTGAGGCCCAGCGCGCCACCGACATTGCCCGCAGCACCAGCGGCGTGGCCAAGGTGGTCAAGGTGTTCGAAGAAATTTCCGAGCAGGAACTGCAGCGCCTGAGCCAGCCGCCACTGGGTCGCTGAGCACGACCCGCGTCATGAAAAAGCGACCTTGAAGGTCGCTTTTTTTGTGGGTGTGCAGGGTGGCTCAGCGCAAGCGTTTGATCAGGCTGGAGGTGTCCCAGCGGCCACCTTCCATTTTTTGCACATCGGCGTAGAACTGGTCCACCAGCGCGGTCACTGGCAGGCGTGCGCCGTTGCGCTTGGCCTCGTCGAGCACCAGGCCCAGGTCCTTGCGCATCCAGTCCACCGCAAAGCCGAAGTTGAACTGGTCGTCCACCATGGTCTTGCCCCGGTTGTCCATTTGCCAGCTTTGGGCCGCTCCTTTGCCGATCACGTCCAGCACCAGTTTCATGTCCAGCCCGGCGTGCTGGCCGAAGGCGATGGCTTCGGACAGGCCCTGCACCAGACCGGCGATGCAGATCTAGTTGACGATCTTGGCCAGCTGGCCAGCGCCTGACTCGCCGATCAGGGTGAAGGCGCGTGAAAACGCCATGGCCACCGGTTTGACCTGGTCAAAAATGGCCGCGTCGCCGCCACACATGACCGTGAGCGCACCATTGACCGCGCCCGCCTGCCCCCCCGAGACCGGTGCGTCAATGAAGTGCAGGCCCAACTGCTGGGCTGCGTGGCCCAGCTCGCGCGCCACACTGGCCGAGGCGGTGGTGTGGTCCACAAACACCGCGCCGGGCTTCATGCCGGCCAAAGCACCGTCCGGACCCAGCACCACGCTGCGCAGGTCGTCGTCGTTGCCCACGCAGGCGAACACGATGTCGGCACCGGCTGCCGCCTCGCGTGGCGTGGGGGCGCTGGCGTTGCCGGGGCACTCGGCCAGCCAGGCCTGGGCCTTGGCAGCGCTGCGGTTGTAGACAGTGACCTGGTGGCCGGCGCGGGCCAGGTGGCCGGCCATGGGGTAGCCCATCACGCCCAGGCCCAGAAAGGCGACTTTTTGGGTGGGGCAGGCTTCGTAGGATTTCTGACCGATGTTGCTCATGGGGGTTTGCCTTGATGCAGGTGGAACAATGGCCAGAATTTAACAGCAAGGGCGCCCAGCTTTGGTAGCCTTGGGGATATGACCCTGATCGCAGAAAACCTCCAGACCGTGCGCGAGCGCATTGAACGCGCCTGCCAGGCGGCGGGCCGGGCGCCCGGCAGCGTGCGCCTGCTGGCTGTTTCCAAGACCTTTCCGGCCGACGATGTGCGCCAGGCCCATGCCGCTGGCCAGACGGCCTTTGGCGAGAACTACATCCAAGAAGGCGTGGACAAGATTGCCGTCCTGCAAGACTTGCCACTGCAGTGGCATTGCATCGGCCCCATCCAAAGCAACAAGACCCGCCTGGTGGCCGAGCACTTTGACTGGGTGCACAGCGTGGACCGGCTCAAGATCGCCCAGCGCTTGTCCGAGCAGCGGCCCGCACACCTGCCGCCGTTGCAGGTCTGCCTGCAGGTCAACACCGACGGCGGCCCCACCAAATCGGGTGCGCAACCGACCGAGGTGCTGGCGCTGGCCCGTGCGGTGGCGGCCTTGCCGGGCCTGGAGCTGCGCGGGTTGATGACCATCCCCGACCCTGTGGACGGCTTCGAGGCCGAAGTGGTCCTGCACCGCCGCGCCACCGACTTGTTCCAGCAGCTCCAGGCTGAGCTGGACCTGCCCCAGTGGGACACCCTGTCGATGGGCATGACCGCCGACCTGGAGGCGGCCATTGCCGCGGGGAGCACCATGGTGCGGGTGGGCACGGCAATTTTTGGCGGTCGCGCCTACCCGGCACCCCCAGCCGCTTAAAAGCGCGGCAAGTCCGGGTGCTGGATCTGCCCGGCACGTACCAGCATCTTGCCGTACTCGGCGCAGCGGTGCAGGGTCGGGATGACCTTGCCGGGGTTGAGCAGGCTGTGCGGGTCGAAGGCGCGCTTGAGCCCAAACATCTGCTCGTTTTCTTCGGCAGAAAACTGCACGCACATGCTGTTGACTTTTTCGATGCCCACGCCGTGCTCACCTGTGACGGTGCCGCCCATGGCCACGCTGGTTTCCAAAATCTCGGCACCAAACAACTCGC
>JACCEA012282238.1_pt1 | contig 12575 bp, 13 predicted proteins | sample 7449851 | NCBI WGS metagenome assembly JACCEA01 (sample SAMN15323453, study PRJNA562643) | freshwater metagenome | isolation source: river surface water | place: USA:Blue River Watershed | collected 2017-08-18 | reverse complement strand
GCGCTGCATCGGCTGGCCGGCTTTGTTCGCGCCTTCCGTCGTAATGGACAGATACGCTTCACGCAACAACCCATCCAATGCGTCATCGTCGAGCGGCTGGCCAAAGTCATCAACCATCTTTAGCCGGTCAAGACGCGGCTTCATGATGGCAATGTAAGCGTCTGCCGGATTCTTGGGATTCAGCTTTCTGGCTCGTTGCTGAACCAAGTACGCATCCCACTTCTGCGGGTAGCCCCATCCATCCAGTTTGCCGATATTCGCGCCAGACTTGTTCGCACGGACACGCATACGCTCGGCAATGTCTGCCCACGTATCAGCCGCCTTTTTGATGGCGGAAATATCCTCTGGCAGAACTTCAGGGAAGTCAGCCGCTTTGATTTCCTCGCCGTACAGATGCTTGGTGAATATCTCCACCTTGTCGCCACGCTGGAAGATGCCAGCCATGCGCGAGCCAAGCGACTCCGATATGGTGCGTAGCTCCTTGCTGTACATCTGATAGATGGCCTCGGCGTGTTTGTCGATGCTGCGCGCGCCAGTCTTGTTATCAGGGTAGTACATCAGCAGGCGGTCTAGTGCCTCCAACTTGTTGCCACCGATGCGGCCTGCAATCTAGTCAACGGTATCAGATAGATTTTTCAGCTTGACCGTGTTCATGTCCTTGCGGAATTGCGCCAATGCCTTCTCGGCTTCGGCTTCATCTACCATTCGATTAAACGCCATTTGCATGGCGTCAGCAGACGACTTATCGCCAGCCTTCATCTCTTTCAGGACATTAGACTCATACCCTTTCCGCAAGTTGGTATGCTCGTCCTTCGTCAGTTTGCGGCCTGCCGCCGTCTCTAGTTGGTCAAAGCACTTCTCGAACACGGTCAGACTCCAAGGCGCAACATGCAGCCCATAATATCCCGAATAGACTTAACTTTCTCAACCTTATCAGATGCGGCCTGATACTCAGCATCATCAACTGCGCCGCCAGCATCCTCAATGGCTTGAGCCTGCGCCCGTATCTCGGCAACGGTAGACGGGTCAATGTCCTCAAACACCGGCTGACTCAGGTCGGCCTGACTGCGCCAGAAGTTATCGGCCTCGGCCTGCATAGCCTTGAACTCAGGGTCTGCCTTGATGCCGAAAGCCTCGGCAATCTCAGCCTCAGATTTGCCGGATATGTCTGTGCCCTTGGTGTTCCAAAGTGCATCAAGGTCAGCGTCCTCTCTGGCGATCTGCTCGGCGTACCTGGCGTTCTCCTCCTGCATCATCCGCCAGCCTTCAATGGCATTTGCCCTATCCATGCCTTGTGGCGTCAGGATTGTCTCGCCACGCAACGCCCGGTCTACAACCTCAAGCACCTTGTTGGCGTCATAGCGCCCCTGGGCATCGCGCACAGGATAGCCAAGCTCATCCAGCCTCTCGGCCATCTGGTCGAACGTAGCGCCGCCGTCCTTGCGAAACACGTACTTGAGTCCGCGCCGCTCATTGAAGTATGCAGGGTCAATGCCTTGCGCCTCAGCCTGCACACGGTCAAGCCCGCCCAACTTGGCAATGGCTGTAGTCACGTCATCAAGCTCTGGAACGACCACATCACGCGACGGTTTAACGTCTGGTATCCAGTCCGGCATCGTCACCGTATCAGGAAGCGCCTCGGGAATGAATGGACGGTTTTCCTGCAATGCCGTGATCTGCTCGCGGAATCCACGGTCTGCTTTTACCTCAATCTCAGGAGCCTTTACGCCTAGCTGTGCATCCTCAAAGCGCATGGAATCAATAGCCATTGCAGCGTCAGTAGCCCGACCATTTGGCCGATCAATAACCTTCCCGCCTCTGGTCGGCTCAATAGCGCCAAACGCCGCACCGAGTACCGCATCCACGATGATTTCGGTCGGGTCGAGGATGGTGTAATTGGCAAACCGCTCGTCACCCTGCGCCCAATAGATACCCTTTTCTGCACTGCGCTGTGCAATTCCTGTCAGCACATTGATGCCAGCACCGCTAACCACCTTCATGCCAATCGTACCGCCAAATGCTCCTGGGATAGCCGCACCAGCATAGGCAAACGCGGCCTGATTCAGCGCCAGCATGTTGGCGTCGAAAGCAGACTTTCCGGCCAGCACCTCAGACGTGGCCCGGCTGGAGAACTCAGCAGTAGCCATGACACCAGCGCCGCCGGCTGCATACTCTGTCAGCACCTTACCAACACCAAACGCAAGCGACCCGGCAAAGGTTCTCTCTTGCTGGCTCAGAGTGTTGGCGTATCGCGTACCTGGGTCAACGATCTGGCCAAACACAACATCTTGTTCGGTAGTCGATAACTGCCCGGTCAGCTTAGACGTGACCCAATCCACAGCAACGGCTGTCGTCCCGAACGTACCAGCCCAGAAAGCATTCCCGACATTGACGGCACCCGCTGTAATGGCGTCAGGGATTGACTCAAAGAATCCTTCTGGCTCTGGCATGTCGCCCATCTGGTCAGGCGTTTGCGCTGGCTTGAGATTGGAAAAGTCGGCAGTGCTTTGATTCCAATACGCCATTAGCGAATCCTCACGCGAGCCGGCTGTCCGTCCCTGCCCATAATCGGGTCGCGTCCGTTGAACAGATAATATTCGTCAGGCTTGTTGGACGGACGAAGCTGAACCGTATCAATCATGCGATTGCGCTGCGTCTGACTGTATCCAAGCGATGAAAGCGCACCAGTAACAGCCGCTGGAGCCTTCTCCTTGAACTCGCCCGGCTTCATGCCATAAGGTAGGATAGTCGTCGAGTCGTTAAACTTGACGATGCCACCTGTCACAATATCGACAGCCTGCTTGATTTCCTCCTGGCTCGGCTTCATGGTCAGATTGCCTCTGTCCTTCTGCTGAAACGCAAGGAAAGAAGTCACCATGGGAGCGACTGCCGCGAATGCTTCGGGGTCATGCGACAGCGCAGCGCCTGCGTACTTGGCAACCTCTGCGCGAATAGTGCTCTCGGTCTTTGGCTCCATCTGGATTTGCTTGCCGGCCACCAGCTTCTGACCTTCCAGCAACATCGCTCCCACAGACCGACCGCCAACGCCATTGACGTTAGCCGTATGCCTTGCCAGCGTATGCGCACCGGCGTACATCTTGAGCGGGTCAACCTTACCCAACTGCGCAAGCGTCACGCGCTGCGTATCCTGATCGCTGCCAGCCAGAACGCGGAACATGCCTTCTTGTTGTGCTGCCGGGAGCGAGTCCATTAGCTGAACAATCTGTTGCGCCTCGGCATCGATGAACATGCCAGGATTGACGCCCGTCCGCGCTTGCACTTGCATACGCACACGGTCACGCTCTTGCAACTGTCCAGACATATCACGAGAGAAGTCCAGCGGAGCAGTCTCGATGCCGTGAACATTCTTGGCGTAGCCGTATGGGTCTGCCTGAATCGACTTAATATTGCGCGCAAAGTTGGCGGTCATGCGCTCATTCTTCGCCTTAAGCCGCTGCGCCGTCTCGGGGTCTTGTGCGTCCATAACTGCTTGGCTTGTTTTCTCAATCATGCGCGCTTGCTGACTGAGCGGAGACATTGCCATCTCTCGCGTCTCGGCATTCTCGCGCTTCATTGCAGCGAACAAAGGCGCGTACTTGGTGCCCTTAATGGACTGCTCAAATTTGGTAACCTCGTCCTGAATGCCGGGCGGAATCTTCGCGCCATTCTCATACAGGTCGCCAAACAGACGCATCTGATTGACCGTGCTGACTTCCCAATCACGAGTCCGCGCCTCTTTCTGAGACTTCAACTCACGGATGCGAGTCTGTACGTAGTCACGATAGCGGACTCGATTATCGCCCAACTGCGGCAAGTAGTTGTCATCTGACAGCTTGGCTTCCTCTGCTTTTAGCTGGCTGATGCTTTCCTCTTGGCCAGCCCAATTCAGCCGGTTGTTAGTGTAGAAGGACTGCGCGTCTTTCTGCTTGGCTGCTGAAATCCTGGCGCTATCCCATCCTGCCTTAGGGCCAATGGAATCGTAAACCTGATTCAGTTGGTCAATAGCGCCGGCAGGGTCAGTCAGTGCGAGCCGCTCAAATGAACCGCGCGCGCTAATCATTTCGGCTTCAAAGCCATCCCTGATCTTTGCCTGTCCCATGTCAAAGACGCCAATCTCGGACACCTTGAACATGTCGCCCATTGGACCTGATACCAGTTGTTTCAGGCTGTCATCCTGCCCGTCGAGCAACCGCTCTTGCAGTCCGGCATATTCCGTCTGATAGACGGATACCATGTCCTCCGGCTTGATCTCGCCACGATTCACGCGCTCAACAAGGCCGGCCTGCAACTGATGAGCCTGCACCTTTGCTTCTGCCAGCAACGCACCACCGCGAGCCTTGTTTAGCTCTGCCTTCTCGGCCCCCATCTGCTGTGCCAGGTTGCCGACCATTTGACCAATATTGACCATGACTGCGCCGCGCGATGGCTGCTGTACCGGAGCCGTTGCGTCAGGACGCCGGACATTGGTGTTACCGAAATTGCCAAGGTTAATCATTTCAGAACCCCATACATAGACAGTCCAGCCCCTGCAATTCCGCTAATGAGCGCATTCCTTTTCGCTTTCTTCCCGGCCTCACGAATCTGTCTAGCCTGCTTGCGCATAGACATAGCCGCCAACTCTCCGGACAGAACAGCATTCATGGCGTCATGCTCAACGCCTCTGACAATTTCGTCTTTGATCTCAAGCGCTTGTGCCGTATCAGACCGGAAACCAGAAGTGGCAAGACCCACCTGAGCGGTACTAAGTACAGACTCGCCTTTCTTCTTGATTAAATTGAACATCTGCCGACCTTCCATTTCGGCATTTACGGCATTCCATTCAAGCGCTGCTGCATCTTGCTTTGCTTGCTTATAGGCTTCCTTGCCTTGCAGAAGATTCCCGCCAAGCTGTATTCCTATCGCTGCAAGAGCTAATCCTGGAAGCATGTCAATTCACCTGAATTGTGCGCTTGATAGCCGCAATATGGAACGGCAGCGGCTGGTTACGGGTTATTGTAATCTCTTTCTGGTTGTCCTCCCATCCCATTTGAGGCACCGTCTTGTCGCCAGTGAACGGAGCAACCGGCTCATCCAGGATAGGCTCATCCAGTTGGCGGTAGACTACCTGCTCGCCATTAACCAGCAGCCCGCGAGTCCGCACCAGACGAAGCATAACAGCCGAAAGCTGTGCCTTGCTCCCCATGATTGAGCCGTCTTGCAGGCTAAGCTCGATGGGCAATAGGGTAATGGTTGAGGTGAACGGCAGCCCGATTTCTACAGCCTCCGCATCCCGAGGAAGTGTGATATTGCCGGCAGTGACAGTAACCTGATTCATCGGCACGTCATCAGCCAGCACGTCTACAGTCTCGCCCTCAAGGTGTGCCGCCGCCCAGGTATCAGACGGAACACCAGTTGCCTTGATGCCGCAATGGGTGTTGTATGCGTAGTCGGCCCGCTCGATCATGAAGGTCGCCACACCGTCAATTGTGCGCTCAACAATCATGTAGATGGCATCGCCAGTAGTCTCAGGCACACTGGTGATATCGTGAATCAGGCCGTCAGTCTCGAACCTAGACCAGGCATATGTCCCTGATGCCTTGTCAACGCACATCAAGGCACACGTTCCATCACCTAGCAGCATCCACATAACCTGATATGGCGCGTCAGAGTACGCCAGCCTGACTACGCCGGACTCCGTAATGGTCGGATGCCGGATGGTGAAGTCAGGAGCCTCAAAGTCATCATTGCTGAACTGATACGAATATCCACGGATGCGCTGCCCAATGCGCTGTACCATAACCACGTCTTTACCTACGCGGATAGGAGAAACGCCTTCTTTCGCTCCGTAGGAGGTATAAGCTCGGGCAACGATAGACAGCGGAGTGACCGGGCCGTTATCACTACCAGCAACAGCATATTCACTGTCATACGTGAATACATACAGCCGGTTAGACGGCACCAAATGCAAAATCTGGTCATAGCCGTCAAGGTCACGGCTGATAGCATCGGCGTCATTCTCGCCAGTGGCAAAACTTGTATATTGCCCTGAAACAGACATGCATAGCCTGTTCGGGTATCTGCTCGTCCCACCAAAAACCAAACGCCCCTCAAATGAGCAGGCCGCCTTGAAGTTATCAATAATCTTTCCTGGTCCTGGAGTCGCTGCATACACAGTAGATATAATTGGCTGCATAATGCGCCAGCCACCAGCGAATGCAGCCGACGCAGACGACAGTGTCTTGCGGCAAATGCCAGTTGCAACTGTTGGAGACGATACTGCTGTGATCTCAATGAATCCGTCATTGATCTCAACAAACATCCCAATATGTGTCATCTGTGCATTATTCTTCCATGTGTTGCTTACGGTTGTTAATGTAACTGTTCCTCCTACAACTGTGTCTCCGCTAGGTGTAACCATTCCCTGTGGAGAATCCAGTAATACAAAATCGGTGCTACTTGCAGTTATAGATGTAATCGACGGGGAAGTAAGAACTGATACTGTTACTGATGTTGCCGATGTGAATCCTGTAATCAGAAGCAATCCGTCGTAAAACTTAACCTGACGACCAACATCATTATCCAAGAAAGCAGCCGCTGCACTAGCCAGTGTCGTCCCCGTCAAACTAAACGTGGTGTTGAATCTGGTTTCTCCCACTTCATCAATCGGCGGAACCTGAAAGACGAATGGCGTAATGCTGAATACGAACGTCACACCGTCATCAATGACGCGGTTGAACCTGAATATTCCCTTACCATCAGTGCGCCAAATAATCAGGAAGTTATCCTGCTGCGTGTAGGCGATCTTGGAGTAATCGCTAGACAAGCCGGATGGCAGAGTGCTGCCCCACAGAAACGTGCCATCCTTGAATACACGGATTCCGATGTCTGAAAGCTCAAGCAAATACGAATTTTTCGAGTCATGCACAAAAGGAATCAGCCTGTTCTCATCAGTCTGGACAAACGTGTCAATCAGGTACTCAGTGCCTGGCGCTGCCACAATCCCACCCTGCACAACTGAGTGGCAGTTAATGGCAGTCTTTACGCTGTTTGGATAGAACGGCAGGTCAAAGCGCCCGTACAGCTCGGGGCCAATCTCGCCACCAACAAACGAAGTCTGTACGGCTTTAACCTTCATCCGATAGCCCTCGACAAGATAAAACTGCCCTCAGGCATCGGAGGGAACGGATACTCTTGAGCATTGATAGCCTTGGCATCAAGCAGGGCTTGCTGATACTTACCCTCGAACATCTGCATCAGGCTGGCGCTATTTGGAATGGCGTAGCACAGACGCGAGCCAATAGCCCATGACATAGCCGCGATAAGCAGCGCGTCATAGCTTGCAGGCTCATCATTCTGCCAGATGTACGACAGATAGACGGCTGCGGTATTGCAGAGCAGCTTGCCCGACTCAATACGGAAGTCCTCGGGCTGGCCGTCCTCAGTTATCGACAGCACACGCAGGCAGTCTGCCGGCAGCGTGAACTGATACGAATAGCCGAAGGCGGGAGCGGAAACGTCTGGCGAGAGAATCACGCGCTTCTTTGCGCATGACCATGGATGAGCGCGGAGTACAGAATCACGCACATCATCATAGATGTTGGCGCACTGCTTGGCGCGGGTCGTTGTTTCGGTCGGCGGGAAAGCGGCAATCGGCGTATCGCCAAGCGCGATCAATGCCGTGTTGCAAATGGTGATCTTGCTGGCCATACGGGCCTCCTAAGAAAAAGGGGAGCCGAAGCTCCCCCTTATTCTACAGCACTTGCATCAGTCCTGCACGTATGCAACACACAGGGTGATGACCTGACTTGCAGCGATTGCGGCACCCGCCACGGTCGAGGTCAGCACAGTGTCTCCACTGTTGGTTCCCGTCACGTAGGTAGCGCCGTTAGCTGCGCCAGTCTCAGCAATGGCAGAGCCAGCCGAGGTGATGGCAGTAGCAGTCAGATAGCGGTTAGCGGTAGCAGAGTCACCGAGCGTCAGGGTGGACGACGCAGTACCGGCAGACCAATACAGCTTGGTCAGGTGGGGAATCACACGAGCACCCTTCGGCAGGTTCGGAATCCACACCAGCACATCAGCAACCTGCGGCATACCAGTCGCAGGTGCAGTGTACTTGAGCGTAGCCATACGCACCTTGCCGCCCAGGTCATACGACTCCAGACGATTGAAGGAAGTCTGTGCCCCAGGGTTCAGGCCGTCATTGACGTATACAGTAGCCATGGTTCAATCCTCCTTAGGATTCGATGCAGTCGATACGGATAACGCCCGCATCTTCGGCACGGCCAGCACCAACGGAAGCCTTGGCCAGAATCTGCCAAGCGTCCTTGTGAGCCAGGTAATCGACGGAAGCAGCGGTATCCAGCCCAATGCCGTAGTTGATGGCGCGAGGAGCGAACGCGAAAGCGTACCGGCTAGTGCTAACCTTCGGCAGCAGAGAATCAGCAACACGAATGATCTTGAAGCCCATGTAGGTATTCAGCGAACCAGTCACCAGCGCCTTGACGCTGTTGTAGTCCACATCACGGACGGTCGAATCATTCAGCAGGTTCTGAATCTGCTGGTTGCCAATCACCAGAACATACGACGGGTTGTTGCTCAGACCGTACGGGTCGTTCTGGTTCTGGTTCTGGCCGGTGCGGCGGAAAAAGTCGCTGTCATCCATTTCAGAAGAGTCAAGCAGACCCTTAGCCTGGATGATCTTGGCCAGCGTCAGGCCGGTAGCAGATGGTGCGATGATGCTGGACGCCGGCAGGTTGGAAGTGCCGGACGCGGTACGCACAGGGTTCAGGGCAGCATCGATGATGGCCTTGTCCTTCTGGCGGTTCACAGCAGCAATTAGCTGACGGCTGTAGGCGTTCATCGGGTCGGCCAGCAGCTTCAGCTTGTCCATGCTGTCAACAAGCTCAGCCTTGTCGATGTTACGCATATCGGCGTAACGACGGACGTGGGCCATGTTGGCATAGGTCAGGTCTGAGTGGCGAGCGCGGTTAACGTCAGCCTCAGTGGTGCCGAGGGTTTCAATGGTGAATGCTTCACCGACGATGTTACCGGGACGACGATTCACCAGCATTTCGAGACGTGAAACCGTCTGCGAAGCGAGAAGGTGAAAGTCCTCCGCGAACTTGGTAACAAACGCCTGATCTACAGAGTAGCTCATGGTCATGCTCCAAAACGTTTAAGAAAAATAGCCCTTTCTCAAACTGCCTCGGAGTTGTCGCCGCGTTCGCGGAGGCTCTTAGTCAGTTACCAAGGCGCTGGCGGGTCAGTTCCAGCACCTTGTCTTGCAGGATGCGATAGCGCGGGGAATGCGGGTTAGTGTAATCAGGGTCTGCCCTCAACTGTGCAAGACTCTCATTCACTGCCTGACCATGTGCCGGCCTCGAATCCTCGCGGAGTTCTGCACCAATCTTGGCAAGCATCCTAAGTGCCGCTGGATTGTTGCCAACTTCTGCAATCTCCGCCTCGCTACCATAACGCGAGAAGGCTTTCTTTGCAAGCTCCAGGTTTTTATCGTAGTCGCCCTTCCATGCTTCTTTCAGGGCGGCTTCGGTTTTCTCCATGGTTGGCTCGTACTTGGCATGAAGCTCCCCGGCCAGCTCGTACAGGTCGGCGGTGTATTCCTCAAACTGCTTCTGATTAAGACCAAGCTCATGGGCGCGGGCCTTGTGCTGCTCAATGTCGGCCTTCATGTCATCGGTAAGCTCTACGCCTTCCGGTGCTTTGAACTCATACTTGTCAGGAGCCTCTGGAGGCGCATCGCCTGCCCTCATCTTTGTTTCAAGATGGCGGTAAGACTTCACCAGGTTGGCGTGATCTACTTCACCATCCTTGATGAACTTGGCCGGCACTTCATCGCGCCAGTCGCCATAGGTGGATGGGGTTGGTGCTGCTTCGGTTCCTGCAAGCAGGTTGTCTGGCGGTGTCGCGGCCTCGGCTACTGCCGGGGTTGTCTCGACTGGCTCAGTCATTGATAGACTCCATGGTCTGTTGGGAAGCTAGGATAGCGATGATGTAGCCGACAACCTTGCGGCGTCCAGCATTGAAGGCGGTTTGTGTCACCCCATCCTGGCCGGGTACGAATACCTCACAGTCATAGAACAGGGATGACAAATCCTCCAAGATGCGAGCGCCATCCGGGTTATGGATGAAAACTCGCTTATACAGGTCAATGCGGTCGTTTGGCGTCATTGTCTCATCATCGCAGGGGCAGCCTTCTCAACGATGGCCGCCTGTTCTTGTTGTGCTTGCGCCTGTTGCATGGCCTGCTGGCGTTGCTGGCGCATCTGTTTAACCTTCTCTGGCGATACGATGAATTTCTGAGGAACGCCAAGGTTCCAAGACTTCTCTCGTTGCGCGCCATCCCAATCGTATACATCCATCAATTCCGGCTTGACTTGGCTCAGAGCAGCTAGACCAGCCTCGAATCTGTCCATTGCTTGCACCTCACCCACCCGCTGAGAGCGTGCTAACGGGGAAACGTATCGGATGGTGAGGGTTGCGTCCTGCAATTCCTCGGGCGGAGGAGGCAGCAATACTGCCCGCGATAGCAGGCCAAAGCAACGAGTAATCAGCGGAGTAAGAAAGTCAGCCTGCAACCTGCCGAACATCGGAGCAATCTGATTACGCAGTAGCTCCATGCGTACTGATACTTCAGTTGCGGTCATCCCCGGCTGTTGCGGGACAGCCAGCCTATCAGACTTCAAGGTGCGCCGCACTTGGGCGCGCAGTGTCTCGATTTCGGAGAATGCCACATTAGGATTGCCAGGCGCATCAAGCCTGCCGAAGTTGTTCTTGTCGGCCAGCATAACTACCTTGCGCGGGCCAATCTGGACGGTTGCTGGATTCATCACCCCATCGTGAACGGCATACCACATGCCCCCAATTTGCATCTCTGCGGCCTGCAACTGCTGGCGTACCACGTCATTCAGGGTCTTGATGTCGCCCAGTGCGTCATAAACCGACCCGACGCTGTATTGGCTGTTCGGGATGATCTTGTGCCCACGCAGGACGATGACTGGCATTTCGTCATAGCCCATGTCCTGCACAACATGGCGAGTAGCCTTCTCGATGATGATTGACTGTATCGGCTTGTTATCAGACGGCCCGCCATAAACCCCACCCTTGCGAGGCTGGATTGCATGACATACGTCAATCATCTTTCCCGGCATTTCTTGGGCAATCTTGCGGGTATCAGCCGAGACGCCGTCAGGATAGCGGCTGACAAGCTGCTCGGCCGTCATCTGAAACTCGCGGTACACCGTGTCGATGGTGTCACCGAACCTGGATGATGCGAAGTACAGCCCGCCAAGGTGCCAGTGCTCAAAGTAAAGTTGCTGCTTCTCCTCGTCAAAGTCGATGAAGGCAGCGGTCTGGCCCACTACATCAGATGAGTAGAACAAGGACGGAGAGACGGCATCGAAGTTAGACGCATGTATTTCTCGCCACATCTGGTCAGCGGTATCGTCTAGCCAAGCGTGGCGGAATTCAGGCTCACCCTGAACGTCCATGTCGAACCAGCGCATATTAGCGGGAACCAGACCTGACACCTTGGCATTGGCCAAGTCCCAAAGTGCATCTGCTGCCGTATTGTCGTAGATGCGGTACTTCTCGCTATTGGACGATGACAGGTTGGATGCACCATCAAGGATTGTCCCCTGTTGCAATCCAGCCATAAGCAGCGGGTCAACGTAACGAGCGCAATCCCGCCACGTATTCTGGTACGGGAGAGATTCAGCCTTGAGGGATTCCAGACGTTTCAGGTAGGCGTCTACCATGACTTACCCCAACAGAGTGGCAGGCGCGGCCTGAGACGATGACAGAAGTGATGCTGTTTGCTGCTTGGTTCGCGGAGCAACTTGACCGACCATCCCGGCTAGCCGACTTGCCTGCCGTTCACGAACCGAACGCTTACCGCCTCTTGCGGCGGCAATGTCTCTGCCAACATCCTCGACAAGTCCAGGAATTGGGTATGCCCCGAAGCTCTCGGTCATCAGCTTCTTGATCTGTTCGAGGGAGCCTACATCCTCAATCTGCCCAGACCTGTACGAATCATTCAGGTAGTCTCGGTATGCCAGATTTACTTCAAGCGTATTCTTGCCACGAGCAAACTCATCAAAGGTCATGATCTTAAGACCTTTTGATTTTGCTTTTGATTCTGCGATGGCGGGAGCCGTGATATTGGCGCTGGCGATTTTGGTTTCGGCATAATCGCCATCCATTGCCGCTTGAAGACGTGACTTTGCCATTACTGCATCTCCCAACCTGATTCAGTAAGTACCCACTTCGGAGCCTTGGGAATGTCCTCTTTGATTTCTCGCAGGACGATAGGCTCATGTGGCTTGGAGTCGTCGGCAGTAACAATGGATTCCCCGCCAGGCACTTTACGCGCGCGCGGTTTATACTCTTTTTCGGTCTGGTTTTCCATGTGCGGACTCCGCATAGGTTTGGCACATGATACCACGGCTGAATCCATGGGGAAAACAATAAAAAAGCCCGGTGGTACGGGCAAAACCATCAGGGCCGATGTTCACCTGGTGGCGGAGGGAGAGGCTGGGTGAAAGGTCGCCATCCATGGCAGGGAGTCATGTTGTAAGGAT
>JACCEA011524335.1_pt1 | contig 12575 bp, 8 predicted proteins | sample 7449851 | NCBI WGS metagenome assembly JACCEA01 (sample SAMN15323453, study PRJNA562643) | freshwater metagenome | isolation source: river surface water | place: USA:Blue River Watershed | collected 2017-08-18 | reverse complement strand
TTGATTGACTTTCCTGGAAGAAGATTCAAAATCAACAAAAAACTGAATTACAACAAATTAGACATAAAAAACAACTTAGCGAATCAAAAAGCAAATATTACTACTCGAAATTTCTCAGAAAGCGTTGAAAACATTAGAAAAAAGTGGAAAATAAAAGATGGAGGAAATAGTTATTGTTTTTTTACAACAGATATAAATAATAACAAAATAGTTTTAATTTGCAGCAAAATTTAAAACAACATGAAACAACTATTACTTATCATTTTTACCCTCACAAGCTTTTCATTATTTGCACAAAAACAATGTGAATACAGCACCAATGTAGTAGACTCTATTGGAAGTTATAAAGTCACAAAAGAATACTTGATTAGCGAAAAAAACTTTGCTGGTACCTCAAGTTATATTTTCTTTTCACTAGCTCTAACCGATGGTGTTCCTACTTTAAACATACAATTAATACAAAAAAGTAAAGGCTTCATAAAAGCCAATTGCTTTGATAAAAACTCAAAATTATTTCTTCAATTAAATGATGGAAGCATTATTTCTTTAATCCACAAAGACCAAGAAAACTGCGGAACACTTTTAAGAGACGATAAAGGTTTTGACAATAGAGTAACTACTGGAGAATTTTACTTTTTAAAAGATAGTTTTGAGAAGTTAAAAAGCTCACCATTATCACTGATGCGAATAAAATATTTGACAGATTTAGAAGATTACATTATAAAGAAAGAATTCACTTCCGAATTAGACAACAAAGTCTACCAACCAGAGACCTATTTCATCAAGAATATTTCTTGTATAGAAAATTAATTACATTCCCATTTTGCATTAGCTACTTTATCAGTCATAGCAGAAGCTAAATTGTAATGCCACCATTCTGATTCAAAAGCTTTAAATCCATTTTGAAGCATTATTTTTTTTAGCATTTTGCGGTTATCCATTATTTTTTTATCAGAAAATGGATAACTGTGACTTGCTTCTTTTCCAAAGAAATCAAAAGGCGTTCCCATATTAAGTTCTATTCCTCCTAGCGTTACAAGAGTCAAGTCTACTGCCCCTCCTCGATTATGTATAGAACCTTTAGCAGGATCTGCAACATATTCTGGATTTGAAACTAATTCCCACATCTTTTTTTGAATATCTAAAGGACGATAACAATCAAACAGTTTAATTTTATACCCCTTTTTAATAAACTTATCATTAGCCTTAATCAAAGCTTTTACTGTTTTTAATCTCAAAAAGCATTCCGCACAATCATACACTTTTGATTTTAAAAAATTATCATTAGTGGCATATTTCATATCGTATATAAAATCATCGCTATACTCACTCAAATTAACAAAAGTTGTATCAGCGACTATAGTATTTACAATATCTTTTGTCCTAGTCTGAGGCGACTGAGCATAAGTCAAAGAAGATGAAAAAAAGATAAAAAAAGAAGGAAAAAAAAGTAAACGCATGATCAAAAGTTTTTATAAATATATACTATTTGAATCAAAAAGAAACATTGTAAAACAAAAAAACGATACTATTTCTAGTATCGTTTTAAGTGAACGCAGAAGGATTCGAACCTTCGACCGCCTGCTTAGAAGGCAGGTGCTCTATCCAGCTGAGCTATGCGTCCATTGTTGTCGGGGTGGCAGGATTCGAACCTGCGACCTCCTGCTCCCAAAGCAGGCGCGATAACCGGGCTACGCTACACCCCGAGTGACAGCGGAGAGACAGGGACTCGAACCCTGGCGACGGTTACCCGTCGACAGATTAGCAATCTGCTCCATTACCGCTCTGGCACCTCTCCTAAAACAAGAAAACTATCTCGTTTTGCGGTTGCAAATTTAAGTTAACTTTACGTTTCTCACAACTATTTTGTAGCTTTTTTTTAAATAAAATTCAATAAAAATTCAAAACACTTCACAATCAAACAAATAGAATAAAATAGTTTTAAAATTTTTAAATTATTCCATATTATTTGATAAAAATATGAAATAGGATCAAAAAAGATTAAATTTGCTAAACAAATCAACATATTTTTACATTATGAATAAGAAAGTAGTCATAGTCTCAGCTGTTAGAACTCCAATTGGCAGTTTTATGGGAGGTTTATCAAGTATTACAGCCCCAAAACTTGGAGCAGCTGCAATAAAGGGGGCTTTGGAAAAAATTCAATTAGACCCTAATTTGGTCAATGAAGTTTATATGGGAAATGTTGTTCAAGCAGGTGTTGGACAAGCACCCGCTAGACAAGCAGCAATTTTTGCTGGATTATCTAATGAAGTAGCATGCACTACAATCAATAAAGTTTGTGCATCAGGAATGAAAGCAGTAATGCTTGCATCACAAGCTATTCAATGTGGTGATGCCGATATTGTTATTGCGGGTGGTATGGAGAATATGAGTTTAATACCTCATTACATGAATCTTCGCTCAGGGACAAAATTTGGGCCTAATACAATGGTTGATGGAATGCAAAAAGATGGACTTACCGATGCTTATGACAATAACGCAATGGGTGTTAGTGCTGATTTATGCGCAAATGAGTATAACATTTCAAGAGAAGAGCAAGATGCATTTGCAATTCAATCTTACAAAAAATCATCTGAAGCATGGAATTCAGGTAAATTTAACAACGAAGTAATTCCAGTTTCTGTTCCACAAAGAAAAGGTGATCCAATTATTATTAGCAAAGACGAAGAATTTTCAAATGTAAATTTAGATAAAATTCCTAGCTTGAATCCTGCGTTTACCAAAGAAGGTACTGTAACCGCTGCAAATGCTTCAACAATCAATGATGGCGCAGCTGCTCTTATACTTATGAGTGAAGAAAAAGCATTATCTTTGAACTTAAAACCTTTAGCATACGTTAGAAGTTATGCTGATGCAGCACAAGAACCTAAATGGTTTACAACTAGTCCTGCAAAAGCATTACCTATTGCACTAAAAAAAGCTGGTTTAACTACCAGTGATGTTGACTTTTTTGAATTTAACGAAGCATTTTCAGTTGTTGGCTTGGCGAATTCAAAAATACTTGGATTAAATAATGATAAAGTCAATGTTAATGGAGGTGCAGTATCATTAGGACACCCTCTTGGTTGTTCAGGAGCAAGAATAATAGTTACATTAATTAATGTTCTTGAACAAAACAATGCTAAAATCGGAGCCGCAGCAATCTGCAATGGTGGCGGAGGGGCATCAGCAATAGTAATTGAGAAAATATAAACAAAAGGATAATTGAGGTTTAAAAAATTAAACCTCAATTTTTAAATTTATGATAATGTTTGGAATCTGTAATTTAGCCATTATACCCCTACGATCTGAGTCAAGTGATAAAAGTGAGATTGTTTCACAAGTTCTTTTCGGAGAGCATTTTCAAATAATTGATACTTACAATCAATGGTCAAAAATAAGATTACAGTTTGATCAATACGAAGGATGGGTTGACAGCAAACAATATCAGTTAATTAGTGAACAAGACTTTAAGCATTTATCAAATGACAGCATCATATTAAGTGCCGATTTAATTGAATATATTACAGACTCAAATGGTTTATTACTACCTATTCCACTTGGTTCTAGCCTTTCTTTTTTAAATTACAATGAAATTAATACTAAGAAATTCAGTTTTGAAGGAACAAGAACTAGTGGCATCAAGAAAAAAAACAATCTTATAAAAACTGCTTATATGTATTTAAATGCTCCGTATTTATGGGGCGGTAAAACACCTTTTGGAATTGATTGTTCAGGGTTTACACAAATGGTTTATAAGTTAAATGGATACCATTTAAAAAGAGATGCTTCTCAACAAGCTTTTCAAGGAGAACCACTTAGTTTTATTGAAGAAAGCGAACCTGGAGACTTAGCTTTTTTTGATAATGAAGATGGAAAAATAATACATGTCGGAATTATTATGTCTGACAACTATATCATTCATGCAAGTGGAAAAGTAAGAATTGACAGACTCGATCATTTAGGAATTTACAACACCGAAACTCAAAAACACAGTCACAAATTAAGAGTCATAAAAAAAATTATTTAAGCAAAAAAAAAAAAAAATGTTCCTCAATTGGGAACATTTTTTTTGTTATAATTATTTTATCCTTTAGCTTTTAAAGCCTCATATTTATCTGTCATATCTAAGGAACGGTATAAATTGAGTAATAATTTTGATATATCTTTATTACTAGGCTCCAAAGTCAATGCTTTCTCAAGATAACCAACAGCAACTTTAACTTCCTCATCTTTCTTAATTTTCAACTCATCATACTTTTTCATATCCTCAGCAGATGTTCCTAGCAAAGCCATTTTATCTGCTATTTCTTTTTTCTTATCAAGTTTTACATACGCCAAATCCATATATGTCTCAACATCATTAGGATTAATTGCTATAATTGCTTTATAATTACTTTCCGCACTGGCGACATCCCCTTTTACAGTATAGATATAAGCTATTCTCTTTAAAATATCAGATTTTTTTGATTTAGCCTTAACATTTCTAGGTTTAATATGCGAACCTTGCTTTACCCCTAAATCTCTATTAATTGCAGAAACAAAAAGCTCCTCTTGATTTGTTGACTTATTTGTAGCATAATACTCCATTCCATTACCAGAAAACTTCATATTCTTTAACAGTTCAAAATTTTTCAAGGCTAAATCATACTGTTTTGAATTAAAATAATTTGAAGCAGCATTATACAAGTTCAACGTATCTTTTTTATCCATTTCATACAAATAAAACATTTTATTTGCAGCATCACCAAAGCGTTGTGCATTGTTATCATCAATAGCACTTTTATCTAAAACATTTTTTAATTCTCTTACAGATTCTCTTGCTTGAACAGCATACTTTAAATTACCGGAATCAACTTCATTTAAAATTAATTCATTATAGCAAGCAACAGCAAGAGCCATATTTTTTGGAGCTTCATTTTTTTTATCTGCCAAAGCTGTATACGTTTTTGCTTTTGCAAAATAATAATCTGATTTGTCATCGTCTTTTGCATTAGTAATCAAATACTCAATTTCATTCAAAATAGTTAAAGAAGCCTGAGCATTCCCCTTGGCTAATTCTGCTTGAGCAGTCTTAATTTGCTCTTTTTGAGCCATACTTGAAAAGGTAACGCTAAACATAATTAGCGCAGAAAAGTACAATTTCTTCATAGCAGGTATTTTTTTGGTAGGATTAGGTTTGATATTTTTTTTTGGATTTTTTAACTAAATTAATAATATATTAACACTGCCAAAATAGAATAATATTTTGATTTTACAAATACTTAGCACATAAAAAAAATATATTATACTCAAATAATTAAAAATTAGTGAATTCATCTATTATTTAACATACAAATCAATTTCAACTAATTATAGTACAAAAAAAACCATTTAAATTAATAAATGGTTTTTTTTTTTAATAATTTTTAAAATCTATTGAATTTTCGCTTTTAGCTCTTTGTATTCAGCAGTCATTTCTAATGCGCTGTAAACATTCATAAGCGTTTTTGCAACATCAACATTTTTTGGATCTAATTCTACTGCCTTTTTAAGAAAAGGAATAGTACTTTTAAACAATTCTTCACGTTTTTTCTTTAACACATCATAACGCTTCATATCATTAGTAGAAGTACCTAATTTATTCATCTCATCGATTATAGGTTTTTCATTTTCTAATTTCAAAGCAGCAATGTTTATGTATGCATTTGTATAAGCAGGATTAATTTCAATCACTCTATTATAGTACTTTTCAGCATCTACATTATTTTTTGCATTTGCACTAATTACACCTAGATTAAAAACTAAATCCGCGTCATTAGGGTTTTTAACCAAAATATCTGCTACTAATTTTTTATAAGTATCATAATCTTTTGCTTCCAAATACAAATTTGCTTCCGTCAAAGCTAAAGAAGTATCTTCTGGATTAGCTGTTCTCGCGTCGGCAATAGCTTGTTGTGCTTCTTTTGATTTACCTTGCTGTACTAAAATTAAGGCTACGTTTTTATAAATCTCACCTCTTTTAGAAGGAATAACTTCTGTTCTTGGCTTTTCATGTGTTCCTAATTTAATCATACGATCTCTTTCAGCAGCAGTTAAATACATATCCTCTTGAGACGTTAATTTGTTTACTGCGAAATAATTAGTTCCTTTACCAGAATAGTTTAATTTCTTTAACTCATCATAATTTTTAAGAGCAGCATCATAATTCCTAGAATTCACATACGTTGAAGCTGCATAATATAAATTTATTGTGTCTTTTTTATCTAACAAATAGGCATCATACAATTTTTTAGCAGCTACTTCATGCTTATCCGATTTTGAATCAGCAATGGCTTCATTAATCAATTTGTATTTAATATCCATTACAGATTTAGTTGCTTGTGCTGTATATTTTGATTTCCCCGAAGCTTTCTCAACTTCAATCAACTCTTGGAATGCACCAGCTGCTAATGATAAATTAGCATCTTTATCTACGCTTTTGTTAGCTAAATCTAACATTACATTTCCTTTAACAAAGTAGTACTGTGCTTTTTCAGCCTCAGTAGCATTTGTAATTACTGATTCAGCATCTAACAAAATTGTTTTCGCTTCATCCGATTTACCTGCTTTTAATGCTTTTTCAGCAGCTTTAATTTGATCTTTTTGTGCAAAAGTGGCTACTGATATCAACATTGTTGATACAAGTAATACATATTTACTTTTCATGGTATTCTATTTATATTTATTATTTATTAATCTTCATCATTTACTTCATCTTCCTCTTCGTTGTCATCCTCAATTACTTCATCATCTTCGTCCTCCTCTTCTTCAACACTATCATCTTCAAGCACTTCAAGAACTGGTTTTACACGTTCAACAGCTGAATTTTCAGAATTTTCATCTTCTGCTTCATCTTTCATTACTTTTGTTACCGCAGCAATCGAGTCGTTTCCTTTTAAATTAATCAGTTTAACTCCTTGAGTAGCACGTCCCATAACACGCAAATCTTCAATAGCCATTCTTATGGTTAAACCTGATTTGTTAATAATCATCAAATCATCAGCATCTGTAACTGCATTTATGGATATTAATTTTCCAGTTTTCTCGGTAATATTAAGCGTTTTTACTCCTTTACCTCCACGATTTGTAATTCTATACACATCCTCTCCGTCCTCATCAACTAATTTTGTACGCTTACCATAACCATTTTCTGTTACAACTAAAATCTGAGAATCATTAATATTTTCTTTATCCACAGTAACCATTCCAATCACTTCATCAGAATCATCTTTTAAAGTAATTCCGCGAACACCAGAAGCTGTTCTACCCATTGGTCTTGTCTTAGTTTCCTCGAAACGAACAAGTTTACCAGACTTAACAGCTAAAATAATCTGACTTTCACCATTAGTCAATTTTGCTTCTAATAACTCATCACCATCTTTAATTGTAATAGCAGCTACTCCATTAACACGAGGTTTTGAATATTTTTCTAAAGAAGTTTTCTTTACTTGACCTTGTTTAGTAACCATTATTAAATTATGGCTATTTATGTAGTCTTTGTCCTTTAAATCTTGAGTGCAAATATACGCTTTAACTTTGTCATCACTTTCGATATTGACTAAATTTTGTATTGCTCTTCCTTTAGCAGTCTTAGTTCCTTCAGGAATTTCATACACTCTCATCCAGAAACATTTCCCTTTTTGAGTAAAGAACATCATATATTGATGATTTGTTGCCACAAACATATGTTCCAAGAAATCTTGATCTCTTGTACCAGCACTTTTTTGTCCTACTCCTCCTCTATTTTGTGTTTTATACTCACTAAGATTAGTACGTTTAATGTAACCTGCATGAGAAATGGTTACTACTACGCTCTCATCTGCAATTAAATCTTCAATACTTACATCTCCACCAGAATACTCAATTAGAGAACGACGGTTATCACCGTATTTATCTCTAATTTCAATCAATTCTTCTTTTATCAAAGCGATACGCAAATTAACATCAGCCAATAAAGCACGTAAATGGTCAATCAATTTCATGATTTCTTCGTACTCCGCTCTCAATTTATCTTGTTCAAGACCTGTTAACTGTCTCAATCGCATTTCAACAATTGCACGAGCCTGAATATCTGAAAGTTTAAATCTTTCAATCAATTTCTCTCTTGCTTCTTCAGTGTTTTTAGAAGCCTTAATTAGTGCAATTACTTCGTCTATATTATCAGAAGCAATGATTAATCCTTCTAAAATATGCGCTCTCTCTTCAGCTTTTCTTAACTCGAATTGTGTTCTTCTAATTACAACATCATGACGATGCTCAACAAAATAATGAATCAAATCTTTAAGATTCAACATTTGTGGACGACCATTCACTAAGGCAATATTGTTTACACTAAAAGAGGACTGCAATTGCGTATACTTATACAGCGTGTTTAGAACCACATTTGGCGTCGCATCACGTTTCAAAATATATACGATACGCATACCGTTTCTATCCGATTCGTCACGGATATTAGCAATACCGTCAATTTTCTTTTCATTTACCAAGTCAGCTGTACGTTTAATCATATCAGCTTTATTAACTTGATAAGGAATTTCGGTAACAATGATAGATTCTCTACCATCAACCTCTTCAAAACCAACTTTGGCTCGCATTACAATACGTCCTCGACCAGTTTTGAAAGCTTCACGAACTCCTTCGTAACCATAGATTATACCACCTGTTGGGAAATCAGGCGCTTTTATATGTGTAATTAATTCGTCAATTTCAATATCATTATTATCTATATAAGCTAAAGTTCCATTGACAACTTCTGTTAGATTGTGAGGAGGCATATTAGTAGCCATACCCACCGCAATTCCAGTAGCTCCATTAATTAATAATGTAGGCACACGAGTAGGCATTACTTTAGGCTCATATAAAGTATCGTCAAAGTTCAATTGAAAATCAACTGTTTCTTTTTCGATATCTGCCATAATTTCTTCAGAAATTTTACGCATTCTCGCCTCTGTATAACGCATTGCTGCAGGACTATCACCATCAACAGGACCAAAGTTACCTTGTCCATCTACCAACAAATAACGCATGCTCCATTCTTGAGCCATACGAACCATTGCATCATAAACAGAAATATCTCCGTGTGGGTGATACTTTCCTAATACTTCACCGACAATTCTCGCTGATTTTTTATGGGCTTTATTTGAAAAAACTCCTAAATCATACATTCCATATAGCACTCTACGATGTACGGGTTTTAAACCATCTCTAACATCAGGAAGTGCTCTTGATACGATTACAGACATCGAATAATCGATGTAAGCTGATTTCATTTCATCTTCTATGTTAATAGGAATTAACTTTTCTCCTTCAGACATAAGTTGTTATATTAAATAATTATATTAATTTCAAAACGTGCCAATATACGGCTTTCTGAACTTTTTTTTGGTATTTTAACAGTCTAATTTTTCTAATTTATTAACAATAAAAAAACCTGTAATAGTTAATAAATTCCGATAATTTTAACTTTGATTCTTCTATTTTTTTTGTCACTTAGCTGACAGCTGATATTAGTAGGAATGATTTTTGTTTATAAATACTAAATCATTAAATTTACATATATAAAAAGATACCACATGGATGACAATTTTTCCCCTAGAGTAAAAGATGTTATTACTTTCAGTAAAGAAGAAGCCTTACGTCTAGGCCATGACTTTATTGGAACAGAACATCTGATGTTAGGCATTTTGAGAGATGGAAATGGAAAGGCTATCCATATTTTAAACAATTTGGATGTAGACTTAGAACATTTACGAAGAAAGGTTGAGATTCTTAGCCCAGCTAGCCCGACCAGTCTTGAAGTTAACCTAGAAAAAAAGAACCTACATCTAACTCGACAAGCCGAAAGAGCTTTAAAAACAACCTTTCTTGAAGCTAAAGTGTTTCAAAGTACTTCAATAAGTACAGCACATTTGCTATTATGCATTTTGAGAAACGAAAACGACCCTACAACCAAGCTATTGAATAAACTAAAAATAGATTATGACGTAGCTAAAGAACAATACTTGAATATGACTCCAAATGACCAAGAATATATGGACAACTTACCAAAAAACGAATCATATAATGATGATTCAGGACAAGATGACAGTCTTAAAGAAGGAACCTTCAACAATCCTGTAAATAAATCCAACAAAAAATCTAAAACACCAGTTTTAGATAATTTTGGTAGAGATTTAACAGAAATGGCCGAAGAAGGAAAATTAGACCCAGTCGTAGGTCGCGAAAAAGAGATTGAGCGTGTGTCTCAAATTCTAAGCCGACGCAAAAAAAACAACCCGCTTTTAATTGGTGAACCTGGAGTTGGAAAATCTGCCATTGCTGAAGGACTAGCTTTAAGAATCATTCAAAAGAAAGTTTCTAGAATCTTATTCAATAAGCGAGTAGTAACTCTTGATTTAGCCAGTCTTGTTGCAGGCACAAAATATAGAGGACAGTTCGAAGAACGCATGAAAGCCGTTATGAATGAGTTAGAAAAAAATGATGATATTATCTTGTTCATCGACGAAATTCACACTATTGTTGGTGCTGGTGGAGCAACAGGTTCATTGGACGCCTCGAATATGTTCAAACCTGCCTTGGCAAGAGGTGAAATTCAATGTATAGGTGCAACCACATTAGATGAATATCGCCAATACATAGAAAAAGATGGCGCTTTAGAAAGACGTTTTCAAAAAGTAATCGTAGAGCCAACTTCGGTTGAAGAAACTATTACTATTTTGAATAACATCAAAGACAAATACGAATCCCATCACAATGTAACGTATTCTCCTGAAGCCATTGAAGCTTGTGTAAAACTAACTGACAGATATATGTCGGAACGCTTTTTACCAGACAAAGCTATTGATGCTTTAGACGAAGCAGGCTCAAGAGTTCATATCACTAATATAGACGTTCCAAAGCAAATTTTAGATTTGGAGCGTCAATTAGAAGACGTACGTGAATTGAAGAATTTAGTTGTCAAAAAACAAAAATATGAAGAAGCGGCTAAATTACGTGATGATGAAAAACGAATAGAAAAAGATTTAGCTATTGCTCAAGAGCAATGGGAAGAAGATTCTAAAAACAATCGAATCAACGTTACGGAAGACAATGTTGCTGATGTAGTTTCTATGATGACTGGTATTCCTGTTAATCGAATTGCTCAAACAGAAAGCAATAAATTAGCTAAATTACCAGAGCTTATTCAAAATAAAGTAATTGGACAAAATGAAGCGGTTTTAAAAATAGCCCGTTCTATTCAAAGAAACAGAGCAGGTTTAAAAGACCCAAACAAACCCATTGGTTCCTTTATTTTCTTAGGTCAAACTGGTGTCGGAAAAACACAATTAGCTAAAGTACTTGCAAAAGAATTGTTTGATTCTGAAGAAGCCTTAATCAGAATCGATATGAGTGAATATATGGAAAAATTCGCTATTTCAAGATTAGTTGGAGCGCCTCCGGGGTATGTTGGCTACGAAGAAGGCGGACAATTGACTGAAAAAGTTCGAAGAAAACCCTATTGTGTAGTGCTTTTAGATGAAATTGAAAAAGCACATCCAGACGTGTTTAATATGATGTTGCAAGTATTAGACGATGGGTTCTTAACTGATAGTTTAGGTCGCAAAATCGATTTTAAAAATACGATTATCATTATGACTTCAAATGTTGGTGCTAGACAGCTAAAAGATTTTGGTCAAGGTGTTGGATTTGGTACTGCAGCAAAAATTGCGCAAGCCGAGGACAATTCAAAAAGCATTATCGAAAATGCATTGAAAAAAACCTTTGCACCTGAGTTTTTAAACCGAATCGACGATGTTATTGTTTTCAATTCATTAGAAAAAGAAGACATCAACTTGATTATCGAAATTGAATTAAAAAAACTATATGCTCGAATCAAAGATTTAGGATACATCTTGAATCTTTCTGATAAAGCAAAAGCATTTATTGCAGACAAAGGTTTTGACAAACAATTTGGCGCCAGACCATTAAAAAGAGCTATCCAAAAATATGTAGAAGATGCTCTAGCCGAAGAAATTATCACTTCAAAAATTAATGCTGGCGACGAAATCTTTATGGACATTGAAGAAGGTGCTACCGAGTTAACAGTGAATGTAAATAAAACAGAAGAACCTACAAATCAATAGATTAAAACAAATTATTATTTTAGCCCGTTATGTTTTTTTTGCTTCATAACGGGCTAATTCTTTATATTAATTTAACTTTTTTAAAAAACAAAAAGTTACTTTTGATGTTTTATTAAACAACTTGCTGTATGCTACAAAACAAAGTGATCTTAGGAAGCGAAGAATGGTGCTCTTTCCCTGATCTAAATATTCCTACTATCAAAGCTAGAGTCGATTCTGGAGCTAAAACTTCGGCTTTGCACGCTATAAATATTGCTCCTTTTATCAAAAACGATAGCAATTGGGTGAAATTCGATATTAATCCCATCCAAAATAACAACAAAACTGTTATTCATTGTGAGGCGCCATTAGTAGACAAACGAATTGTAAAAAGTTCGAGTGGATATAGAGAACAACGCTATGTTATTCAGACTTTACTTAAGATTGGGG
>JACCEA010286277.1_pt1 | contig 12580 bp, 10 predicted proteins | sample 7449851 | NCBI WGS metagenome assembly JACCEA01 (sample SAMN15323453, study PRJNA562643) | freshwater metagenome | isolation source: river surface water | place: USA:Blue River Watershed | collected 2017-08-18 | reverse complement strand
GTTCACCGGATTAGGTAGTAAAAACCGCTCAGCAAGTCAGATGTTCACCGGATTAGGTAGTAAAAACCGCTCAGCAAGTCAGATGTTCACCGGATTAGGTAGTAAAACCGCGCATTCTTTGGCTATGTTGACTTAATTAGGTAGTAAAGACCACTCAGCAAGTCCAATGTTCACTGGATTAGGTAGTAAAGACTGCTCAACAAGTCCGATGTTCATCGGATTAGGTAGTAAAGACTGCTCAACAAGTCCGATGTTCATCGGATTAGGTAGTAAAAACACACATTCTTTGACCATGTTGACTTGATTAGGTACTAAAAACGCACTTTCCTACGCCATGTTAACCACTTTAGGGAGTATCAATGTCATCGTATTAAATTTAGGAGATGGCTCACGGCTCGGTTTACCCTACATCCATGGCCGTAACATGGTGGCCATTCGCTCTTCAATGCGTTTTCGCATGATACTTTTAAGGTCATCAAAGCCCGGCACGCTATTAAAAGCCTTTTCTAAATTTTTCGATATCTTGGCTACTAAGGTGTGGATAAGCTTTTTTCCTGCCTTTTCGTCTAAGCCAAGCTGCTCAGAAAGCACCACAAAGTCATGCTCTGTGTAATAGCCATAATTGTCATAAGAGCTTGTGGAAACGGCCTCCTTCCTTTCACTTTCCAGCAGCCAGATACTAAGCTCTGTACCGTCATACTCTCTATACGGTGCTACCGACACCATGTCATACACTCTTGAAAATCCAGTGCCAGATTTACTTGATAGTGGCCTGACGATTGCTATGTTTTTCATGTGTAAGTCGTTGTTGCCCACTAGGTATGCCATCAATACGTGCAAAAATCCATCGCGAAGCACTTGTGAGTGGTAACCGCAGGTTGCGTGGGCAACTTTTATTGCCTGTTCGTAAGATAATGTTTCACTGCTTTTATTTCCAGGGGCAATATCCATCACAGAAGCCATGTCTTCGATAAACCCAATGGTTGCTCCATTAACATCCAAATCAAAACGACTTGTCACATAAGCAAGCTCACCACAGCTAAATGGAACAAGAGCATGTTCAGCAACACTAAAACCCACCAAATGGCACAATCGCATAATAATGAATTCATTGACTGCCAGTAAGGGTAAGTCTCTTGGTGAGGGTTTCACGATGTACGGCCCAATCCCAACACTTGCTGTTAGTACTTTCTTGGTTCCAGGCTTATGGGTCAGGAACATTTTTGGCTGGACACCAGAAATTGACGCCCGGCCAAGTGAGTTGATTGCAACCTCATTAAATTCATGTCTGGCAAAGTCGATTGTGAACCCATTGAGATTTTTTCGGGGCAACTCAGGGAGTTTACGTTCGCCCTGTTCCATAAGTAGATCCGGCATTACCCTGATAGGCCCGATAAGTTCAGCGCCGTGGGCAAGCAGCAGGCCAAATTTATCTTCGATATCGAGTCGGGCGCGTTGCGCTTGGTGGCGTTTAACCCAGCCTTCGCTCATCAAATTGGTAAAAAATGCTGGTAGATGATTTCTACGCAATGGAACATCCGATAAAGGCAGATTGATGCCAATTTGAGCCAAGCCACTTCCTATATATGCAAGGTCATAGCGAAATTCATATTGGTAACCGGCTGGCACTAAATACTCAGTGATGGTTCCAACAAAGATGTCATTGCAGTACACATAGCCTGAACGGTTTGGCGCATCCATTAGTTATTGCCTTGACGTTTGCCGATAAATAATTGCAAACCAACAGCGCCTAAAAGTTTGTTGAGCTTGCCGACAGACACTACATCCACCCTTTGCATCGCGTTGTAATAGGTTTGCAGAGATACCCCCGCAAAAGCCACCAAATCTGAGATTGAAAGGTCACCTCGGTGTTCGTCTAAACTTTTTCCCACCGCCTCGCTATTCAACGGGTGATATCCTTCTACAGCTGTCTTTTGCAATCTGGTCTGAATATCTGCATCCAAATGCATAAGTTCTTCTTGTAGCTTGTTTCGCTTCTCAACAAGCTCAGGCAAGGTTCCATGGCGAAGATCGATTTGGACTTTCATATTTTTGCCTCATATTTTTCATTTATAGAAGATCTTCTAACTAAATTCATTATTATTTTCCTTCTTAGAGGAAGATTAGCTTATTTAATTCTAATGAAGAATAACAATTTATCAAAAAACATTATTTTTTACTCTATAGATGATTTTTCATGAGAATTGAGCTTATTCTTTAAACTTTCTGGATGCATTTCAAGAAGAGCCGCAGTTAGCTAGTGCTGGTAAGCAGATCAAAAAACACAGCTGGAGTATTCATTTACCGGTTGCTTCAGCTGCCTTGCCTCGACATACCATCAGGTGAATTGTCGATGAAAGTTCACACGAGGAAACTCAATTAAGCACTGGACTCAATTGCTGTTCAACCTTTATACGACATGTTTATTTCCTTGTACTAATCATGTGTAAAACTTGCTGTCACATTGAACAAATATCAAAATATGCTGACAGTTGCAGCTGGGTTAGACCTAGTTATGGCTGGCCCTCAAACGTCTTCTTCTGACGCCGCATAAATTCGGCGAACAATGGCACAGTAAAATTCAAATGACCATGGTCGGTATTATAAATAATGCCTTTGTGAATGATACTCGCTCTGGTTGGCCCAAGAGAGGAACTTTCTGATACCGACAACTCATAAGAACCTTTCCCCTCAAGAGGACCCTAACCTACTCTGTCAACATGTAAACTCAATCTACAACCACCGTGTAAACATCTTCACACGCTCTAAATGTGCGCGACTGAGCATAAACATCTCGTCGTGGTTGGCTTGGTCTGATAATTCAAACAGCAGTTCAAAGTTGGCTTTATGTTCAGGCATCAAAAACGCTTGGTTTGGAAAGTAGAAATCTGATGACAGCGTAAACTCACAAACACACATCGAAAGTTCAGCGCGTCCTTGGTGCACGCCAATAGTTTCGACTCTGCCAATCGCAAGTCGTTCTTGTCCCGAGGCTAGCACAAATGGGCAGGCAGAATAACAATGTGCGTTTGTTATTTTGATTGGGAAATCATGCAAAAGGTAGTTTTCAGCCATGCACGTATTGAGATCATGGTCTGCTATCCAACGTGAAATAAACCACGTTGCCACGGCTGAACCCCCAGGCGAATCCACGCAGATGGTGGTTACAGGATGGTGTTCAAACAGTTGCTTGAGATCGAAATACGTTGAATAACGGATGAGCCCGCGGATAAGCAACACTTCCTTTATGCAATACTGTTTGTTGGTAGTACATGCATCTGCGCGCATCACGTTGTTCATGCGAAGTTTGCCGTTGGTTTTTAGCCAATGTGTTGTCGTAACTTCGGTCGTTTCCTTGTATTTTTGTTCGCTGCACAATAACAATGGCACCATCAATAGCAATAACGCTCGACCGGTGTAATACATAACCCAAGACAAACTAAGCTTCATAGCGGACCTCTTTGGTTTAATTTTTGAATTAACGAGTGTTTTTTTGAGAATCGCTTGAATGGTCAAACGCTGGGTTAGACGCATCGATGCTCAGCCTGCAGAATTGCGGCAGCTTTTGTTGCATAAGCGCAAGCAAGGTGGGTTGATGCGTCAACGCCCATTGGTAGCACTGATGGTAAAATGCCCAATAGTGGTTGTTTCGGCAAAGCGCTTGGTCAAAATGATCAGGCATAAATGCTGACGCAGCGCAGCTCGGCAAGCAACACGCGCTCGCATAGTACGGGCTACCCTGCGACAACGAATTTCCGTTAACTGAATTGTCTATCCCATCAGTTCTCAGGTGTAACGCGTAGCGTGAAAATGTCATCGTCCTACTATCATCCTTGGAATTGCCCCTTCAGGTGCTCAGCATGCAGGCACGGTGCGACAACATAGGTCGCAGTTTTAAATGTTCCAAGCTCTATACTCAGCCGCGGCATTGCAATACCCCTCGCAAAGGTCTTTCCTATAAACGTGTTCCGCACTACCATAGTAGGTACAAATCATCAGCCGCTTAATAAATAAGCGCCTGAAAGCTATTGATTAGTAAGTCAAGGAAGCTAGATATGTCGTCTGCAAAATCCCATGAAACCCTCAGTCGACAATGGGAATTATTAAAAGCCATTCCATTGCGTGGCCAAGGCAAAACTGCGGCTGAACTCACACAGGCGTTAACCGATCAAGGCTTTCAAATCACTAAACGCACGGTAGAACGCGACTTAAACGACCTATCCTTGGTTTTCCCACTGCTAACGGATGATAGCTGTAGCCCACAGCGCTGGGGTTGGATAGATGACAAAGATCTGCATCTGCCAGGGATGAGCGTGGTTGAAGCAGTGATGTTGCAGTTGGTGGAAGGCACGTTGCAGCAGGTTTTGCCCGTCGAAATGCTGCAGGGGTTAAGTGGCCGTTTTCATCAAGCCCGCAGGAAACTGCAAGCCTTGGAGCAAAGTAACCAAAATGCGCGTTTGATGGATAAAATTGCGGTTGTGTCGCCAGGTTTACCGATGCAACCACCAAAAACGTCGCCGGATTTATACGAGGCCGTACAACAGGCACTCACGGAGAAGTATCAACTTCATGCCCGTTACACCTCTGTTTATCATCAGCAGCAAAAAGATTTCCTGCTAAACCCACTGGGCTTGGTTCAGCGTGGGCATGTCACCTACTTAGTGGCGACCGTTGCCCCCTACACCGACGTTCGTTTGTTTGCCTTGCATCGCTTTGAACTCTTACAACTTGAGCCAAGCGCTTTGCTCGCACCTGACGGCTTTAGCCTGGAGGCTTATCTAAAAAGCGGTGCTTTGCAGTTTGCCAATGACAAACTGATTGAGTTGCACGCTAGGATCAGGCCAGAGCTTGCACGGCTGCTTATCGAGGCGCCTCTGTCAAAGGATATGAAACTAGTACATGCTACTGATAGCTGGCAAACTCTTACCGCCAGTGTTCAACACGGCTGGCAATTGGAATGGTGGATTTTATCGCATTCAAGTCAAATTGAAGTGGTCGCACCAGCAGAGCTTCGAGAGCGCATTGTTGCAAGGTTACGTGCAACAATAGTTCTCTATCCAGAACTGCAGGGCTAACACGATAACGTTTTAAAGCGCTAAACTCATCACTGCAGCCGTTTGTTTGTCTCTGGGCCTATCACACTCGCCCCGGCTTTTAAGCGAACGGATTTTTGCAGTTCTGCCACAAACTCATCTGCAAAAACCAAGGGGCGGAACCGTGCCTGGCGTGCAACCGCATGAAAATCACCGGCGGTCAGCTGCGGCGTTAGTAACACCAGTTGTTGCAACTGATTTAAAGCGGCCGTTTGCAGTGACAAATTCAGCACTTTGCAGTATTCATGCAACAAGTCCATAGCTTGCTCTACGGTCAGGTAATTAAAGCTAATAACCAAGTCAAACCGACGCAACGCCGCTTGGTCCAACTGCGGCAACTGATTGGTGGTCGCCAACAAAATGCCGTTAAAGCGTTCCATTTGCTGTAGCAACTCATTTACCTGCGTGACCTGCCAGCTATGCTTGGCTTTGCTGCGTTCCTGCAAAAAGCTGTCGACCTCATCAAGAAGCAGTATAGCGCCATCGTCGGTAGCCTCGGCAAAGGCCTGCGAAATCAGCTTTTCACTTTCGCCGATATAACAACTTAGCAGTGATGAAGCGGGTTTAAACAACAGGGGTTTATCTAGGTTTTCAGACAGATACTGGCAAAAAGCGGTTTTACCGCTGCCCGGTGGACCGTACAAACAAATACGAGCATTACCAGCATTACGTATACCTGCGATAAGATTGTTGATATCGACATCCGTGTTGATAAACGCAGGGTCATAAACCTGCGACGCCGATGCAAGCTCAGGCAAGGCAAGCGAATACCCCTGAGCTTTTAGGGTGTTCTTAATGACGCGTTCCAAAGCCTGTTTACACTTTGGCCCATCGTAAGCAACAGGATAATTAGTCTCGGAATAGTTCAGCGTTTTAATGGCCGGAATAACGGTTTTCACCACATCAGTCGCGCGTTTAATGACCGCTGGTGATAACGCAGGATGGGCTGCCAATTCATTCGCATTCTGTGCATCCAATAGGCCATAGCTTAGGTCATGTAACAGCCCAGCCCGTCGCGATTTAGGAAGGTTCGGAACCTCAATCACCATATCAAACCGGCGGATCACTGCGTTATCCATATCACTGATATCATTGGTTAGCCAAAGACAAGGGATCGGATTTTGTTCCAGTAGCCGGTTGAGCCAACACTTATGCTCGGTATAGTGCCGGCTAAACCGGTTTTGATTAAACACGTCTTCGGCTTCATCAAACATCATCATCTGACTATTAACCGACGCCAAACAGCGCTGCGCAAAACGATACGCCCGCAACCGTTGCTGACCACCGATGGCGTCGCCATCGTCATCTTGACTGCTCACCTCGTAAAGTTTGGTACTAAACTGGTCGGCCAACAACCGAGCTAATTCAGTTTTACCATGGCCCGGAGCGCCGTATATCAATACATTGACGCCAACTTTTTGCTCGCAGAGTGCGTGTATCAAATAAGGGCGCAACACGACAAGGTCTTGCTCTATATGGCTGTAGTCCGAAAATGACAAAGTAGAAGGGGGTGATAATTGCCACAGGTGCTTTAGCAACTCCAGCGGATCCGCCCCTATTTGTTGTAACTGCGCCGGAAAGTTTGGAGAAATAAAATCAAACACGTCTTCCAAATCATTCGGGAACTGCAGCGTCAATAAACCACAACTAACCAGCGCACTTTTGGCCTGCAGAGCCGTGCGAATAGTTTCTACAGGGCAATCCAACATGACTTGCAAAGTCTTCTCTAGACAGGACACCTGTTTTAGCATGTTGCCGCGTGCATATGTTTGCAGGCTTTCATTGGTCTTAAAAAGTACCGCAAGGGCCAACACCTGTTGTTCAAAGTCATTTAAACCAATGACACAACCAAGCTCGGCAATCTTCACTACCAAGTCATTGGGAATATGCACCGACGGATCACTGGCCAGTTCTTGGCATTTACACTGCAGAATAAAACCCACCATCCCCCGTTTGTTAACCAACAGGATTTTCTCACTAACGCCATATTTCTCCAGAGTGCCATCGTACTGCAGACCATCTAGCTGGAAATAGCGATGCAGATCCGAGCGTTTGAGCATCAACCGATACAACCAAAGTTGACAAATCGCCGGCATCTCAGTTGGTACGAAGTAACTTTGATAGTTCGGGGTTTTAACTACTTTAGCCCGGGAGGCCGCGGGGCTAGTTTTTTTTGGGGTGGTACTGGTTACTGCCATCATCTACACTCCTCTGTGACTGAGAGCAATGATGGCAGTTGGATGCGACAGGTTGGGTCGCGGATGCGCGATCGCATCAAACAATCGTCCCTTGAACGGGAAATAAGCCGTTAATAAAATGATTACGACAATTTTATATTTATACAAAATCAGCCAAGATAGATTGGTCTAAATGTTTTGATTTTGCAGTTATTATGGAGGATACCAAATGGCCTATTACGCATACCATGGACAAAAAAATAAGAACGACTTTGATTGGACGGTTGGTTATGGCTTAAAAGACAAAGCCAAAAGAGATAAAGTGCAGATTGGCTCTCGAGTTTTCATTATCCAGAAAATTGACGGTGCTAAAGACTTCAAATTGTGCGGAATTTTTGAAGTGACATCACATTATGATGATTCAAGCAATGCTAACACCCAATACCGTTTTGAATTAGAGAATATCACAAAGTTAACTCCGCCATACTTAACTATCGATGCAGAAGCACTTAGTGAGGAACTGCCGATAATTGAAGGTGGCTTAAAAAACTTGAGTAATTTTCAAAAACATTTTTGTGTTACAGGCGCATCTTTCCAAAAAGAGTTAACTCCAGAAGTTGAAAACATCCTGCTAGGGCTTTTAAACATGGAAAAGCCTTCGCTAAAACACATAGAGGACGAATTTCGGGAGCAAGTTGAAGTATCAAGCAAAAGCACCTCTAAAGAGCGCCGTAAAAGATTAAAAATGGCAAATCCAAAACCAACCAAAAAGGTTGTAGAGGTGCAGATTTTTAATCGAAACCCTGATGTAGTAGCCGAAGTTCTTGAGCGGGCCGATGGCCATTGTGAGCAATGTAACAAAAAGGCGCCATTCAAACGAAAAACAGATAGGACACCTTATCTGGAAGTGCACCATATTATCCCATTGGCTGAAAATGGGGATGATACTGTTGAAAACGCTATTGCGCTTTGCCCAAATTGCCACAGGAAAGCGCATTACGGTTAATTAACAGCATAAAAAGGGCTAAAGAAATTCTAGCCCTTTTTACCCTTAGTTCCTTTGTCATTCTGATATGGCTCTATGATTTTGATTTAATCACTGGGTGGGGTCTCAAAATTTTCGTGAACCCAAGTTCAGTTATAGATGCAAATGTCTGCTTTCAATGAAAAGCGGCGATTCGATCATCGCTAGAGCCGTCTTCTGTAATTGGTACAAAGCCATTTTCTGAAGTTGTTTTCCCACTTTGAGATTTTGACGTTTAAGCCACTGCTATCAGAGTAAAACTTTGATGCAAGTGTTAAGTTTGCTCCAACGACTGGTAAATTGGCTCTGCAATTAGGTGGTAAATTAAAAGCAATTAACCAAAATACATTTATCGGTTCAAAAGCTCAGGGCTTACTAGCGAAAAAATTCAAAGGCCTCTTTCGAATCCCATCGTGAGCAAATTAAAATCTATCTGCCAATTTGTAGTTTCTCCAAATTCCCAGTTAAATTTTAACGATGGCATATCCAAGAAACGCCATTTCTCTCTCCCTGCCCCCCAAAAACCTGTCGTAAAAATTCGACAAAAAAACTCAGAATTTTCCTGACACGAAATTCAGTTTTGTCGTGAGCAGAGGTCAAACTTGAGGGAGCCATCCGCGACAACGTCGGTGAAAAAATGGCTTAAAACTTGATTAAATGCTGTATAAAAAAACACCGCAAAACCCAATTGATCAATTCAGGATTTCGAGCTAACCTATTGATGTAGTTACATATTAAAATCTATCGGGAATTCTAGGATTTCTGAGGGATAAATATTCTCCGGAGGCAGAGGTCTCAGGTTACGGCATCCGCAGATTCGAGCCTTCTTCGACAAAATGCTGGGAGCATTTTTGCACAGCGCAACACGCTGCCCGCAGGGCGAGTATCAGGATGATACGAGTGAACCCTGATTGGTGCGCCAAACAAATAAAGCGCTTAAGTCTAAAAACAAAAACTCATCCTTGAGGTTTTGCCGGAAAATGCACGACCCCCTGCGAAATATTGCCTTTTGATCCTGGTCCATAGAAGACACCTAAGGTGATTGATTGGTCGGCCGTGCAGCCGATATGTTCAATCATTTCATCGCTTTGAAGTGTGATTATGCCTTGGTGTAGTTTGATGGTGCTAGTGAGATAGTACTTATCATCCGCTGGTGGTTTTTGCAGGAAAAACTCAATCTTGCCGCAGTGTCCATCAATTACTTCGCCAAATTTTGCTTCTTGCAATAAAGCATCCGATTCCAACGCCTCACGAGCTTTTGCTTTGGCATCCCAATTTGCATGCAGGCTCGTATATATGTCCCATTTCAGCGACTTAAAAATCGAACTATCGGCTTTAGCAAAACTTGGCGAGTCAGACCAATTTAGCTGATAAAAACGTTGTGCTGATTTTTCTACGTTGACCGCAAAGACGCGGCCTTTGTCATACATAAAGTACCAAGTCCAATTCTTTAGCATATGAAAGTCTGGTGTCACAACTTCGCCATTCTGATATGCCATGGAAATTGATGATGTTCGTTTTTCCGCGATTTTGAGTTCGGGCTTGATTGCATAAACGTCAAATGCCAGAAGGCTCCCAATTAACAAACCTAAATTAAGATAATGTTTCATCTAACGATTTTCCTTTAAATAACCACCGGCTCAGGGAATGGACGCGATCAGTTGTTCAAGCCTGTAAGCTCCCGAATTGTAAGTGGGCTACCATAAACGATGTCATTCTTGCTCCGAAAGAATCTTGATTTTGAACTCTATCGATTGGGCAATTCATTGCAGCAAATACCCTAACCGCAACTCAACTTTGCCCAAACTCAGCAATCAACTGCCGAACTTCTGCGTTTGAACTGCCATAACTCACTATCTGTACGTCTAGCGCAGCGTTTTGGTACAAACGAAGTGCTCTGCTCATTGCTGCGATGATCCATTCTGTTTTATTGCCAAAAGCGCCGCCGCCGAGCAGGGTTAAAAACACGGTGCTGTTGCCGGTCTTTGCTGCGTTTAGCACTGCCGCAGCCATTGTGGCTTCGTAGGCAGCTTCCAACACCAATGTTGCAAACCTGGCCCACAATTGACTGCCCAAATCGCTGTAGGCAACTGGTAACGCCGAGCAATAAGCTTGGGTTACTCGATGTTGGCAATTCGGTAATGTCACTTGCGTGTTCGCTTGCACGCCAATGCGAAGCAGCGCCCTAAGTTCATCCAACTGGCCTTCACTACATTGACTTAGGTTCGAGTCGATGGCTTGTAAACCTGCGTGGCTTGGCAGCATATAACCGTTTTGCATCCGCCATAACTTTGCATCGATATTGCCAAGCGCATTGCCGACATCGGCCAGCATATCTAGCTGTCGAGTTCTGGTTTGCCCTACTTGTCCTTCCCCAGCAACCTCAACAAAATAATTGCGATAAATAGTGCCGGCACCACAGGCAATAGCGCAAGCAGGGCCTTGTGTGCGGTCGAATTGGTAATTGCTGATGCCCTGTTCCGGGCTAACCTCAGGAGAAATCATTTCTAGCAAGTTAAACTGAGAAGCAACTTGAAACAAAGCTCCGGCATTTGCCGGATCACGATGTAGTACCTGCACATCAGCGACCCGCTCAACCAACGACAATTTGCCTGGGAACAGCGCCAAATCAACCATGCTTCGTAACTCAACAAGCGCAGGCGTTGTTAGTTGACCACAGTTGAGAGTTTCCCCAGATAATTTGTTGAACAATTGCCCATCAAAAGGTGAAAGATGTGCATAAACTTTTGCCGCACTTTCAGAAAAACCAGTCAGTTCATCAAACCACATCTCGCACACTCCCAAACAATTCAAACTTAAATAGTCCCCGAAGTAGCGCTAAAACAAAGCGCTGGTTATCTATTCAAACATCATCCTAAAACCACTGAATGACAAGCCGCGAGCACCGTTTCATCTGCATGACGGCTGCACACTTGGTTTCTGCCATTGCGTTTTGCTTGGTACAACGCGTCATCCGCTTGTTTGATAAGTTCATCTAAGCTCTGTGCTTTGGTGGCAACCACAAAGCCGATGCTCACTGTGACAGGCTGGTCGGTTAGAATTGCTCGTTGTTCAATTTGTTGTCTAAGTAGCTCCGCTTTTGCTTTGGCCATATCTTGGTCGACGCCTGGCAAGCACAGCAAAAACTCTTCACCGCCAATTCGAAATGCGAGATCATAATTGCGGACCGTGGCTTGAGTCACTTCGGCGACAGCACGGATCACTTGATCGCCAATTTGATGGCCGAATTTATCATTCACACTTTTAAAGTGGTCAATATCAAAAATCATAATGGTCAGCGGCTGGCTGCTACGCACCGCGCGATTTAATTCTGCATTGAGGCGTTCTTGCATTGAGAATCGGTTTAATAGGCCAGTGAGCGGGTCGGTTTCCGCGCGTGCTTCCAACGCCATTTGCCGCTGCCTTGCCAGTATAATCAGGCCGCCAGTCAGCACTAATGCCGCATGAATGGTTAAGTTGAACCAACCAAATTGGTGAATTAGTTGGTTGGGCTCGGCCATGGTGTAACCATATTTACCAGTGACAAATAACCCACTGCGCAATACGGTTTGGCAGATATTGAAAATCATCACAAATTTAAAGAATGTGATAACGCCTGCAAACTTGTCATTCTTGACGCGATAAAGCATCACTAAACAAATCGAGTTAATCAGCGTGATCATGCTAAAACCCAGCATGAAGCGGTGCAATTGCTCCTGTTGAAACAGTGGTAATAACAACACAAAGTAGCTCAGAAGGATCGGTGCAAGCAGGTAAAATCGCCGAAACGGCAGTTCAAATAAGCGGTATAACGCGCTTAACACCAAGAAATGAAATAACAAGGTTAAGGTATTTACCGTTGCTGGACCGAGAAAATACGGAAAGTCAAAGTGACTTCTCAGCATTTGGATAAGAGATTGCAGGAATAAAATAGCCCCCGCTAAACTAAAATCTAGCAGGTAATGGCGCTTAGGGTTTCGGCGATTGTCGATGCCAAAATAACTGGCGCAGAAAAAACCAATCACCAAGTTAACGGCGGCAAGTGTGAACAAATCCATCTGTCTAAATAATCCCTAAATTCACTGCAAATAGACGATTTTATATGTTTATAGACGACATTTACCCGCAACATCCTACATTAATTCGCAAGCATGTACCTATATTAGCGTTTAATGTAAGCGCCCTTATCGCAAACATCAAGTCAAATTATCGCTGATTTTTCAGCCATTTTTCGCTTGGTAAAAAAACAGTTAGAGCAGCGTCATTGCATGTTTAATTGCGGTAAC
>JACCEA012218055.1_pt1 | contig 12581 bp, 10 predicted proteins | sample 7449851 | NCBI WGS metagenome assembly JACCEA01 (sample SAMN15323453, study PRJNA562643) | freshwater metagenome | isolation source: river surface water | place: USA:Blue River Watershed | collected 2017-08-18 | reverse complement strand
ATGGTTTAAGTGTGGAGGTGATGGAGCGCGCTGGCTTGCCCTTGGATGACATCAGTGACCTGGCTGATCAGTGTCGAAATCTAGACCTCGCGACTTTACAACACTTAGCGACAAAAGAAACAATATCGGCCGATGTGCAAAAGTTGTGGGATGACAATTGCGCTGTTGCGCTCGCACCTTTAGGTGAAACACTCGGCACCGTGTTACTCCAAGAAATGCGAGCAGGACTGTTAAGTTTGCCGCGTCGGGCTCGCCAGTTATTGGCGCATCTATCCATTCAACAACAACATGATTTTGCCTTCTGGTGCTTACAAAAATGGCTTGCCGATAAAGGAGATGACCTGCGCTGGTTATTGTTGGTACTCACTTGCTATGGTGATAAACGGTGCGCGACAGCCCTTGTTTCCGCTGTGCAAGGCTGGCAGAAAAAGCAGAATAAAAAAATGCCAACCGCGTTGTCAGTGTTGGCGCAACTCCCAAATAACCTTGGGCTGCCTTTATTGACTGAGCTGAAGAAAAACCGCAAAAACTCTGAGTTGTTAATCAACAATGTCAAGCAAGCCATAGCGCAAGAGGCTCGGCAACGTGGGATAAAGCCTGAGGAATTGGCATAGCACACAGCGTCTAAGTGGGGTCGAGTTGCTCCCTACAATTGCGGCTAGCCAATGGTGAATGTTGGCTGGCCGCGCTTTATTAGAAATTCGCCATCAAACTTTTGCAAAGAGCATTCTTGCTGAAAAGAAACCAAGTTGGTAACCGACTTTAATCCCAAAGCTCATCATCTTCCGCCCAGAGCTTTAACAGCTGCGCTTGGCGAGCCAGTTGCTGCTGGCGTGCAGTGACATCGCCAACTAACAGCGGGCTTCCTGACCAATCATCGCCTTTTGCCAGCCCTTTCGCCAACTGAGCCCAACGCTTTGCAAAAGCGGCTAAGGCGTCGCGCGGTTCGGCAAGCTCAGCCGCGGGTAAATGATCAAACGGCACGGGTTGTGGCTGAGCGCCGGTGGTATCCCCTGCCAACACCCACAGGCCGACAAAGCCAGGGTCTGCCGGATCTTCCACTGCCCAAAGCCCAACATAAGGCGCGACAAACCATTCGGGTGTATCGCAAATCATGCCGTGTGGTAGTTGCTGCGACGTGACATACTGCGCAATCGCGGGAAATTGACTATCACACCATGCCCAATCTTCGGCATCATCGAAATCCATGGTTTATCCTTATCACTGTGAAAGCTCAGACTGCCGAGCCAGCATTCGCAGTTGCTTGAGAAAATCGTCGCAAACCAGCCGTCGTTAACCTGTTAATAATGCTTTGATATTTCTGCGTTTTTGCGGATCTGTGCATGGCGCAATCAAATACTTGTTCACGCAATAGACTTGCAGCCAAGTCACTGCAGTCGAACAGGCGAAAACAAGTACATAGTTGCTCAGCCAGTCCAGTTTGAACATTTGCAAAAAGAAAATATGCCAGAGATAAATCCAAATACTGTTGCTGCCTGCAAACATCACCAGCGCAATCAACCGCACTTGATACAGCAATTTCAAGAGGCTTGCTGCCGCCAGCCACAATGCCAAACTCACCATCAAGGCGTACGCCAAATAATAATGTTGCGGCGGATATTTGAAGTGTTGGGTCGGTTTAAATTGATCGGTCTGGCCAAAATACCACAGAGCCATCGCGACGAATAACCCTGTAAACGCAATAAACCAGCGCCAAAGTTCCGGTTTCACCATGGCAGGAACGCGCAAGCCAAACGCAAACACCACGCCATAAGGCAGCACATAAAAAAGCGTATTGAGCAAAAATGTTTTGATGATGCCAGTCAGTTGCGGTAACACCCACCAGACCATGGCTTGGAATATGGCATAGACCAATGCTAAAACGCCAAAATATCGCAGGTGACTGGTTTCGCGTTGATGAAATCGATAAACAAAAGGCCCAATCAGCGCCACCAGCAAGAAAATGCGGATCACCCAGACATAGCCAATACCATCAATCAATGTGAAGGTGTACCAAATCTTTTCTAAGGTCGGTAATGGCACAGGAAACGCAAAAGCCCATTCGAGTGCAAAATAAACTGCCAAGAATAGCCAAACCGGAAACACTAACCGCTTCACGCGCGCCCAAACATATTGTCCGTAACTCTCTTGTTTCACCGAAGCACTGAACGATAATGCAGAAACCAACACCATCAATGGCACATCAAAATTACGCAATTGCGCAATTAAAAAAGGTGGATAGACATGCGCCAAGATCACCATGGCAAGACCAATAAAGCGAAGTAAATCAATCCGCTCATCACGTTGCTGTTGTGAAGACATGGTTAAACCTCAGAAAAGTGCAGGCCTAAGGCTACTTGAGTACTAATTGCCAACCTGCTTGCTGTTGATATTGGATTTCTTGCTCAAGCTCAGCACGCATCAATGGATGCTGCTCCAAAAATCCTTTCGGCAGCGCTAAGGTGAGTACTTCACCTTGGGCGGCTAAAGTTGCTTCTGGCAGTGCTTCATGCTTTCGACGCATCGACAGGATCACCGCCAAGCGCAGTACCCGTGTTAAACGCACCGCCAACAGGACTGAGGTCATGGTTTGCCGGGCAATAATATCGCGCTGAATATCAGCACGGTGATTAAACACTAAAGCCATCACCAATTGCTGTTGAGCACGAGTAAACCCAGGTAATTCGGTATGACTAATAATATAAGCACCATGATGATGATGGTTTTTATATTCAATCAGTAAACCCAATTCATGCAGCAAGGCGCCAGCGCGCAGCATAGCGAGGCCTTCGAATTTGGTTAAATTCCAGTTGGGTTGCAGCTGGTCCGCTAATGTCAGGGCCATTTCCGCCACACGCCGAGCGTGCTGTTCATCAATGTAATAACGCACCATGAGGCTGGCCATAGTGCGGTTACGTACATCAATATGCTGGAGCTGTGGCAACATGCCATACAGAATGCCTTCACGCAGCGCGCCGCCTGAGAGGGTCATGCCTTGAATATGCAACTTGCGAAATAAGGCGATAAGGATCGCTAAACCGGACGGGAATACTTGTTTGCGCTCTTGGGCGAGTCCGACCAAATTGAGCAAACTAGCATCACCACAGGCGACCGCTTGCTGCATGATGGCTTCAAGCTTACTCAGCGTGATGACTTCATCTAACCCCTGCGCCACCAGAATTTCTTGCATGGCTTGGACAGTGCCAGAAGCACCCACGGCAATTTCCCAACCCGTTGCCATAAAATCTGCGGCAATTTTACTGGCCTCTAACTCTGCAGCGGCAATCGCGTTGGCAAAGTTTTCTTCGCTTAATAAACCATCGCTAAAATAGCGATCTAAGTAAGTCACACAGCCCATATTCAAACTGGCCAACTGCACTGGCGAAAAACCAGTCCCCACGACCACTTCAGTCGAAGCGCCACCGATATCAATGACTAACCGATTACTATTGCAGCTCGAAGTATGCGCAACCCCTAAATAAATTAAGCGGGCTTCTTCTTCACCAGAAATGACTTCAATGCGATGACCCAGAATTTTTTCTGCTTCGGCCAAAAACACTTTGACGTTATGAGCAAGCCTGAGGGTGGCAGTCCCGACAATCCGAATATTACTGGCAGGGATGTCTTGCAAACGTTCAGCAAATAAAGCCAAACATTCCCAGCCCCGAGTCATGGCTTTTTTATTGAGAACTAAAGAATCATTCAGGCCCGCAGCCAAACGCACTTTGCGCTTCACCCGACCAATCACTTGCACACTACCGCCAACAACTTTCACCATTAACATGTGAAAGCTGTTGGAGCCTAAATCTAACACTGCGTAGATATCTTCATGCTGCAGTGCTGAGACGGGCTGTCCCGTTATTTCAGCGGGGGCGGCTGCGTGCTGGTCTTGGGCCATTCGGAGTTCCACGTCCGGCAGGACGGCTTTGGCCTGGCCGATTTTGGCCGAGGCGACGTCTAACACGAGGTTTTGGCACAGTTAAATCCGTGAGTAACGCACTTTGGTCGTACTGTGTCACTGGAATACTGTGTTTGATGTAGTCTTCAATGGCTGTGAGGTTCAGCGCATAGCGCTCACACGCGAAGCTAATGGCTTTGCCGCTTTCGCCTGCGCGACCCGTACGGCCAATTCGGTGCACGTAATCTTCACAGTCATCGGGTAAATCAAAGTTAAACACATGACTGACTTTCGGGATATGCAAACCACGCGCAGCAACATCGGTTGCCACTAAAATATCGAGTTTACCCGTGGTGAAGTCATCTAAAATTTTCAGACGTTTTTTCTGGATTACATCGCCTGTCAACATGCCAACGCGGTGACCATCGGCTTCTAACCAAGCAAACACGTCTTCACACCAATGTTTGGTATTGGCAAAAACGATGGCTTTATCCGGCCACTCTTCTTCCATTAAAGTTAATAACAGCGGCAATTTGTGTTCGCTGGATGGATAGAACAATTCTTCCGTGATACGGCTACCAGTCATTTGCTCTGGCGCAATATGAATGTGCTCAGGCCGATTCATTTGTTCAAACGCCAGCTCCTGCACTTTGTAAGATAAAGTCGCTGAGAACAATAAACTTAACCGTTCGGTGGCCGGTGGCATTTTACGGAACATGTAACGAATGTCTTTAATGAAGCCTAAATCGAACATCCGATCCGCTTCATCCAGCACCACGACTTCAATGGATGACAAGTCGTACAAGCCTTGTTTCAGATAATCGATTAAACGGCCGGTGGTGCCAATTAAAATATCTGCACCTTTTTCTAACAGCTGCCGTTGAGAATCATAACCCTCGCCCCCATAAATGAGAGCAAGCTTGAACCCCGCATGTTTCGCGAGTGCTTCAGCGTCATTGTGAATTTGCACTGCCAATTCCCGAGTCGGCGCCATAATAATTGCGCGCGGCTGACCTGATCCTTTTGCTTCATGGGTCAGTAAATGATGGAAAGTGGCGGTCAGGAAGGCTAAAGTTTTGCCTGTTCCTGTTTGTGCTTGACCCGCAATGTCTTTACCTTGCAAGGCCAACGGTAAACATTGGGCTTGAATAGGCGTGCAATATTGATAACCTTGCGCGTGTAACGCAGCAAGAACCTGAGGTGCCAATGCAAAGTCGGCGAATTTGTGCGAAGTGAGATGTGTTTTATTCATAAGCCCTAAGCATAACCGTTACGCTTGCAATAAGGAACAGTCAGGATAAAATTGATACGAGTTTTTTAACCGGCTTGCCCGAAAGTCTAGTGCACGCACAGAGTGCCGACCTAAAGGCCGCTAAATTCTGGCGTAGCCACTATCGGAGAGAATAATGAGCGAACATATTTTACAGGTTTCTGATGACAGCTTTGAAGCTGATGTATTAAAAGCTGGCACTCCTGTGTTAGTTGATTTTTGGGCTGAATGGTGTGGTCCGTGCAAAATGATCGCGCCAATTCTGGCTGATGTTGCGCAAGAATACGCAGGTAAAGTGACAATTGCCAAAGTGAACATCGACCACAACCCGAACACACCACCGAAGTTCAATATCCGTGGTATCCCGACTTTATTGTTATTCAAAAACGGTCAAGTCGCAGCAACCAAAGTCGGCGCGCTGTCGAAAACCCAATTAAAAGAATTCTTAGACGCGAATATCTAAGTTTTTTTGCAAAAAAGGCGTATAAAAATACGCCTTTTTTTTAAATCGGCTGGACGGCTAAAAGTTATCCTGCTATGGTGTAACCCAGCAACATATCCAATAACCCGCTTGTTCGTTGACCATATTTCACTCAAATCTAATAGTTCAGCGAATAGCTTTCATTCTGTTTTGATACACAAGAACCCATCAATATGCATTTGACCGAACTGAAATTGAAGCCGATTAACGAGCTCGTTGATCTGGCCGAGTCCATGGGCCTGGAAAATATGGCTCGTCTGCGCAAGCAGGACATCATTTTCGCAATTCTAAAATCCCACGCTAAAAACGGTGAAGAAATCTACGGTGACGGCGTTGTGGAAATTTTGGCCGACGGATTTGGCTTCCTCCGCTCTTCAGACAGTTCGTACTTGGCAGGTCCTGATGACATCTACGTATCTCCGAGCCAAATTCGTCGTTTCAACTTACGGACCGGTGACAGCATCTCTGGTTTGATCCGCCCGCCGAAAGAAGGCGAGCGTTATTTTGCCCTGCTGAAAGTCAACGAAGTCAACTTCGGCCGCCCAGAGCAAGCCCGTAATAAAATTTTATTCGAGAACTTAACGCCATTACACGCCAACTCACGCTTGCGGATGGAGCGCGGTAACGGTTCGAAAGAAGACTTAACTGCCCGCGTGTTAGATTTAGCTGCCCCGATTGGTCGAGGCCAACGTGGCTTGATCGTGGCACCACCGAAAGCCGGTAAAACCATCCTGTTGCAAAATATCGCGCAATCTATCGCTTCGAATCACCCAGAATGCGTGCTGATGGTGTTATTGATTGACGAGCGGCCAGAAGAAGTGACCGAGATGCAACGGTTGGTTAAAGGGGAAGTTGTTGCTTCAACTTTCGATGAACCTGCAAGCCGCCACGTGCAAGTTGCTGAAATGGTTATCGAAAAAGCCAAACGTTTAGTTGAACACAAAAAAGACGTCATCATCCTGCTTGACTCAATTACCCGTTTAGCACGGGCATACAACACGGTGATCCCAAGCTCAGGCAAGGTATTAACGGGTGGTGTTGATGCCAATGCCCTGCATAAACCAAAACGTTTCTTCGGTGCTGCCCGTAACGTTGAAGAAGGCGGTAGCTTAACCATTATTGCCACCGCACTGGTTGATACCGGTTCAAAAATGGATGAAGTCATTTACGAAGAGTTCAAAGGAACGGGTAACATGGAATTACACCTGTCGCGCAAAATTGCCGAACGTCGTGTGTTCCCAGCCATTGATTTCAACCGTTCAGGCACACGCCGTGAAGAGTTATTGGCCTCGCAAGAAGAACTGCAAAAAATGTGGATCTTACGCAAAATCCTCAACCCAATGGATGAAACCGATTGTATGGAATTCCTCATTGATAAATTGTCGATGACCAAAACCAACGATGAATTCTTCGATGCCATGAAACGGCAAAAAAATAGCTAATGACCAAAACCGACCCTTGAGGTCGGTTTTTTTATACTAAAAATTCTAAAAATCAGTGTGCAAAGGTGTGAACTCATGGCTAGTCCTCGGATCCTGATCATCGGTGGTGGTGCTGGTGGCTTGGAACTCGCAACGCAATTAGGCAATCAATTAGGCCGCAAAGGTCGAGCCCAAATAACCCTCATCGACCGTAATTCAACCCATATATGGAAACCGCTCCTGCATGAGGTAGCGACCGGCACTTTGGATGTCGATATTGACCAAGTGACCTATCGCGCACATGCCAGCAGCCATCACTTTGAATTTCAATTAGGCACTTTCATTGGCCTCGACCGCGACAATCGCGAGGTGATTTTAGCGCCATTGATGGATGAATCGGGCGAAGAAGTGTTAAGTGAGCGCCGGGTTGGTTACGATTACCTTGTTCTGGCAATTGGCAGTATCTCCAATCACTTTAATACGCCAGGCATTCAAGAGAACTGCATCTTTCTGGATAGCCCGGAACAGGCCAAACGCTTCCATCGCCGTTTGTTAGAGGCCTATATCAAACTCAATTCGCCAAAACATCCAAAAGAAAATCTGAATATTGCGATTGTCGGCGCTGGTGCCACTGGCGTAGAACTGTCGGCTGAATTGCATCATGCTGCGCGCGAACTGAACCAATATGGTTTTAGCGAGATGCGCCGTGACCGCTTAAAAATTACCGTGATTGAAGCAGGACCGCGAATTTTACCTGCTCTACCTGAGCGAATTGCCAGTGCCGCCCACAAAGAACTCACCAAATTAGGTGTGGATGTACGAGTCGCGACTAAAGTGACCTCCGCCAACGAGCACGGCTTGATGCTGGGGGAGGAAGCGCTGCCTGCCGATTTAATGGTCTGGGCGGCAGGCATTAAGGCCCCTGACTTTTTAAAAGATTTGGCAGGCCTTGAAAACAATCGCTTAAACCAATTAGTCGTTGCGCCAACGTTGCAAACCACCCGCGATAGCCAGATTTATGTGATTGGTGATTGCGCTGGTTGCCCATTACCTGACAATAAATGGGTCCCGCCGCGGGCTCAATCGGCGCATCAAATGGCCAGTCATGTTGCCAAAAACTTGCACGCCGCCATTGCCGGCAAGCCACAATCGGCTTATTTATACCGTGACCATGGTTCGTTGATCTCATTAAGCCGGTTTGGCACTGTGGGGAGCTTGATGGGCAATTTGGTCGGTGGCGCCATGATGATTGAAGGCAGAATTGCCCGGATGGCTTATATTTCACTGTATCGGATGCACCAAGTTGCCTTGCATGGCTGGTTTCGCACCATCATGATTTCCGTCATTGGCCGCATCAATAAAATCATTCGTCCCCGTTTAAAACTGCATTAACAAATACGCTTCTTGCAAAGCCAGTGTCTGACTGGCTTTTGCTCTATTTATCGAACAATTGCAGCGGTTGGCCGCAGCTGAGTCCGCTACTGGCCATTTTCTTGCGCTAAAACAATAAAACAAAAAAGCAGATTGCCTAGACTGTGCCCAATTTATTGCTAATTGGACGCAAGGAGTCATCATGGGAAGCGGTCAGCACAAGGTTTATATTCCAAATACAGCACGCGACAACCAATATATTTTGGCGGAATTTCAGGTCGGTGAGAGCCTGTTTCAGCAATACACTGATTTATTGAATTGCTACCAACAACTGAGCCACCAGTTTTTTGTGTTGGCGCAACAAGCTGGGCTGCGGCATGTGCATTTTATTGCCAATGATAAGTTGCCTGTGGTGCGTTTTCACACCGAAGCATTCACTTTCCAAACCACTGATCAAATTCTATTTTTCTACAATCCGCAATACCACGAAGCCCAGCAAAGTTTTTATGATAGCCTGCACCAAGCGCGCAAAATTTCGCTGTTGTTTTTGGCCACAGGCACTGAAATTCGCAACAACTCAGCGCAGTTTCACCAGCAAGTGAAAGATTTAGTCCTCAACTTCAAACAACAATTACCTGTGAAAGACATGGTGGTGAAAATCCGGGATCATCAGCATTTATCTTATGATTTATTCGCACGGGAAAAAGGCTGTGATAGCAGCTACGGCTATAAATTACGCGGCGTACCCGAGCGGTATCTCGCGAGAAATTGCCACATTCCCCAAGACTACCACAACATGAATTATGTCAGCTGTAGCTTACCCGTCAGTCGGCGGTTGAAGGAAGTCGTCGGTGGCGCTGCCGATTTAACCATTCCATTCACCGCATTTTATCGCACGCTGGAACAAGCCTTGCTGGATGCGGCACAACAGCACCATGTCACCCGCTGCGCCATGATTGCCGATGGAACTACGCCAATCATTCGCAATAGCCGTAGCGATAAACCGCGCGCAGGCCGTGAACTGCGGATGTTGAGTTTTGATGTGACATCACCGCTGCAACAGTTTTACAGCCATTGGCATCCTGATGTCTTAGTGGATACTTTGCATTTTTGTCTGGCCGCAGGCCAAGATGATAATACCGAATATGGCTATGGCCGTTTTATGAATCAGGTGGAAGGAACCTTAAAAAGCTTCAGTAAGCAGCTGGCATTAAATCCAGCGCATGATGATTTTATCGTTAGATTTCATCAACATATTAGCTATAGCTTGTAGTCTTTGGGGCCATGCCAACGCGATGGTGATGGCCCATCATTGTTCAGTCATCCCGCAAAGGCTTACCAGGTTGCTCTATTCCTCGGCAAACTGACTAGCGGCACTGAGCTGACTCAAATCAGAAGCTTCAGCAGTTTTACTAGAACCCAACAACATGTGCTCTAGCTCCGTCATCTCCGCTGGGGTTAATTCCCGCCATTGGCCCAGCGCGATCCCTGTTAGTTTGACGTTCATGATCCGCACTCGTTTTAATTTGGTGACATTAAAGCCAAGATACTCGGTCATCCGACGAATTTGCCGGTTTAAACCTTGACGAAGCACAATATTAAACGTTTGGCGTGACACCTGTTTCACTTGGCAAGGCAGTGTCACCGTATCGAGAATGGGCACTCCTTGTGCCATTTTTTTCAGAAATTGCGCATGGATGGGTTTATCAACAGTCACCACGTATTCTTTGTCGTGGGCATTGCCCGCCCGCAAGATTTTGTTGACGATATCGCCGTCATTGGTCAAAAAAATCAAACCTTCGGATTCTTTGTCCAGTCGTCCTATCGGAAAAATACGTTCGGGGAACTTCACTGCATCAACGATGTTGCCTTTGATATGCAGTTCAGTGGTACAAGTGATACCGACCGGCTTGTGGTAGGCCAAATAAACGCGACGCGGTTTGGTTTTGAGTGGCTGGCCATTCACTTCGACCACATCCGCAACGGTCACTTTGGTGCCAACTAAGGCAACTTGGCCGTTGACTTTCACTTGGCCAGCTTCAATTAATTTGTCGGCTTCACGCCGCGAACAAAAACCAGTGTCACTGATAAATTTATTCAGACGGTATAATTCTGGGGTATCGCTCACGGCAAGGTCCTAGCTACTCAAAATGGCAAGTTTACTGCCAGAGCTGAGTAACTAGCAACCTTTGGCCCCGATTAACGACGGATCACGAAGTCTTCAGTGCTGCGACGCACTTTTTTCAAGTTGACTAACCAGTCACCTTCCGCCGCACGATAACCCAGCGGCAGTAACAGCACAGAGCGCAGGCCTAACTGAGCCAAATCAAGAATCGCGTCCACTTTTTCCGGCTCGAAACCTTCCATTGGCGTGCTATCAACTTGCAATTCGGCCGCAGCCAACATTGCACTGCCCAAACCGATATAAGCCTGACGCGCGGCGTGTTGGAAATTCTCTTCTGGGCTACGCTGTGGGTAGAAATTCAATAATTTTTGACGATAGGCTTCCCAGCCAGCATTTTCAAAACCACGTTGTTGATTCACTAAATCAAACATCATGTTAATCCGCTCAGCACTGTAATGATCCCAAGCGGCGAACACTAACAGGTGCGAACAATCCACAATTTGACTTTGACCCCAAGCAACGGGCTGGATCTGGGCTTTGATGGCCGGATCGGTAATCACTAACACTTGATAAGGCTGCAAACCACTTGAGCTGGCGCTTAAGCGGATCGCTTCCAAAATATAATCGACATCGGCTTCAGCGACAGCTTTACTGGCATCTAATTTTTTGGCGGCATAGCGCCAGGCTAATAATTCATTAATGGACGACATGACACACACCTTTTGTAGGGAAAGTACTTATTCTGCCAATTAAATACCGAAAGGTACAATATTATTTTTCTGGGATTGCTACTTTTTTGGCATAAACAAGCGCCACTGATGCAAAAGAAAAGGGCGCCGTTGCGCGCCCTTATTTCAGCCGAGCATGCGGGGTTGTAAACCCGTTCGCAACAGGCTGCAACCCCAAACTAAATGCAGCCTCAAGCTAAGTGCAGGGCTGCCGATAGCAATCTTCAGCTTTAATTGATGACCTTATGCACAATTGGCGATAATGCCACTGGCGCTTGACTCAACTGCAAGGCGGATAAGTACTCTTGGCTTGCTTTGGCAGCCGCTTCGACCGAGGCGGCATGCACGCGTGCAACCACATCGCCCGCAGCAACTTTGCTACCCAGCGGCTTTACGGCACTAAAGCCAACTACAGGATCGATTACTTGTGCCGGATGCGCGCGACCACCGCCTAAGCGCACCACGGCCATACCGACCGCGACAGTATCACTACTGGCTAAATACTGGCCTTGCGCCGCCAGCTCGCTCGGTAGCACGATATCTTGCACCACAGGCGCGGCGCCTAAATACAGACTTGGCTTTTCCAATAAATCGGCTGGGCCACCCAACGCAGAAACCATTTTTGCAAAGATTTCCGCAGCCTTGCCCGAGCTTAAGCTGTGCTCTAAGGCGGCGATTGCACTGGCTTTGTCCGCATACAAACCAGCCAATTGCAGCATGCTGGCACCGAGTTCAAGAGTGACTTGGTGTAAGCGCGGCTCGCGATATTTGCCAGAGAGATAATCCAAGGTTTCTAGTACTTCTAATACATTGCCAGCCGTTGCGCCCAAACATTCATTCATGTCAGTGAGCAAGGCTTGGGTGGGAACCCCAGCGCCTTTGGCGGTATTGACAATACTGGTCGCCAAGGCTGACGCGTCATCGATGTTTTTCATGATAGCGCCTGAGCCAATTTTCACATCCATCGTGAGCACATCTAGGCCTGCGGCGAGTTTCTTCGACAAAATTGAGGCGGTGATCAGCGGGATTGACTCGACGGTCGCAGTCACATCGCGGATCAAATACAAGCGACGGTCGGCCGGCGCCAACTCGGCACTTTGGCCGACAATCACACAGCCTAAACGCGCAACTTCGGCTTGGATTTTTTCAAGCGGTTGAGTGCAGCTATAACCGGGAATAGTTTCTAATTTATCCACTGTGCCGCCCGTATGGCCCAAGCCACGTCCAGCGATCATTGGCACATAAGCACCGCACGCAGCAACCATGGGCGCTAACATTAAACTGACT
>JACCEA010694441.1_pt1 | contig 12583 bp, 12 predicted proteins | sample 7449851 | NCBI WGS metagenome assembly JACCEA01 (sample SAMN15323453, study PRJNA562643) | freshwater metagenome | isolation source: river surface water | place: USA:Blue River Watershed | collected 2017-08-18 | reverse complement strand
GGATCACATCCGGTCCGAAGAAGATCTGGTGTTTCCTGAAGCCAGACGGGTATTGAACCCAGAACAGATAGAAGCAATTTCAAAGGAAATGATGCGCCGACGGGTTGAGAAATAAGAGAGTTGCTCCGATTGTGGGTTGCACAAGTTTTGAAAGCTTGGCAGTTTCAAACGCAAGCTTTATTTCAGCAAGTTGAGCGGGTTCATGTCACGCATAAGCATTTACGTGTGGCGATGTTTCGGATTTCCATCGTGGTTTATGTACCAATGAACGTCTCTAGGCTATCTGCAGCCCTCAACTAGCTTTCAGTTTGCGACCATTGTTCAAAATGATGGTTTTAAGAAATTTTCGCATTCACCAAAGGGTTACCACCAATAACAAGTTTCAAAGATAGCGCTATCTTAAACATGAATATGTATTCATGTTATGAAAACCCAATCATTTGATTCTGAAAAAATTTCTGAATTGCCAGAGGGCTTAATTCGTCTGCCTTTCCAGCAAAGAAGTCGTGACCGACAAAAGGCGCTCTTGAGCACAGGCTTGCGCTTGACCGCTTCTCATCAATGGTCAAAGGTCACTGTTGCAGAAATCGCAGCTTCCAGTGGCATGTCGGTTGGCACTTTTTACACGCGCTTCCGTGACAAGCAAGCCTACCTGGAAGTCCTGGTCACGCTGGTGGCCGATCAAATGCGCCAACACATGGACGAGTACGTAGAACTTGAACTCGCGAAAAATCAAACAGCGACAAAATTGCTCAATAGTTTCGTTTCTCACTCCATCGACACCTACGCCAAATTAGAAGGCGTTTTTCGTGCATCGGTGCTAACGCGAACCGAAGAATCAGATCATCCATTCGTTGTTTTGCGAGCTTATTCACGCGAGCAATTCATTCGTTTACTACGGCCGTATTTCAAAGCACACGGAGCCAGTACAAATCTCAAGTTAGGTTTCGCGCATCAAATAATCAACAGCACATTGGTGAACACGATCTTGACCGATCCTGGTCCACTTAGGCTTAAAAATGAAAACTTCAGACTAGAACTTGTCAATGCCATAGCTGCCTATTTGAATTTAAAAAATTGAGCCGTCTTCATTAAATACATCCATCCTTGAGAGGACCGAAATGACACATGTGTACAGCGCCACCCTTGATTTTCATCGCTTGATTTCTCAAGAACTGCCAGAAGAAGATGGTCAAGATTGGGTCGATGCCAACCGTGGGTTTTTAGGGACACGAGAACATGCAGAAGTCATTCGCCCCGACGGCCATGTGGTTTGGAGCATGCGTTCGTACGGATTTTTGGACGACGATACATCCCCTGACACAGTCAATCCCAGCTTATGGCGCCAGGCTCGGCTTAACCGCATTCATGGTTTGTTTCAAGTGACGCCGCGTGTTTTTCAAGTGCGCGGCTACGACATTGCCAACATCACGTTCATTGAAACGGACAATGGCCTGATTGCACTTGATGCCCTCACCTGCCCAGATACAGCTGCCGTTGCACTATCGATGTATCGTCAATACCGAGACCCCAAAGGTCTGCGCAAACTGCACACCGTGATTTACAGCCACAGCCATGCAGATCACTTTGGCGGTGTCATCGGATTAGTGACTCAGGAACAAGTCACTTCGGGTGAAGTACAAGTGGTTGCGCCCTCTGGTTTTATGCAACATGCCGTTTCAGAAAATGTCATTGGAGGTGCTGCCATGGCTCGTCGATCACAGTTTCAGTTTGGCCATACTTTGAAAAAGGGAGTCAAGGGTCAAATAGATGCCGGACTTGGAAAAACCATGCCCATGGGCAGACCCTCACTCATCGCGCCAACATTGACCATCGAGTCAGAGCATGAAATTCACATATTCGATGGTTTTGAAATTGAGTTTCAGCTGACACCTGAAACTGAAGCCCCTTCTGAGATGCATTTTTATTTTCCATCCGAGCGGGCTTTGAATCTGGCAGAAAATGCAACGCATACTCTTCACAACTTATGCCCTTTACGAGGCGCACAAGTCCGAGACTCACTAGCGTGGTCTAAATACTTGAATGTGGCACTCAAGCGATACGGCCACCGAAGTGACGTGGTTTTAGCGCAGCACCATTGGCCAACTTGGGGTCATGACAAGGTACACAGCTTTCTGCAAGAGCAGCGTGATTTGTATCGTGTATTGCACGATCAAACAGTGAGGATGATGAGCCACGGGCTGAAGCCTGCTGAGATTGCAGAAAGCTTAACCCTGCCACAAAGTTTATCAAAGCGCTGGCACACTCGTGGGTACTACGGCACCGTATCTCACAATGTCAAGGCGATCTACCAACGCTATTTAAGTTGGTATGACGCACATCCGGCAAACTTGCACAATTTACCGCCAGTGGCAGCTTCTCATAAATACGTGGCTTACATGGGAGGCATCGATGCACTGATAACCCGTGCACGCACAGACTTTAACGCTGGCGAATACCGATGGGTGGCTGAAGTTCTCAAGCATGCGGTCTATGCATATCCAGATCATCTAGAAGCACGATCATTGGCGGCACAAACAATGGAACAAATGGGTTTTCAGGCTGAATCAGCCACTTGGCGAAATGCATTCTTGTTGGCAGCACATGAATACCGTGAAGGCCCACCGGCAAGCGGCGGTGCGCTGTCCGGCAATCCATTGTTGGCGGCTGTCTCCAATGGCTTGCTGTTTGATGCGTTGGCTGTGCGTGTGGACGCCACGAAAACAGAAAACCTGTCATTCACCATGCAATGGCATTTCACCGACCTTCAAGAGCATTGGTCGTTGCATTTGTCAAATGGTGCGCTGAACAGCGTAATGCTGACAGAAGCAGACACTGCCGATGTCACATTGCATTTAGAAAGACCCACCCTCGATGCCATGCTTCAGCAAAAAATGATGCCCGCGCAAGCAATCCAGGAAGGCAAACTCAAGATGGAAGGGAACGGGCAGCTCTTGGGTGTTTTCTTTAGCTTACTCGATCGTTTCGCTGGCAATTTCCCAGTGGTAGATGCGGCCACGTTACAAGCAAGCCAGGGAGCAGCCCATGCATAATGAATTCGACTACATCATTGTAGGCGGCGGCACGGCTGGCTGCACCTTGGCAGCTCGCTTGAGCGAAAACGCCAACACCACAGTGGCATTGGTAGAGTCGGGTGGCACTGACCAATCGGCATGGGTTAACGTTCCCATTGGCTTGATGGGGACGGTACCCACGCAGCGCATGAACTGGGCATTTGAGACAGAAGCACAAGCCAGTTTGAACGGTCGGCGTGGTTATCAGCCTCGCGGTAAGGTGATGGGAGGAAGCTCCTCGATCAATGCCATGATCTACATTCGCGGCAACCCAATGGACTACGATGCTTGGGCATCTTCTGGCTGCAATGGATGGTCTTGGAACGATGTCTTGCCTTATTTCAGACAATCAGAGGGCAACACCCATTTCAGCGAAAGTGAGCTGCACGGCACTCAAGGGCCACTCAAGGTCTCCAACGTTCGATCGGCAACTTCTTTCAATCAATATTTCATAAACGCAGCGGTTCAAAAGGGTTATGCACTCAATCCCGATTTCAATGGTGAGCAACAGGAGGGCGTTGGCTATTACCAGGTCACTCAGTTCAACGGCGAACGTTGGAATGCACAACGTGCGTTCATCGAACCTGCATTGCACAGAATGAATTTGCATGTCATCAAAGAAGCGCACGTTCAGCAAGTACTGATCGATCAAGGACGTGCGACCGGCATACAAATTCATCAAAATGGAAAAATCACCAATCTGAAGTGCAGGCGTGAGGTGGTGTTGTGTGCCGGTGCCTTTGGCAGCCCTCAACTTCTCATGCTCTCTGGCATCGGACCTGCTGCGCAATTGCAAGCCAAAGGCATTGCTGTTAGGCATGATGCACCTGAAGTAGGCCAAAACTTGCAAGACCATGTGGACTGCTTGCTGACTCGAAAGTATTTTGATTTGGAACTCTTTGGTCAAACGATTCCTGGCGCAGCGTCCATGTTTGTGAATTGGATCAATTACAAATTGAAGCGCCAAGGAAAGTTTTGCTCCAATTTCACAGAGTCAGGTGGTTTCGTCAAAAGCAGACCGGATTTGAACATGCCAGATTTGCAGTTGCATTTTTCAAGGGCGCAAGGTGTAAACCATGGGCGCACCAAGTTGCCTGGACATGGCTACGGATTGCATGCTTGTTTGTTGAGACCGAAGTCTCGAGGCAACGTCAGTCTGCAAAGTGCGAATGCTTGGGATGCACCATCGATTGACCCTCAATTTTTATCTCACGCACAAGACATGGAAGGCATGGTTCGCGCCTATCAAATTTGCCGAGATATTTTAGATGCGCCTGCATTCGAAAAAGTCAGAGGAACACCGGTGCACCCTGAACCGGAGTGCCATGACATTGATGCCATTACCGGTTACTTGCGCTCATACAGCGACACGATTTACCACCCCGTTGGCACTTGCCGTATGGGCAGTGATTTGCAATCCGTGACAGATCCTCAATTGCGTGTGCGAGGGTTGCAAGGATTGAGGGTTGTCGATGCGTCCATCATGCCTACATTGATTGGTGGAAACACCAATGCCCCCACTTACATGATTGCTGAAAAAGCAGCCGTCATGATGCAGCAAACACACTGAACTGAAGCACAGGAGATCTTATGAAATTGAAACACTTTGCCATTGCATTTGGTTGGTCCATCTTGGCCCCTTGGACACTCGCTCAAACACCCTTGAAAATTGTCACCACAGATCAGCCCGGGGGGGGCATGGATGCACTAATTCGCCCCGTAGCTGAAAAATTAGCCGTGACACTGGGGCGACCCGTTGTGGTTGAAAACAAAGCAGGTGCCCAGGGCCGCATTGGTGGTCAAGCCGTTGTCAACAGTGCGCCCGATGGCAACACCGTACTGATCACGGTTCAGGCGGGTATTGTGATTAACCCACATGTCTATGCTTGGCCCTATAACTCCTTGACAGATTTGGCGCCCATCACAGACTTGGGCCGAGGCAGCCTCATCTTGGTTGCACCTAGCGCCATTCCAGTCAATAATTTCAAAGAGCTCGAGACCTGGCTCAAAAAACAACCCAACGGCAAAGTCAACTATGGCACCTACAGCCCCGGCACATTGTCGCATTTTGGTGGATTGTTGTTATCACAAGACCTTGGCATCGAAATGACGGCGGTTCATTACAAGGCATCGGGGGATTTGATGAAGGACCTCGTTCCTGGCGTCGTCAACATGGGCTGGACTTCACCTGCAGGACCTATTGCACAGTTGGTCAAATCGGGACGACTCAAGGCATTGGCATACATGGGCCCCAAACGATTGCCAGTGTTTGCTGACATCCCCACCATTCGTGAGTTGGGCCATCCCTCTGTAGAGGCCGATGGTTGGATCGGTATTTTTGCACCTAAGGGCACGTCACCTGATGTCATCAACAAACTGCAACAGAGTTTTTCCAAAGTATTGGCGTTACCCGAAATTCGTGCGATGTACCTGAATTTTGGATTTGAACCAGGCGGTACTGCTTCGCCAGAGTTTGCAAAATTGGTTGAATCAGATTGGCAGCGTTATGGCGACTATGTTAAAAAAATCAACTACAAAGTTGAGTAGTTGAAATCGTAAAAGGATTTATATCTTGAGACAAATCTCTCATATTTTTGCCAATTGCACACTATTTGTACAAAACCTCCGGCAACCACAGTCCAATGGCTGGGAATGTGTAGAGCAAAATAATCGCAAAAACTTGTATGGCCATGAATGGCAGCATACCAGCAAAAATTTGATTCAAAGTGACATGTGGTGGGCTGACACCTTTCAGATAAAAAGCAGCCATCGCAACTGGCGGGCTTAAGAATGCTGTCTGCAAATTCAATGCAACCAGCAATCCGAAGAACAGAGGGTCAATTCCAAAATGCGGCAGCAGCGGAATAAAAATGGGCATAAAGATCACAATGATCTCAGTCCATTCCAATGGCCAGCCCAGTAAGAAAATAACCACTTGCGCCAAGATCATGAATTGCACAGGGGTCATGTCCATAGACAACACCCATGTATTGATAATTTCTTGACCACCCAACAATGCAAATGCAGCTGAAAATATGCTCGAGCCCACAAAAAGCCAACAGACCATGGCGCTGGTTTTGGCAGTCAAAAAAACCGACTCTTTCATGACTTGAAAATTCAGTCTGCGATATGCAGCAGCCAAAAGCAATCCACCTAGAGAGCCTATGGCGGCCGCCTCGGTGGGTGTCGCTAGTCCAAACACAATGGTTCCCAGGACAGCCAAAATCATGATGGCCAATGGGAAGAATGAGCCCAACAGCATTTTGAATATTTCAAGTCTTGCAAAACTGAAATAGGCGTAAAAAAGAAACAAGGACACAGCCACGACGGCCATCGCAATCCAAAAACCAGAAGGTGCTTGCTGCCGCTCCTGTGCAGAAATTTCTACTGCAGTTGAACTAACAGGTGTTATGGGCTCGGCAGCTGCGACAGTTGACGATTCGGCAACAACACCTAAAGCCTGCGGGGGTTCACTCAAAGCCGTCGCCTTCTTGGCATCGCCCATCGCTTCAGGCTCTTGAAGTCCCGACACGTTGTAAGATTCAATTTTAGTTGTGATTTCTTCAAATCCACCGCCCATAGCCACCACACCATCGAGTGCTTCCACAGGCGCTGGCTCTGTAAGTTTGAAGTACACCAATCCAGAAAGCAGAACGACTGTGATCAAAGGCAAACATGCAATGCCCAATTGTTTCAAAATTTCAGCCACAGGTGTGGCTGCATTGCGCTTGCCTTTCAAGGCACCAAGCAAACCCGGTAAAACTTTGTCGCTGATTGAATTTGATATGTGACGCGTTAATTCTGGTAAAGGTACTTTCCGATCTTCGGCAGACATAGGAGGCGCCAAATGTGGTTTCCATTTAGCAACCAACACGACATAAACAATGTATAAAGTTGCGAGCATGATGCCTGGGAAGAATGCGCCTGCATACAGCTTTACAACAGACACACCTGCAGTAGCACCATAAACAATCAACATGACTGACGGCGGAATTAAGATGCCCAAGCACCCGCCAGCTGTAATGGCACCCGCAGAGAGTTGAACGCTATACCCTGCTCGTAACATGGCGGGCAAGGCCAAAAGTCCCATGAGTGTTACAACAGCCCCGACAATGCCCGTGGCCGTTGCAAAAATTGCGCAAGTGATAATGGTTGCAACAGCCAGAGAGCCCGGTACACGTGCCGTTGCCAGGTGCATGCTTTTGAATAACTTTTCGATCAAATTCGCACGCTCAATTAAATACCCCATGAACACAAAGAGCGGAATTGAAATCAACACATCATTCGACATGACGGAGTAGGTTCGTTGCACCATCAAGTCAAGCGTTTGCGCTACTGCTAAACTGGGATTTTGACTTCGATACGCAATCCAAGCAAAAATCATCCCCATACCCATGAGTGTGAAAGCAGTTGGAAAACCAAGCATGATGGCAACCACCACCAATGCGAGCATCAAAAGACCTAAATGGCCATTGGACATTTCAGCAAATGGCGGTAGCAACACAAATGCAGCGAGCACCACCATGGCCATGATGGAAAGGCCAAACCAAATTTCTTTTTTCATTTTTGAGCGCCCTGCCCTGCAACAACATATTGATCTAATTTTGCAATGTCAGCGTCTTTGACGTTGACCATTTCTTTGAGTTTTTCGACGTCGACTTCTTCAACATCATCTATGCGAGATGGCCATTCGCCCTGTTTCATGCAAATCACACAGCGCACAATTTCTACAAAACCTTGCAACAAAAGAAAACCACCAGCAAGTGGAATGATCGTTTTAAAAGGATAGACAGGTGGGCCATCGGCGGTGACGTTGGAATACTCTCTGATGGCCCATGATTCGGCCGCATAGTGATAACCTGCCCAGGCCATCGCAACAACACCTGGAATGAAAAATAACAAATAAAGCAGCAAATCTAAACCGGCTTGCAAACGCGGTGGGAAAAACCCATACAACACATCACCCCGAACATGGCCGTTCTTTGACAACGTATACGCGCCAGCCATCATGAACAAAGTTCCGTACATCATGCTCATGACGTCGAATGCCCATGGGTGAGGGTTATTTAAGGCATACCTGGAGAACACTTCCCAACTGATCATGAGCGTCAAGGCCAATATAAGCCAGGCAAAAAATTGCCCAATCCATGTGCTGATTTTGTCAATGCTGAGAAGAATATTTTGCATAAATGAGCTTAAAAAATCAGCCAATCGCCAGTTGACGAAAGGCTGATTGGATGGGGTGAAAATGATTAAGCTTTACTCGCTGGCTTCTTATCACCAAAGAAGTGGCCGACGGCCATGCGTCGATTGACATAGGTGTCTTGATCCCATTTGACTGCGCGTTCTGCAAAGGCTTTTTGAGACGCCACAATATCTTTGAACATTGGATTCTCAGCAGATTTTTTGACCAAAATATCGTCCCAAAGCTTGAGCTGATCTTGCAAGACGGAATCAGGTGTCTTGTAGAACTTGACCTTGTCCTTGGTTTGCAACTCAATATAATCTTTCGAATATCGATCGATGGCTTTCCAAGACATATCAGCGGAAGCTGCTTCCGTAGCGCCAGCAATGATGGCCTTCATCTTTGCCGGCAACGCATCGTACTTGGTCTTGTTGAACATGATTTCAAAGGTTTCAGCACTTTGGTGATAGCTCTGAAGCATGCACACTTTGGACACATCAGGGAATCCCAAAATTCGATCAGAGGTTGCATTGTTGAATTCGGCACCATCCAACAAACCACGATCTAAAGCAGGCACAATTTCACCACCCGGCAAGGCATTCACTGCCGCACCCATGGCTGTGAATAAATCAATTGCTAAACCATTTGTTCGGAATTTCAAACCCTTGAAATCTGCAGATTTTGTAATGGGTTTCTTAAACCACCCAAGCGGCTGTGTCGCCATTGGGCCATATAAAAATGACTGTACGTTCATGCCAATGGAGGAATACAGTTTAGCCAACAGCTCAATGCCGCCGCCGTACTTGTGCCATGCCAATAACATGTTGGCATCCATTCCGAATGCCGGTCCAGAATTCCACAGAGCCAAGGCATTTTGTTTACCGTAGTGATAACCCAAAACACCATGCCCACCATCTAAAGTTCCTTTCGAAACAGCTTCCAGCAAACCAAATGCGGGAACCACGGCGCCAGCTGGTAGCACTTCAATTTTTAAATCACCACCGGTCATGTCATTGACTTTTTTGGCGTAGTCCAATGCATATTCATGAAAAATATCTTTGGCTGGCCATGTACTTTGCCAGCGCATGTTGATGGGACCAGTTTGAGCACTTGCAATCATGGGTGCGGAAATTGCACCTGCAGCCACTGCGGCAGATTTCAAAAGGCTACGACGTTGCGAATTAGCATGATCAGTCATCTTGAAGCTCCTTGTTGATGTTAAAAATACTTCGTAAATGTCATCTACAAAAGTGAGGAAACAAAGCGGGTTACTACCTACGTTATTTGCAATGTATTCATTCGTTTTCAATCACTGAGATTCATCCATTGAATGCTGAAAGACCTTCATTAAATCTAGAACATTAAATTGCATAACTAATGATCGACAGTTGCCCTGTTTGAATTCACAGCAGGGAATTCCATGTGTGTCAGCGTCTATAAGCTGTGTACATTGAGCCAGAACTGTTAGCTTTGATTGTGATGTCATGAACAAGTCTGAATTAATTGAGCACATAGCTGATCGATCTGCGCTGTCTAAAGCAGGCGCAGCAAGAGCGTTGAATTCGATTGTTGATGCGATCACTCAGAACTTAAAAAAAGGCGACTCCGTGGCCATCTCTGGCTTTGGGACATTTGCAGTTCGCAAACGCGCAGCTCGAATTGGACGCAATCCTAAAACGGGTGAATCTGCCACGATCAAATCAGCCAAGGTTCCACATTTTCGAGCCGGAAAAATTTTGAAAGAAAATTTAAATTAAAACTGAGAATCGCCATGAAAACTGCAGGCCAATTTCTAGCTCAAAGTAATCAAAAACTCTATTTTGTCGCACCAACAGCTACTGTCAGAGATGCACTGGAAATCATGGCGACTCACAACATTGGCGCATTACTCGTACTGGAAGAACAAGCATTAAAAGGTATTTTTTCTGAACGCGACTATGCAAGAAAAGTAGTTTTGAAAGGGAAAAGTAGCAGCGAAGCATTCGTCTTGGACATCATGACTCACAAAGTGATCACCATCGAAACTCATCAAAGCATTCATGACTGTATGCAAATCATGACAGATTTTCATATACGACACCTTCCGATCATGAATGGCCAAGAAGTTTTGGGCCTCATCTCGATTGGTGATGTCGTCAGGGAGATGATGGAATACCAAGAAGAAATGATCAAGCAACTTAAAAACTACATCGCTGGTTAGTCATTAAAAAAATTAGTGGAATGCGCATCCAGATTCTTTTTAAATAATCATCAACAATGAATTTGCACAATGCGTTACACAACTAAAAAAGCAGTTTTGAACACGACGAACGCGCAAAAAATTGACGACCTTTGCAATTGGATTATTGAAAACTGCGAGAGCACCATCGGTTGGATACAACTAACCCATCGCAGTGGATTTCAACATAAACAACTCATCGAGCTATTTCTTCTTTACAAGCACAAAACACCCATGACTTTTATTCGGCAAGTTCGCCAGCAAAAAAACATCGGTACTACTTCCAATTTGCAAACTGCACTCTTTGATGCTTCCGACAAAATTCAAATCACTACAAAAGGAGAAGAAGGATGTACAAAAAAATAGTTTTAGCTTATGACGGATCTTTGGAGAGTCAACAGGCGATCATCAATTGCAAGGATCTTTCTCAATGGGAAGATGCGCATGTCCACCTTGTATCAGTGGTCGCATACGATGCAATTGCAATGGGTCATGAGACGGCCTACTTCAATGAATACCAAAACAAAATTGAGGAAGGAAGATGCCTCACAATCCTTCAGGAAGGCATAGCACAATTAACGGCGTCAGGAATCAGTGCTCAAGGTGAGTTACTGAAGGGCGATCCTGTGTCGCGAATTTCCACATACGCTAACAGCGTCGGGGCCGACTTGATAATGCTGGGTCACAAACATAGAAACAATTGGCTGGAGAGATGGTGGAAAGGGTCGATTTCTCAATCTTTGATCGAGATCTCTTCATGCAGTGTGTTGGTTGTTATCACCAGCCAAACTGACTTCTAAATTAGGCATTATTTTTTCAGTCTATATTTACTAGTCAAACTTGTCTTAAATTTTTGATTGCAATGTGCTCTGTGGAAGACATGACCGAGTTTGTTCGCCACCTGTCTGATGCAGTGGACCGCTCGGCAGACATGAATTGGTGACCACTAATTACTTCACCGATGCCTAACCTCCCACAGCCTGGTCTGCCGCTGGATGGCACAGTCTGAGTTGTCCGGGGCTCAAGGGACTTTAGGCGGATACCATATGCGCTGTGAGGTCGAAGAAGTCCACCTCGGAACTTGCGCCTACGTCCTAACTCACTGCACAGCAGGCGTTCACAATTCGAGTGATCCGTTCCATTCGGAGTGGTCAAAATATCTTCCTCTCATTCACGCTCTAGCACCCGCTAGCATGATTGAGTACGAATAGAAAGTTCCTGAGTAGTGAACCGTCCACCACCAATACCTTAAAAGCCAACCCTAACCGGTTGGCTTTTTTTTGCCTACTACCGCGTGTTTGCGCGGGTTCTTGCGGACTAAGGAGAGAGACATTTCTGCCAGCAACCGGCGCGTTTTACTCTCCGTTTGCGTATTCTCTCTCCGACCCTCCCCACCCAGTGCAGGTCGAAGTCCGGAAGGCTCATCCACCAACGCTATATAAATCAATGGGTTACGTGCGGACGAATCAATCGGTTTTTTTGTGGCATTGGTAGGCTGAGCGGTAATTTTGGACCGTACTCTTTGATTTCAGGGCGACCCAAACAAATCCATGTGTGATACCGGCTGCGAATAAAATTGTCAGAAACTCTGCGGTAGCGAGGTCAATAAATGACGAATTCAGATGACTGCGGTCAAATTGCCCTACTGCGAGATGCGCTGGATCACATTGCCAGGATCGCAACTGCGGCTCGTCAGCCAACAAAGCGCTTGGATTGGATTGCATCTCGAGCTAAAGATGCCCTTAGAGGGCAGGATTTGTCAGGGGTTCGAGGGCGTGGCAAAAATGAGTTGCCGCAGTGGGCGCACAGCTTTTTCAGCATTGAGGACTCCTTGTAAAAAGTCCTATAGAAACTCTGATACCCCCCAGTTCTTACTCCTAAGCAGTCACAATGGTGGCGTTCCTCTAGAGTCAGACAACCAATTTTGTGAAACTCATAGGTTTCAAAATGTCCATGAATATGGAACTCATGAGTTTTGTATTCGTTGTAAAAATTAAACCTATAGGTTATTATTAAGTCTGTCTAACGAAACTCATAAGTACCATGGACAAGCAATTTCGTGATCTTCAGCTCCAGCAGATGGATGCTTTGCTCAGCTCTTGGAAG
>JACCEA010893279.1_pt1 | contig 12586 bp, 9 predicted proteins | sample 7449851 | NCBI WGS metagenome assembly JACCEA01 (sample SAMN15323453, study PRJNA562643) | freshwater metagenome | isolation source: river surface water | place: USA:Blue River Watershed | collected 2017-08-18 | reverse complement strand
TCAATAGTACCAGCTTTGGAATTCAGATTGTCCAACACATCATACAGGAACAAAATATGGCCATATAAATTATTCCAAGAAACATACAAATTCGCACAATTACTGTTCGTATTGATGCCATACGTATAATTACCAACGGAATCAGCAACCAAACCAGGAATGGCTTCTTTCTTCAACCAAGATTTAATCTTGTTTTGGAAATCTGCCTTTGTAAGCCTCTTGGCAACATAGTTCGTAAGCTTTCCTTGCAAAGCACGTCTGGAAGGGCGAGTGCGGGAAGTAGCTAGACGTCGCCCATGAACGTCTTCAATCTCGATGAGATGGTGCTCTTCTCCATCGATCATAATGTCAGTCTTCTTTCGATTACCACCATTTTGAATATGCTTGTGGATGGCCCTGTGAATCGGTTGGAAATGATCCAAATGACTTATTATCTTGTCCAACTCACGAGAGAGAGCTTCAAATTGTTGATTGACTTGATCACGGCGCTTCTCATGGCGTTGGGCCGTCAATGCTACACGTTCTTCGGCGCGACTATACAAACGACGATGATGTTCAGGCATCTCTTCCAATCTTCTTGAACTCGCAAGAGTACCGATCGACGAGTTAGATGACTTCGATTCTTGTTCTTTCAACAAAGCCAGTTCTATGCGCTCTGGAATTTGATGTAATTCGAATTCATCAATGTGAGTCACATCCTTGAGAGTGGGCCAACGGATTAAACTTTTAGAATAGACTATAACCGGATCGCTGAAGACAGCAACTGGCATGGCAACATCATCACTGGTGACAGTGTCGCCAGCTGGAAGTAAAGATTGTGCAACCGACGCATTGAGTCTATTGGCTGAGGTACCATTGGCATCAGCATAGGTCATCATTGGATAAACACCATCAGTTGTTACTTCGGCATCGATCAGTAACGAGTTATCTTCCTCAAGGCGTCTCGCGGTATCATAAACAGGACCCTTGTGGACATAGTGATCAGCATCCAATAAGGCATCAGAAACGAACAAACGAGGGAAGCCAAAGATCTTTGTATTACGAATGTGCTGATGGAAATTGTGCTCTGCATCATCCCATCCTGCCAAACGACGAACTGCCGAGGAGTCAACACCTGTCACGAAACCCACACCGTCACCAGTTACGGCACTCTCTTCCTTGTAGTTCACAATGTAGGTCTGCAAAATCGTGTTAATCACATTATCATTACTTGGATCATCGTAAGATTGAACTTCATCATAAGACACAATGTGAGTGGGTCTTGCGCGATCCATCAAGACGACATGCATACGACGAGGACGGTAGATATCATGAGCATAACGAACCTTGAGCATGATAGTGTATGAGTCCTTCCAGAATTCAATCTCATCAGCAAACCACCAAAGAGAGTCTTCCGCTTCCAACCCGCGGAATGGAGGAGCAAAATTTACATAGTCCACTTGATCATTCGACAACGGTGCTGGATAGTATTTGCAGTACTCACGCAATGTGACATAGTTGGCACAGCGCTCCTTCATACGGAACTTGATCGCAATAGTGCCATTCTTCCCATCAGTGGAAGCACGACCCAACACATTCTCCAAATAGCTCTTTGCTTGCTGCAAACCAGAACGGTTATCCTTCGTCAAAACAGCAACATCCGCAGTGATCTCAGCATAGGTCACAGAACTGGTGTCGGCCAAACGACGACCATTCACTGGAGTATTGTGTAAATCCAAAATCTCATCGTAGGTATGATAGCAAACATCTTGAGTGTAAGAGCATCTCTCCAACATGCTATGATAGTCCTTGCCTTCATCTCTATAAGAGCGCAGCATCTGCAAACGGCGACGATTTAGAGCAGAAGTGGTCACAGGTGTATCACCATCCACAACCAAATCAGTCACGGAAATAGTTCCATCACTGTCGACCGAAGTAAATATCCCTTTACCGGAGCTGATCGACAACGTGCGACCATAAGTGAAGTAAATAGTGGCCATAGTATCATTCAATGCATTGAGACGAACACCTTGAACTTCATAGTTGTGAACTCCACCATCAGCGGTGGTGAAACTCAAGCGGTTCAAAGAGTTCAAAGCAGCAGCTGGCAACTTGGTAAGATCAGTCAAGGTGGTGTAATAACGAGGCTTTTCGGTCTTCAACAGCTGATTGGACGATGTACTGGTCAATCCGTTGTCATCATTGACCTTTGTATCCTTAGTCAGTTTGATTACCCAAGATGTCAGCAGACCATTGATCAGCAGCAACAAAATAAGCGCAACCAGAACAATCCCAACAACTCTCTTCAAGAGATTGTTTTGCTCCTTACGGCGATTCAGATCATTATGAATAAGTAGAATCTCTTCAACATCCAACTGACCATCACCATTGGCATCGTAATTCTTCAGTGCTTCGGCGTATCTCGAATCAAAAATGATATTTTCGTCGATATGCTTAAGCTGCTTGGCATTTTGCTCCTTTGCCTTAAGAAGCGCTTGCAATCTCTTTTGCTTTTCATCTTCTGAGAGCTTTTCAATCTTGCCATGAGGTGGTAAAGCATAAACATTGGTAACTCCACTTGCAGCTGGCGCAGCATTAACAGTAGCATTATCATTTGCAGCGATCTTTTGCTGAGTCTGATCAGCATCAAACGGATAGATTGGTGTACTAGAACCAGCCTTCATGATTTTTGTCAAACAGAAAAAAATCAAAGTGAGAATGGGTCTTTGTACAATAGAGTAAATAAATGATGAGGATGCAAATTCCAAATTCTGAGCGTTTCACTTTTGCTTGTTTGCCATGATTCATCAGTTTTCCTGAAAATTTGACGGAAATCTTCCCTGCGTGTGCCCACGAAAAAACGAAAAAAAAGGAGTATACAATACTTATTACATAATTTACTGACAGTGTGAACATGAACAATTGACTGTCAACCAAATGTTCGTGGATTTAACCTTTACCAACTACAGTCGAACACTACATAAGACGCACATGTAATAGATTCAACCAAAGCAACATGGTATTATCAGAATGCTCGCTACAATAACCTAAACTAATGACTTACGAGGCTTTGTAGTAGCAATCACTATACAAGGTCATGCAGCACACCAACACCAGCAAATCAACAGTGACACGTACATCTTGAATAGAAAAAAATCTTTGTACATTTCGAACTCCATACTTTGAAGATAGCATAACCGCAATTTGAAAGTATTTATAGTACCAAGGAACTACTAATGTAGTGTTAACCCTTTGAGAAGCTTTCTTTGAATGTTTAACATATAATCTCACAACAAACGATACAACCTCTCCAGAGTACTACTGATATACGAATATACACTGGAGGTTCTACTGCCTATGCGTACAATGTAATAATAATATAAATACTGAGAGAGGAAGAGGAGGAGGGGAAGAAGGAAGAGGAGGGAGAGACAGGGTAAGAAAGTCAGAGAGAAAGAAAAGCACAGAAACACTATTTACAAATGATAATAATTTTGTCATATCTCAAGAAAATGCAGTAATTATCAGCATATCAAGATAATACGGATAGTTGAATACCAAACGAGTGAGCGATGATGATATGATGGAGCTACTGTGTTTTCAGTTGTTTAGAGGAATTATCATTGATGGTAACGATAGCACTATGCTAAACAATTGCGTGGCACTGATGGTGGAGAACAAGATATTCAACACACTAAAAACAAGAAAACAAACAATTCAATATTTATACAAATAATACATTTATTATAATGATTCATTCAATTACGTGATACTGATGATGGACCGTCTATGGTATCAATACCATACCCACACATTACAATAACCATTGAACAACAAATATACTATAAGATGCGTCCTAACTGATACAACTACACAACAAAGTGAGAAATTCTATTCAGCAAAGTAGACTATCGCAATATTTTATTTTACAATTAACAAATATTATCAAACAAATTTAATATTATTATCTAACTCATTTCTGATAGTTTAATATATTTCCTATTGTATATAATGTCAATGATGATAATTATCTTAAATTTACATGTCACATATCAACACCTATCTCTTCATTATATAATATTAATTGTTATCACAGTTGTATTTATTGTCATTCTTATTTTCATTTTATTTCCAGGGAATTCTACTGTAGATATGTGTGGAAGAGAGATGTAGTTGAAAAATACATAGCAAATGGCTTTTCAATAACTTTACCATAATGAAATGTCAAAGATTCAAATCACACAATACTAAGTTTTACATCTCAGCACACAAAGGAAAAGAGTATACGCACGAGATTTTCATTACATTCTTTGTTCTATTGTACATTATCAAAATAATTTACCATAACACACTGTTTGAGGTGAGTAAGGAGTACTCACAACGGACACAAATGAAACAAATAACACAACTATTATATGTATTGATTGATGAAGTTTATTTATTTGATGCTATAACGTTAGTTTAGACTGACTTCTTGCTTGATCGACTGAATGACTTGTACCTCAACAATAATAGACTTATAGTAGTACATTTTTATGTGGATGATTCAATACTCAAGAAAACAGAGAGAGGAAGTGACAAACAAATATGAACTAGAAAAGAAGGGAAGCAAAAGGTAATAGTAGTAGTTGAGAGGGTAAGAGTGAGAGGAACAGTTTGTTTACGAATATTGTATTCATGTACTGTGAAGAAGAGGAGGAACGCTTGAAACTATGGAGTTACCAATCAATATAATTTGTTCAGTAATTTATGCTACTTGATTGGTGCTTTGACCATGAGCTCGGATCTACGAAAAAATTATTACAAATTAGCTTCTACAAATCGACAATAGGAGCATAACACTCACCAATCCTCGACTATTCCTGCGATTATCCCCTTGCTGAAGAGGTGGGGAAATATTTATCGCTGTTGAAAACGACTTGCGACCGGATGGTACTGAATCCGATGAAGAAAGTGTATCTATAGAAGAGCTTGCAAAAGCAATTGAACCTTCATGATTAGATAATCGTTTTGACGGTTGTCTTTCTGGAACAGCAGTCGGAGGAGATGTAGGATTACCCTTATTATAGAACGATACTAGTGACTGAACTTTTGTCCTTTTCTTAGCTGCGGCACTTGCATTTTCTGATAATGTGGATGCAGCAGATAGAGTATCCTCACTTGGAGAGGTTGTCAAGGATGCCGTTTCCAATGGAGAACGGTCACCATGTTCTAGGCTTAAAGTATTTGGTTGAGGCATCGCCCTTGGAGGAAGATACGACTTTGGCTTGGGTGATACTTGTTGGGATGCGGGTTGAGCTTGAGGTTGAACATAAATAGTCTCCTTTTTGGTCACTAGCGAGAAAGGGGAAGTTGGAGGAGATATGTAGTTGTCAGCCTAAAAAATAAATGATAGAGATTAGATATGGAGATTAGATATGTTCCATGACATGAAGCAAATATTCTACACTTACACGCTGGGGCTTTGCTGTTGTTGGAGGCTGAGTTCCACAATCTGCAACAGGGGAACTGGGACGTGGTTGCATGAAATGAGCAGGATCCATTGGTGCAATGATTCTATTTCCAGATGGAGTTCTACTCATGGTCTTGCTTTCTCTTTTTGTAGGCTGCTGACTTCCACTATGACGACTTGTATCAACCGATTGAGTGGGCATGGACTCCATCGAAGCTGTGGTCGCAGACATTGTTTGATTAGAATTACTCATAATTCCTCTTGCCGCACTTGGACTATCTCGAGATCTTCGTTGTCCATGTGCTTTCTTGTTATTCGATTTCTTAGAACTGTGGCTCTGTGAAGGTGTGTCAGTAGTGTTCAACGTTTGTTGAGCAGCAGCAAGCGCAGCAAGGTAATCGGGTTCCGCCATGAATGCAGGACCTCCATTGCTGGAATTACTTCTTTTCAGGCCACGCAAATCGACCCCACCATTGGCAACATCACCGTCCTCTAACTGCAGTGGTACCTGCAATGCTTTAGCAGCATCACTGGTCGCTGCAACAACCGAAATTCGTCTAGTATCCAATTCTTCTTTTGAAGAGATACTTTCTGTTGCAAGACTATCATCACTACCGCTAAGTGAATCAGGACTGTCATCATTCATATCATTTTTGTCTACTTTTGTGGGCGAAATGGGCGGCGTTGGAGTTGATGGCAACGATCGGCGCAATTCTTCATACATATTTTCCACTTTGATAACAGGTGAATCGGCACCTCTCCCACGTTGAGCCTCCAACAAACGCGAAGCTTGATTAATATCGGACAAGTTTACTGAATGAATGAAACCATGACCTGACAAACGATCCACTTCACTGGAATACTTAGAGGACCATGTATGTTGTGAAGAAGACGTAGGATCCGCAGATGCCATTGTGTCACCCCCCAAGAAATTAACACGCTGAGAATCCCTATCCATTTGTTGGTTCTTGTCTTCATCATTCCCTTCTTCAATTGCATATCCATAATACTTGCGACTAACATTGCTCTCCAATTGTCTCGGTGTGGTTTTCTTCTTTAGAGGCGTAGGATTACTTTTTGCACCGAGTTGTAGATCCATGTTGTGACGTTGTTTAGTGCTTCGACGATTGAACCCACACAAACAACTCGCCAAAAAGTAAAAAGGAGCAAGAGGAGTTCGCTGCCTGTGATGTTCTTCTGCAAAAGCCTCATCTTCGGCGTTAATAACATGGTGACTTCTCCTATTCTTGGAAGCGAATGACGCTGGCCGATTTCGCTTATCGCCACTAGGTGTGCGCCCAGATGCATCAGTTGACTTCTTTTCTTTTGCCAAGGCAGCTTCTTTCAAGGCTTGTTGAGCCTTGGCTAGAGCTTCCGCTTCAGCCTTCGCAGCTTGTTCCGCCTGCGCTTGTTGGCGAATTCGTTGTGCATCTGCCATTTGCTGTGCAAGGGACTTCTGTCGCAGAGTAGGATTCAAAATGGCGGCTTTAGACGACATATTTACTTATAATTTGATAAGAAGGTGTGATGGAAAAACAATTAAACTAGTGATAGGAATAACAAATTACAGACCACTGCAGAAAACTGACTCTCAAAGTAAGAAAAAATCTAAAAAATAATATTCATCAACAAGAGTCGATAGTTTGTCAACTTTCGTGTGAACAAATTGCAGTTCACGAATCCGTATCTGACGCAAGTGCAAAGTGGATGACTCGTTGGTAACACAATTTTTATCCTCACAAAAAATTTCTCCCATAAACGAAGGATGAAAATTCTCTTGATGAAAGAAAATGGAATGAGGTATGATTCCGAAATTCTTGTTGGCGATGCCAAGACAATTTTTGGTTTGATATTTTTTTTATTGTTGCCATAAATAAGCATTACTACAATACAATAACCATCGAAGTTCTCAACGCCATTTTTTGGTATTGCCGTTATTACTTCGAAACCACGGAAAAATGACGAACTTCCTATGGATTTTAGATTTAGGGGATAGTGGCCCAAATCGTATTGGGGAAAGTGGAATTGATACGCACGGACAACGTTGTCAGGAATTGCCTGCTGTGATTGGTGATTGATTAATAATAATTGCTAACCTCGAGGTTAATTAATTATCGGCAATCCGCAAAGCAGAAGCATTTAATTTTTAGATCATCAATCGCTGCGAAACTCTCACAATTGGATTTGTCAAACATAATCAAAATGTTTCGTAAATTATCAGAAAGGTGGAACTGAGAAAGAAAGCAAGACCACCGCTTGCTTTGACACCTGATTCTCATTCCTATTCCTGCGTTCTTAATCCTTTCTTCTTATTGTTTTTTAGTCGTCAGGTAGAAGGCATTGATTAGTTACGGTCTCAAACTTTTAATCTTACAGGAGAAATATATGGTGGGGATGGAGGGATGGTAACCTTCACTTCTGATATTCAGTCGGCACTGAACAACTCACCTATTATTTGTTTGTTAGTTACAAGACGTTTGTAGATCATAAATCATGGCGTGTTTGAAGAAGACAATATTGGTGCATGTACATTTTAGATTGTGTAAATTAACTCCCTGGTGATTCCAAATTGATTACAATAGTATTTTTGGTTTTTATGTAATATCTGCTACTTATTTTTATTTGTTTCACTATAATTGGTTTGTTACTTTTAAGTAGTTTGTTCTCTACTTCTCTTGGCTGCATTCATAGTTTCTTTATAATCCTTCAGAACCAATTCTATATTATCTTTACCCAGATCGTTGTCTCGAACAAATTTGATAAAGAGCTTTAAAGTTGGGTAAACTTGACCAAACTTCTTTACAAGCAGAGCTTTTCTATCTTTAGATGCAAAATGGACTTCGGGTTTATTCGGCTTTATACAACGCTGCTTGCAAATATGAAATTGTAACTGCTGAAGCATCTCTTCACCTCTCGTTTCTCCGATACCAATAATACAAAACATAATATGTTTGGGTAGTACGTACAGGATTCAAGATGAATTCTATTGGATCTGTCTTCTTCTGCTTGCATTTTGCTTGATAATCATCGCCACTGTTCATTTTATTTCCAGATGGTGCGATATTGTCTGGAAGTACCTTCCACTTTGCCATTAAGAAATCGCCGGCACATTCAATATCACGAACTGTCAATTGTTTGTTATTCCAAAGAGCTTGCATTAGGTTTGAATGCCATAATTCAATCAGTAGATCATTCCACATTGTGCAATTCTCCATACATAGTTTCCACTTGTTGCATATTCGTGTAATTGCTCCACTACCAAACTATAAGCTTGAACTACAATGTTATGTCCATTAATAGATCGATAAATATTCGCGCATTTTCACTTCTACCTGAAGTACTATCACTTCTACCATAAAGTACAATAGATCGATAAGCTTCAACAGCTCCAAACAAGGTATGAAGAAAGTGAAAAACTGATTTTGCCGCCCACAACGATGTTGGCGAAACTGACGAAGATTGTGGAGCATGGTACATTTGTCTACAATAGGTTCGATATGATCATGTGCAAACATATATAAGTTCTCTACTCTAAAAAAGAACTCGTTGTATTCCAAGTCCATATGATAAAAATCGAATCCCCAAGATTCGGCTAATTTCGTCACTACAATCATACATACACACATTACGATTGGACAATTCCAAAGCCTCAAAACCGTTGCAACCAATGACATGAGCAATGATGAAGTTTAATCTGCGAAATAACCTGGATCTCAAAAGATTGACATTCAAATGCCTCAAAACTGCATCAAACAAAAGTTTCAGTCAGACTTGATAAGTTCATTAAAAAAAATAAGGCGTTGCTGAGCCGTATCGTTCCTACCAACACCGCCAACATGGGTAAAATTGACCTTTTTCCCTATAAGAACAGTGTATTACAAATCATCGCTTCAAAAAACCTTTATTGCAAGGCCTTATTTTATTTTATTTTGTAATTTGTTATAACAGGAACTACCTGCTATGAGAAAAGGAAGAGAATTGAATGACGAATTCATTCGAATCAGATGAGGATATGGAATTCAGCATTTCTGCCAGTAATCACACTTGCAAACACAGCAATCCATTGATCTGAATGTTACCACGATGAGGTGAGTTAGAAATCATCAAATGTTATCCAGAACAAGAAATGGAAGTGATGGAAGACACTTCCAACACGACGAGATGGTGCTATGAATGCTGGAATCACCATGTTTTGGTCTATGATAGCTATCTCGAAGACAAAACAATCAAAATTTCCCAACCTTTCCCATATATCAATGATAATAGAGACTCTGATATGCTTTTCTACGTAGCCATAAGAGAGAAATCTGCGTCGACGGTCGAGGAATTAATTAAATTAAAACTTCCATAACTAAATTTCTACAAAATAAAAACGTGTTTTTGTGTCTATTTTTTGAAAAGCGCTTTTGACTTTCTGGGCTTGATCTGTAGGAATACTATTGTAATTGCAAAACAGCAAACTGTAACATTTCATTTGAGTGACATGACGCAAAGGGGCATTGTTTTGGTTCCTTTCAATTCATCTTTCCTCCAAATCATTTGAAAAGTCTTCGAAAATATCGCATCAGACTTTGATTGAACGACTTAATTCAAGTAGCTTCATTACGAAGAACAATCATCAACATCGATATTTTCACATTTTTTATTTATTTTTAACTCGATTCTGGAAGCACAATTTTTTTTTCCTCAACCAGGGATTTAAGAGCAGTCCGAAAGGACGTGCGTATTGTGCATCTGCTTTGGCAGTTTGCTCATCATCCCACCCACGAAGTGAGGATCAAATCCACACCGTGTATTCTATTCATTTTGTTATCTCTCCCCCCTCCAGACAAATGTTCTTTCTTATTTTCCTCTTTTCATTTATGTGGACCTATGTGTTTCCACAAAAATCTAACTCTCTTTACAAGACAAGCACTGGGATAAACTTTGTTTCCATCATATTGTATGTGTTATGTGTTTGGTCATCAAGTAGTGATATATATTTTGTGGATGGGTCATGTACAGTTTCAAGTACTGCACAAGGGAGTGGAATCAGTATTCTCAAAACTGCTCCAGGTTCGACAGCAACATCTAATACTCTAACCGCAACTACTTCCGGTACTTGTGCAACTGGGTATTATAAAACCAATGAAGGTCTCACATTTTCTCTTGCTGGTGACTTTGCAGGAAGTGAGATTGCAACTATTTACTACGCTTCTGGATCATCTTCAGTTACAATTGGAACCTGCAGTGTCTCAACTGCATGTCTGGGTTTATCGGGAGTTCAAACATGCAGTACAATTGGTACCTTTACCATGCCATCTTCATCGCTGACAATCTCATTCAGTAGAAGTGCGAATGCAAAAGCTTGCGATGCTTTCTTGCAAGTTTATTACACTTATGCATGCTGTCCGAACCCAACCGCTGCGCCAACATTTTCTCCCACATATCCACCGACGTTTTCTCCAACAACCCCACCAAGCTGTGTGCCCACCTTCCCTCCAACGTGTTCTCCTACATTCGCTCCGACCGGGCCCCCAAGTTTTGCTCCGACTTATATTCCTTCTGTAACACCTACTGCTATGCCATCCGCGGTACCAACTGCTACTCCTACTGCAACTCCAACACATATACCGACTGCACCTCCCAGTGCTATGCCGAGTTTTCCGCCATCATTTGCACCAACTTATCCCCCGACATTTCCTCCTTCTTTTATGCCAACGTTTCCGCCATCATTCTCCCCTACTGCAGTACCAACTATTTCATTCGCCCCCACTACGTTGATTCCTACTGCATCACCAACTGCTTTACCTACGTTAATGCCGTCATCGCAGCCTAGTGGACAACCAACGTGTCAACCAAGTAGCCAACCAACTGGTCATCCCACTAGCCAGCCATCAACTCAACCATTATCGAGTCCAACAACATTACCTTCATCCCAGCCTAGTCGGCAGCCATCTTCGCAACCAATGGCACACCCAACCAGACGTCCTTCGCAACAACCAACGGCCAGACCATCGATGCAACCGACTCGTCAGCCATCATCACAGCCAAGTTCTCGACCAACAAATCAACCAACTGTACAACCCTCCAGTCAACCATCCTCAAAGCCCACTATACAGCCCACTTCCAGGCCTTCATCACAACCAATTGCTCAGCCTACTAGGCAACCCTCCACCAGGCCTACAATTCAACCTTCACAACAACCTTCACGGCAGCCAACATCACAACCTTCTCGACAGCCAAGTCGACAACCATCTTCTTTGCCAACTTCTCAACCTTCTTTCCAGCCCAGCTCGCAACCGAGTGTACAGCCTTCCGTCAGCCCCACAAGTCAGCCATCCAGTACACCATCGTGTCAACCTTCCAGTAGACCTACTCTTCAACCTACTAAACAACCCACGCGTCAGCCCACCCGTCAACCATCATCTCAACCAAGTTGTCAGCCTTCCATCCAACCGTCCTCCATTCCATCCATTCAGCCGAGTGTACAACCTTCAATTTCTCCAACCATTCAGCCCTCTGTACAACCAACAGGTCAACCTACTGGTCAACCATCCAACCAACCAACTGAGCAACCAACGGCATATCCATCGACGCAGCCCTCTCGTGTTCCTTCATCACAGCCATCAGTGCAACCAACTGCTCAACCGACAAACCAGCCATCTACACAACCCAGTAGGCAGCCCTCAAGTCTACCTTCCAACCAACCATCCTCTCAGCCAACGAATCAACCTTCGACACAACCTACAATCCAGCCTACTGCACAACCTTCTACTCAACCTTCTACTCAACCTTCATCTCAGCCTTCATCTCAGCCTTCCAGAATGCCATCTGGCCAGCCTACCCATCAACCGAGTGACCAACCTTCCATACAACCTAGTGGTCAACCAACTTCTCAACCATCAATACAGCCATCCAATCAACCTTCGTCTCAACCATCCTCTCAACCAAGTACTGATCCGACATATCAACCAACTACTCAGCCTACTTGGCAGCCTTCAATGCAGCCGTCCTCGCAACCGTCAGGACAGCCATCAGGGCAACCATCATCTCAACCGTCTGGACAACCATCAGGGCAACCATCATCGCAGCCTTCAGATCAACCTTCTGGGCAACCTTCCTCTCAACCGAGCGCACAACCTAGCACCCAACCTTCTACACAACCAAGTTGTC
>JACCEA010687467.1_pt1 | contig 12587 bp, 4 predicted proteins | sample 7449851 | NCBI WGS metagenome assembly JACCEA01 (sample SAMN15323453, study PRJNA562643) | freshwater metagenome | isolation source: river surface water | place: USA:Blue River Watershed | collected 2017-08-18 | reverse complement strand
CCATCATTCACGCCACCTCCAGATGTCAATTGGCTATTACTCGTTCCCAAGGTTATATTTCCTGGGCCAAAAGATCCAGGACTTCCGACCGCTCCCATACTAGCAATCACATCAGTACGAACGCTTAATCCCCCAAATCCATTTAAGGTAATCGCTCCACCCCAGCCTGCCTGATAACTCGAATTGTATCCATTACCTCCCTGACTACTCAACACCCCTCCATAATCCACATAACTCGCAGAGCTGCTCACATTCAATATTCCACCTGCCCCACCTCGATAAGCACTACCTCCTACGCTCTGAACAGTCCCGCGCATCATCACCCCATTCACCCCACTCAAACTAATCGTTCCTCCTGATCCACCTTGTGTATAATAACTACCTTGGTGATACCCATTTCCACCGCCTGCATTCAAGTCACTACCTGCCTGTAAATCTATCCTGCCACTCACCACATAAGTCTGTGAACCTCCGGATCCTGGATTCTTATACCCATCAGCAAACCCATTCTCGATTCCCTTACTCAGGACCTGACCCGTTCCACTCACAAGGAAGTCTCCGCCTACAATCATACTCACGGTCCCGGCTACCGGTAAAGTATTGTACCCATCCGCATTACTCGTTCCACTCACATCCAACACACTATTTACTCGGACATTCCCCCCCGCATTTACAACCAAATTATAGCCCGGGGCAAACGAGTAGGTCGCATTGCGTAAACTCAAACCATTATTGAACTGGACCTCACCGCCACTGTTAATCGTGAAAGTAAACGCACTACCACTACTCGAACCCTTGTTGGCACTAACTCCCGCATCAAACACAACACTGCCCACCTGCGTGCCGGCAGCGCGTGCCGTATTGATCACGACTGAAAAGTCACGAATGTATGTTTGGAGCTCTGAGTATAGTATCGTCGCATTGTCCGCATTCGGAATGAATGTATATATGTTGCTAGCATATGTCCAAACCCCATTGCTTGTTGGCGAATTCGTAATTCGAATATTGCTATGTGCGGTCACCAAACTAATGTTGGCCCCAGCAACTAGCTCTCCACTTGCCAACTGCAAACAATAATGCGTCGCAGAACCTACTGAATTATAAAAACGCATCTGATCCAAACGCTCCCGGTTCAAACCCGCACTCGTGCCTATAAACACCTTGCCCGCCGTGCCACTACTGCCCGGACTTGCATACACGCCCTGCCAGCCTTTGATGGTTAGCAGTTTAAAATCATATACCCCAGCTCCACTAAAGCGTAACTCGTGCACTCCCGATCCTAAACTAATGCTCGAGGCGGCATATAAACTCAAGGCCCCTACTATCTCACGATAACCACCTGTTGATAAATCTCCGCCATTAAACTTCACGCTGCTCGCATTGGCAATCCGCTCATCGGCTCCCAATAACAAACTCCCACTCACTAATTCCGTTTGGCCGGTGTACATAGCCTCTCCCACCAATTCCACACTGCTGCCCACCACTCCATAAATCTTTAAGCCATAATTACTCGCAGCTATCGCCGTAGTCCCTGTTAAACTCAATTTGCCAGATCCACTGCCTATCCCCGCATCTGAGCTCAAGCTCAGCGTTCCACTCCAAACATTATTCCCACTCGCATTCCGAAAACCTCCCACAGCACCATTCCCATAGCCCCCTAAACTTAAAGATTCTCCCAAGACACTGATTCCACCCACTAACTCTAATAAGGATCCACTAGTAACTTCAACTCCACTGCTTGCACTCCCCAAAGCACCTGATGATCCTACGCGCAAGGTCCCATTGCCACTCACCCGCGTTAGGCCATCATATATATTATCAGCCAATAAATACACACTCCCAGTTCCATCATGGCTAATCCCGCCACTGCCTAAATTCACTACTCCTCCCACACTCAATAACCCTGATCCCCCAAATAACATACTCACATTCACACCCGTGAATACACTGCCGGCCGTTAAACTTAAACTGCCCGCATTCGCATTCACTCGAACACCAGCTCCCACACTAATCTCACCAGCATAACTATTCACCCCACTTAAATTCCGTAAGGCTCCCAAACTACTCCGACCTATTCCCAATAAACTCAAGGGCTCGGCTCCCACACTAATCCCGCCATATAATTCCAAACTCGCGCCACTGCTCACCTGCGTGCCACTAGCTACTGTCCCCAAGCCACTCGAATGTCCCACACTCATCACTCCAGCATTTACAAGTGTTAAGCCACTATAGCTATTTGCGCCACTGACCGACCAGGTTCCTGTACCTTGTTTGGTCACACTCAATACTCCCAAGCCATCTTCTAAAATACCAAGATAAGTTGGGCTCGTATTATCTCCTCCCACCGTTAACAACACGCCGCCACTCACACTGCTAGTCACCTTCCCACTCCCCGCTAAACTCCCCACAGTCTCACTCACTCCGCCCATGTCCAAGACCGTGCCGGCCGACAAGGTCAATACGCTCAGACTTGGAATACTCTCGGCCTGTAATAAATATAACTTCCCAGCAATCACATTCGTGAATCCCGTATACACATTCGCGCCACTAATCCCCAAGACGCCTGTCCCATATTTGATTACATCTCGACCCTTCAAGACCCCGCCCACTAAACCATCATTCACGCCGCCCCCTGAGGTTAAGACCCCATTGCCATCTGTTAAACTAATCGTTCCGCCTGTTGCACCTGTACCCACACTCCCTGCGCCCGCATTTACATCCCCACGTAAACTCAAGCCCCCAAAGCCATTCAAACTAATGTTACCACCACTACCTGACTGATAACTCGAATTATACCCATTGCCCCCCTGACTACTCAACACCCCTCCATAATCCACATAACTCGCAGAGCTGCTCACACTTAAAGCTCCCCCAGCTCCTCCGCGGTAGCCATTGCCTCCCATATTCATCACACTCCCGCGCAGCATCACACCATTCACCCCACTCAGCGTAATCGCTCCACCAGTTCCTCCGGTCGTTGTATAATTCGGCGTATTATATCCATTCCCCCCGCCAGCATTCAACACACTGCCCGACTGTAAGTCAATCCCCCCACTCACCACATAAGTCTGCAAACCTCCATTGCCTCCTTGAAAGCTCCCAAATGCATACCCATGCTCAATTCCCTTACTCAAGACTTGACCTGCACTACTCACCAATAAATCGCCCCCAACAAACATACTCACACTTCCTGCAACTGGAAAACTCGAATAGCCATCTGGACAGAGATAACCACTCACATCCAGCACACTATTTACTCGGACATTTCCCCCCGCATTTACAACCAAATTATAGCCCGGGGCAAACGAGTAGGTCGCATTGCGTAAACTCAAACTATTATTGAACTGGACCTCACCGCCACTGTTAATTGTGAAAGTAAACGCACTACCACTACTCGAACCCTTGTTGGCACTAACTCCCGCATCAAACACAACACTGCCCACCTGCGTGCCAGCAGCGCGTGATGTATTGATCACGACTGAATAGGTCTGGAGGTATGTTTGGAGTGTCACATTGTTGATTACCGCATTATCAGCCGTGGGCGTAAAGGAATAGATTCCTCCTGAATAAGTCCAGGTGCCATTGGCATTAGCAGCGGTGGAAATCACCACATTACTATGCTGAGCCATAGCCACAAATGAGCATAGTAAAAACATCAGCCCGAAAACAGGCTTGCTCCAAAAAGCAACAAGCGATTTCAGTTCACGCATAAAATCAATAATAATAATCGATTTGAACCCGGTCATTCACAATCAAAAGAGCGGATCCATTATTCGTTGGGTTATAAGTCAAAGTCGTTCCACTGATAGTTAGCGCCGTTTTTGAAATTCGAACCCCATTGATAAACAAACGCACGGTAGAATTTACATTTGGAGTTTGTGTTAAGGTAAAAGCGGTTTGACCAGCCGTGGCAATCGTATATTCATCTGAAATGAATCGGACCAAACTATAATCCGTATTAATGACCGCCTGCGATACCGCAAATGTTCCATTGCCTTTCAGCATCCCTGTTAAACTTGTGGCTCCCGTTCCGCCTCGACCCACGGCAATCGTCGTTCCATTCCATGTCCCGGAACTTATATTTCCCAACGTATTCGCTGTTCCATTCAAAGTCACATTTCCTGCCACAAGCAAAGTTGAACCCAAAGATGTTGCCCCATTGGTCCCTAAAGTGCTCGAGAAAAATCCATTCGTTCCATTCAAATCAGCTGTGGCAGTCGTCCCAGTAAAGGATTTGTCTCCAGCAATAATCTGATTCGTCGTTAAGTCGACAAAGTTTTTGGTCGCAGAACCTGTTCCTCCGTTTGCGATGGAAAGCGTACCAGACAAAGTAGAGACTGGAACCGAAGCCCAGGTAGCAGTTCCACTTCCATTCGAAGTCAAGACATAGCCGGAAGTTCCATTCGAATTAGGATATAAAATACCTCCCGCCGTTAATGTTCCCGCAATAACAGTATTTCCCGTTGCTGCTGCAACGCTCATCTTGGAAGCCCCAACCGCAAAATCACCGGAAAAAGTCTTCGCTCCAGCCACTGTTTGGGCCGTTGTTAAATCCACAAAATTCTGGCTAGAAGAACCTGTCCCTCCTTTGGCAAGCGATAAGACACCCGAAAATTTCGCGTCGGTGACAGCTCCGGAGGCCAACTTAACCGTCGTAATCGCATTATCTGAAATGACAGGTGCGGCAGCTGTTGTTCCCGTACCCCCCAAATCCCCCGCCAATCGTAAAATACCATTGCTCGAAGTTGTCGCATCAGAAGCCACAGGCAATACGACAGAACTATTTGTTCCTGAAATTGTAATCGTCGATCCCGACAAGGCTAAAGTCTGGGTTTCTGTCGTGACCGTATTTCCTGGAGCCCATTGGGTTCCATCAAATTTCAATACTTGTCCCGTCGTAGGTGCCGTCGAACTGACCGTTTTCCCCTGAATTTTTGCAACCAAAGGAATAGCCGCAGTCCCACCCAAATCCCCCGCCAAACGCAAAATCCCATTCGCGGAAGATGTCGCATCCGATGCAATCGGTATCACAACCGAACTATTTGTGCCGGATATGGTCAATGTTGATCCCGACAAACCCAAGGTCTGCGTCTCCGTCATAATGGAATTGCTCGGCACATAATTCGTTCCATCGTATTTCAATACCTGTCCGGTCGATGGGGCCGAGGTAGAAACCGGAATTCCTTGAATGCCCACGACAATTGGAACTGTTGAGGTACCACCTAAATCTCCCGCTAATTTCAAAAATCCTGTAGCCAAACTTGTCGCAGCGGGCAAAACCACTGAACTACTCGTTCCTGAAATACTCAAGGTCGTTCCCGACAAACTCAAGACCTGCGTTTCCGCCATAATCGAACTATTCGGCACATAAGAAGTCCCATCGTATTTTAATACTTGGCCTACCGCTGGTGTTGTAGCTGAAACAGGTACCCCCTGTATTTTTACGACAGATGGTGCGGTGGCGATGCCTCCTAAATCTCCGGCCAATTGAACTTTACCCGTTGCTGAGGAAGTCGCATCGCCCACGGCCGGCAAGGTCACGGAACTATTCGTTCCCGATAAAGTGACTGTCGTTCCCGATAAGGACAAGGTTTGAGCTTCCGCCAAAACCACTGCATCCGGAACCCAAGCCGTTCCATTGTATTTCAAGACCTGACCTGTTGTAGGTGAGGAAGAACTCAAGGTTGCGCCTTGTAATTTGGCTACAATCGGTGCCGCTGCTGTCCCGCCTAAATCTCCGGCCAACTGAATTTTCCCCTTTGTAGTTGCATCCGCATCTGCGACGGTGGCATTGGCCATGGCCGTCTGAACAAAAGATGTCGTTGCTAATGAGGTCGAATTATTTCCTGACGATTGCGTTACCCCCGTACTTCCCGAAGGTAAATAGGGAGTTCCCGTAAACGTGGGCGAATTGATATCTGCTTTCGCATTCAATGACGCCTGAAAAGCAATTCCCGTCGTGGCTACATCCACATAATCTTTTACGGCTTTCACAGATGGGTACTTCGTATTCGACGTGGCATCAGCCGTTACATCCGTTGATTTATTCGTTAATGATTCCTTCAACGATAATCCTGGGACAGTAGGAGCAGTTGCCGTTCCGGATAGATCGCCGGCTAACTGCACTTTTCCCGTGGCCAAAGTTGTGGCATCAGGCGTTCCAGCAGTCACCACATTCGTCATGGCATTATCCACGTAAGACTTGACTGCCAGCTGAGTCGGATACAAGGAATTACTCGGTTGGGAATTTCCTAAATCTATCGCTGCTGATTTGTTCGCCGTTAATTCATAGACACTCGTAATCGTAGATAAGGCATTTTGGGTTGAAGAAACTTGGTTCTGTAAATAGCCTATTTGGCCTAAAATACTGGCCGACGTATTCTGAATCTGACTTGCATTTTGCTGCAAACGCACATCATGTTCGTTCAAAGTATTACTCATTGATAAAAGCGATGAACTATTTTGATCAACTTGATCTGCAAGCTTGGAAATCGATTGATCAATCACGATAAAACGCAAATTATTCGCAACTTGATTCGCTTCTATTTTGACAGCATTTTCCTGCCCGCCTACAAGCGCTAAGCCTAAATCCCGTTTCAAGGGCTCAATATCTTTGGGAACTAAATACCCCACATCATTATTGAATTGACTCAAATTCCTGGGAGCATCGCGCACATTTTTGTAGTCCACAGACTCCGCATAAAGCGCATAGGGAGTAAATGTCAGTTGCTGATTACTTACTTCAGAATAATTTCCTGTACCCAAAAAGTTTACAGACACTTTTAATCGCTTCAATTTTTCATCCCAAAGTATGGAATCAAACTGGGTAAAACGCGCTATTCCACTAGCAGCATCAGAACCCAATGTTGCGGTGGAATTACCCGTTCCGATGGTTAAATTAATCAAGCCAAATTCATCCGTCGTGGTTTGTTGAACCTCCTCATAATCTATCCCCGCTTGGGAAATCAACGTAAATCGAACCCATACTTTTCCTTTTGCCAAAGGCTGTCCAGCTATAACCTGGCCCGGAATTTCAATTGTATTAGGATCCAAAATGACCGCCTGATAATTCAAGCCCTTTTGTTGGCCCCAAGCTCCCAATGAAATCAACAACAATACAAGATAAATGTGCTTCATATAATCTTGAGATTAACGCGTTAAACTAATTCCCATGGAAATTGTCATGGGTAATAAATCCAATTTTCCCGTTGTGCTCTGTGGAGAAAACAAACTCGCCGTCCGACGAACCTGCGCGAACGCACGTACCGTAGGACTTATCGCCTTCGATAATTCCATTTGGTAACCTGCAAAAATTTTGAACGAATTAAATTGAGGATCTTCTGTCAGTGGATAGTATCGATTGGCCAATAACTGATTCCCAGCGATTAATTGTTGGCCCATCAGCACACCTGCCAAACTTATATTCCAGCCTTTATAAAAAGTATATTTTGGCCCTAATGCCAAAGAAAAGCCTACAAAATCCGTCTGATATGAAAAAGCAATTTGTTGAACATCTCCGATGGCGTTCAATTGATGGTAATTCAAGCCGATCGCATAATTAAGATAACTCAGCGATTTGGCGAGTTTAGGACGATTGCTAAAATAAATCGATGATTTAGAGAATTTGGAAATCAGTCGGACGGTATCCAGTAACACATGATCTTGTGCCAGCTCAATATGCGAACCGGAGGACGGTTTCATCCAATCAATCTGATGTCCCTTCGAATTTTGGAATTGATACTGGGTAATAGCAGATCCGATGGACCATTTCCAGGATTGAGCATTCGCCATGAAAGGCGCAATACTTACGCAAAGAATAGTCAACCAAACACCAAGTAGGTGCTTCGTCGAAGCTTTATAATATATCATCTATCAGAACTAGGATTGAGTTAAAACCTCGATGATTTTAACACATTTGCGTCCAAGATAGCGATATTCAGTAAGTTACTATCAAAATATGGGGAAAAATTATCAACTCATAGATTGAACGGACATACGAAACGCCTCTTTATTGCGTTCGCAGCTTGACGCTGCCAGGGTCCTGACCCTGGCAGCGTCTACCGTAAATCGATATTGTAATGCAGTCCCTTGTTTTGGCGTTGCGCCCGGGCATATTTGATGATTAAATAGGCCACATTAATCATATTGCGTAATTCACACAAGGGAACCGTGATGCGCGATTGCTTATACAATTCTTCATGTTCTAAATAAATCAATTCTAAGCGATCATAGGCACGCTTCAGTCGGCGATCCGTCCGTACGATACCCACGTAATTCGACATAATGGATTCCAATTCACGTGTCATCTCAGTCACTAAGACCAATTCTTCCGGGTTTCGTGTTCCGGAGTCATCCCAATCTGGGATACCGTAAGGTAAAACCTGTGTTCCATATTGACTGACAGATTTTTCGAATGCATTGTGGGCATAGACAATGGCTTCCAATAAAGAATTCGAAGCTAATCGGTTCGCCCCATGTAATCCGGTGTGCGAACATTCCCCCGCAGCAAAAAGGTTTTCGATGTTTGTTTGGCCAAAATGATCGACGATAATCCCGCCACATAAATAATGCTGGGCAGGAACGACCGGAATCATATCTTTGGACATATCCAATCCCAATTCTTTCAAACAGTGTGCATAAATCATGGGGAAATGCTGCAATATTTCATCTTTGGGTATGTGTCGGGTATCTAAATACACATGATCAACACCATGTTTCTTCATTTCGGAATCAATCGCACGCGCCACAATATCACGAGGTGCAAGTGACAAACGGGCGTCGTATTTTTCCATGAAGGTGGATCCGTCTTGATTTTTCAAGATTCCACCGTGCCCCCGAACGGCTTCGGATATCAAAAAGGAAGGTTTTTTCCCTGGATTATATAACGCCGTGGGATGAAATTGAATAAACTCCATTCCTTGCACAAAAGCTTTGGCACGATAAGCCATCGCGATACCATCTCCTGTTGCAATGGTTGGATTCGTGGTCGATTGATAGACTTGTCCAATACCGCCAGTCGCTAATAAGATCGTCTTTCCCAAAAAAGTTTCCACTTTTTGGGTCTTCTTATTCAACACATAGACCCCATAACACTGTTTACCCGTTGTGTCTTTCGTTACCTTTTCTCCCAAATGGTGTTGAGTAATAAGGTCCACCGCGAAATAATGGGTGAAAAAATCAACGGATTGAAAAGATTTGACTTTGGCGAGTAAAGCCCGTTCAATTTCATTTCCCGTCGAATCCTTGTAATGTAAAATACGTTTATCGGAATGTCCTCCCTCTTTGACCAAGTCAAACGTTCCATCCGATTTACGATCGAAGTCGGTGCCATAAGCAATCAATTCTTTCAAACGCTCCGGCGCTTCCCTTACGACCATTTCAACAACCTCCTGGTCGCTGATGAAATCGCCTGCCACCATGGTATCTTCGATATGCTTTTCGAAGGAGTCTTCTGTATCCCAAACAGCTGCGATACCGCCTTGTGCATATTTGGTATTCGTTTCTTCGGCAATGGTTTTGGTAATGAGCGCAATCTTGATTGGGATGTTACGGTCCTCAAAATGTTGAGCAACTTTCACTGTATAGGATAAACCCGCTATCCCCGAACCAATCACAATAAAATCATACGTAGGCATCCTCTTATCGATTTTCTTGCAAATTAACCAAAAAGCGCATTGGAAATGAAATGTAGATAATTTATTGTAGTTTTGCCTTTGAAAAAATTTAAACCCTTAAAAATCAATCTAATCCACATGGAATCTTCCAACAACACCTCTAAAGTTGCGCTGATTGTATTAGCCGTCTTGACCGCCGTCTTAGGCGTACTCTATTTCCGTTCGAATCAATTAACGAACGAACAAGCAACTACCATTGAAGAAAAAGCGACAGAATTAGCTAATACTCGTACTTCTTTGGATTCAATTTCAACCCAATTAGATGCAAAAATCGCTGAAATCAAGTCTTTAGGCGGACAAGTAGCTGATTTAGAAGCTTTGAAGGCTCAATTAGAGCAAGACAAGTCTTCGTTGAAAAATGCGAATCATGCAACCATCACTTCTTATGAGGCTAAAATCAAAGAATACAATTTAGTATTAACTCAAAAAGATGGAGAAATCGTTGAATTGAAGAAGCAAAATGGAATTTTGACTGAAAGCAATCAAGTATTGACGACTCAAAACACGACCTTAAATAGCGAAAATTCAGGCTTAAAAACACAAAATCAATCCTTAACAGATACATTAACTGAAACAGCTGCTAAAAACAAAGAATTGGCACGTAAGGTTAGTATTGCTGCAGCGTTAAAAGCTCAAAATTTGCGTGTCTTAGCTATTAATTCGAAAGGAAAAGAAACGGAACGTTCTCGTTTGAATGGAAAGAAAATTGAAAAATTGAAAGTTGTTTTCTCTTTGGCGAATAACCCAATCACGAAATTGGAAAACAAAACCATTTATGTACGTGTAATTGACGGAGAAGGCGCTACGCTTTCTGACGAAGCAATCGGATCAGGAAAAGTTAATGTAAATGGCAAAGAAGTTATTTATACAACCAAACAAGTAATTACCTATACGAATGACAACCAAGAAGTAAGCGTTGTTTACCCACGTGGTGGCGTAGCTTACAAACCAGGAAAATATACCGTTGAATTAATCGCGGAAGGTTTTACTGTGGGTGCTGGGACGTTTGAGGTTAAGTAATCAGTCACTAGTCACTAGTCGCTAGTCACTAGTCGCTAGTCGCTAGTCCGGAGTCCAAAGTCCGAAGGTGTAAACCAAAAGGCAAAAGACATAATTATAAAGAACCTTGAGAGAAATCTTGAGGTTCTTTTTTTGTGGCCTTTGGATTCTTACTTATTTAGATGAAACTACCGGCAATTAGAAAGCGATAGCTTTGTTGCTTGGGTACAAGAAATCGTTGTTGATTCGAAGGCAATCAGGAAAAATTTAGTTAGAACAGGAAGGAATAATTATCACATTTACCCAGTGTAATCATTCTCAGGAAAACCCCTTACTTCTTACCTCTTACCTCTTAACTCTTAACTCTTACCTCTTAACTCTTACCTCTTACCTCTTACCTCTTAATTCTTCTCCCACCACCACTTCGAGAAACTCTTCGTAAACAGCATACTCGACCCAATCGTCTGATTGATTTGATAAGAGTTTAATGAACCCGCCAATGAGGTTTGCACATTTCGGTTATAAGTCTTCAATCGCAAAGATCCATCGCGATTCATAAACCATTCCAATGCCCAATCACCTAATAACAATTGAGGACTTGTTTGATTTCGTGCATCCGTAAAACCGCCGCTGCGGGTAATGCGCAAACGATCATTAACATTATAAGACGCGCGCAATTGCAAATTAGATAGGATATCCTGATTCAAAACACCCCCACCCAAATACACATCCACATTCAAATCCTTATCTATTTTAGAAGCCAAATTACTCAGTTGGTTCGACAGCATTTCCGTAAAATTCCCCATCAAATTACTAATCGCAATTCCAGATCCCCCGAATGGAGAAACCAATTGGCCAAACAACAACACATTACTGACTTGACGTGTCAACTCCTGTTCATCCGTCTTGATCCGATTCGCAAAGGCCGTCACCGCACCATTTAAATGCACATCTTTGGGATAATCACGAATACCTATATCAAATGAAATATTTGGCGACAACAAACGATTCTGCAAATTAATCGTCACATCCACTGGATAACGCCGCTTGAATTCAGGCATATTACTCTTATTGGTCGTATCCAACAAGATTGGAAACAAGGACGCATATTGCGTGTAAACCGCTTTGATGTCCACATTGGCCTCCAAAGGATCCCCTTTCCAAGAGATCTTCGACCCTCGTTGGATGGCAAATTTCTTGTTAATTAAGTTCTGTAAAGTAAATGTATAGTCCCCCTGATCAATCGCATAATCACCATTCATCTTGAAATCCCCTATGTTATCCAAGGTCATCTTGATATTCCCCATGCCGTACACACGCATAATATCGCCTTTCTTTGCATCAAATTGCACCTCCCCATAGGCCTCAGGTGTCAATGCCAAATTTAAATCCATTGTGATTCCATCTTGCTTCAATTGATTCACCAAAGGCTTTTGATTCAACTCGGCTGCTGCAGCTAATGTATGGCTATAAAATACAAAGTCCCCTTGATCCAATTGCTCATATTCGCGGTCCAATGGAATGAACAATCGGGTCCCTCGATCACTCTTCAAATCGGCCGAAATCACCAAATGATCCAAGGTCCCACGAATCGCAAAAGGCCCCGTCGCAAAACCCGTTCCATAATAGATCGACTTCGCTGTTCGGACCGTATTTAACAATTTATAATGATTCAAATCCGCCTTTAAATCCAACTCAAACGGACTGCCTTTCGGAAATGCCAGTCGGGCATTCATCCGTGCCGTATTCCCTTCTGGATCTTTTAATAACCAGTTTTGGCCGGTAATTTGCCTCGACTTAAACAGCACCGTATCCGCGAAAAGGATTCGCGTATTCAAATAATCGAATGTTGTTTTTCCGTTTCGAACGATGATTTTACCATCCAAAATTGGCTCTTGGAAACGCCCACCGATG
>JACCEA012453250.1_pt1 | contig 12588 bp, 6 predicted proteins | sample 7449851 | NCBI WGS metagenome assembly JACCEA01 (sample SAMN15323453, study PRJNA562643) | freshwater metagenome | isolation source: river surface water | place: USA:Blue River Watershed | collected 2017-08-18 | reverse complement strand
TAGCATAACACACAAATTGGCACCAGCCATAGAGCTTGATATATCAACCACAACATAGAATCGTAGTGAGTTTGATCGTGAATATCAAAAGCTTTCTCATTTATCACCGTCACAACAGGTAAAATTCCTTTATTGAACAAACCCACTGAACCCAATATCAAAGCTGCATTAGCACCAAAAATTTTCACTACTGTCATCAAAATATCTTCATTATTTACCAAGATAGGGATCGTCCGATGAACTGCAATAGCGTCGAACAAACCTTCCATGAAGAGATGCACCTGATCTGTTAAAGAGGACAAAATTGATGCATTTTTCCCCTCTATGTTTTCGTCTGAAGATTTCGAAGCCATCATAAATGGTAAACTCTGCGAGCTGTATCACGTCTTGTGGTGCTGCTGATTGTTATGTATAGAAGTAGATTGTCAAGATGCAGTTGTTGCTATTTTATAGCGCCCTGCACTTATTATTTCACTAGTGCGAGATTCGTACAAATAGCAGCAGCAGCAGCAGCCACCGGCGCGGCGCATCAGGGAGGTCCTGCTCTCTCCTCTGCTGGCTATAATATGTATTCAATTTTTAAGCGGTCGGATATTTATATGATTCCTATGTCATGCACACAATAGTAAGGATTTGGGATTCCAACAACATGTTATTTGTATAATATATAATAGTTAGTTCCCTCATGTCAAAAAAAAATTGTAGTTAGTACATGCCATGAAAACTAAATTAATAGCAATCTTGTCATCCTGTTTGGCGGTGCTTTTTTGCCTGCTCGGAGAAGCGCGCGCAATTTTATTCACGACGGAATTGAGAAAGGATATTGAGAATGCGACCCTCTATGGAAGTGGCCAAGCTGAAATCAATCGTTTTGTGACTCTGTACACCACAGAGAGTGTCATTCTCGAAGGTCACCATGAAGTACTCGTCAAAGGTCTCCAAAAGTCGATGGACGATCAATCTTTACATTTGACTATTGCTTCAAGCACAGAATCAGGTTCCTTCGCAATTTTGGACTTCAAAGTCAGCACAGAGCATTTGCCGCGTTCGGAATCTGTTGAATACAAAGCTATTCGCGCAGACTTGCAGTCTAAGCAGAATGAATTATCTTTGGTTTGGGCTGATCACAATATGACAATATCCAGAATTGAAAATAAAATAAAAGTATTGAATGCATATCTTGATGTTAAGTTGACTTCTGCGGGAAGTATATCTGTTGGTTCATCGTCAGCTCTGTCACCAGCAGAAGCAATTATGGTGATAGAATCAAGTGATCAAGAGATATCAAAGTTCCAAGGGCAACTATTGGAATTGAAAAAAAAATCTAAATACTTTGAAGCACAAAATGAAATCCTCATCCAACAGTACAAAGATTTAACAAGTGGCATTGAACATTATGAAACTGAAAAAGAACTCCGTGTTCATATCAACGTTTTGAAGCCCATAACTGTCAATAAATTTGATGTTTTTAACGAAGGTGGTAATGAATTTGCTCGGCTGTATTTAAGGTATATTGTGTCACCGGCGAGTTGGTACCCCCTTTATGAACTACATATCAAGAGTCCGAATGACGAAACTACTGATGCAAGTTGCAAATTCGACATGGATTTGTATGCCAAAGTGTCGCAACAAACTGGGGAGGATTGGTATAATGTACAATTAATGCTCTCCACTGCCAGTCCTCAATATATTTCATCCTTGCCAATCCCCAAAACGAAGTCCGTGTATAGTCAACTCCCGATTAAACACTATGGTGCTCCAAAAATGATGATGAAATCGCGCAGCAGATCATTTGATTCGATCAATGCACAAATGATAGAAGGAGGAGCGGTTGGTTTTGCGACTGAATCTGATGTTGGACTTGCTTCATTCTCCTCCTCGGAGCGTACGCCAGTGGAGTTATCGGCTATTAGTACCTCAGCGGATCTGCAGAGTAGTGGCAACTTACAAATGTCTACCTCATATCAGATTTTGCACCGCGTAAACGTCACAAATACAGAATCCAAGAGTTATTTTTCAGCAGGATATGGGATTTATAATGAGCACAAGCTGCTGATCGACAAGTTTACACTCTATGGGAATTTGTACACATTTGCTGTACCGTCGGTTGATGCTGAAAGCTATCTAGTAGGATTTACTCATCTTCCTTCTACTTCTAAAACACCATTACTATCAAGTAGTTACATGCGCTTGGACATTGATAATGATCATATTGGTACATCTTCATTTCCTGGTCTTCATCCTGGTGATCGTATCAAATTAAATTTTGGTGTAAATCACAATGTTCAAATATCATCGAATGAAATTGTTCCATCTCATCTAAATAAAGAAGAAGATAAATCTACTTGGTTTGTAACAGATAAAAGAAAATATCGAATTCGAACCTATGAGCGATTGTTTACAATCAAATCTTCATACACCGTTTCCAATGCGGATAACCACAAGGAAAAAGTGTTGGTAATTTTGTCTGAAAACCTTCCAAAATCTACTGAAGAGGGAGAATTCAAAATTGAAATGGTTACTCCGACTTTCAAGGATCTTATCGTCTTGAGCGGTGATGGGAATCGAGATATTGATACGGTCAATAACGACGAGTTTTTGAACAGAATTTTAGAAAGTGAATTGGCAGGGGGTTTGGGTAAGAGGGAGGTACATCATTATCAATGCAAATCGTCTGGTAATATATTTTGGGTTTTTTGGATGAAATCTAAAGAAACGAGGTCCTTCTCATTTAAATACAAACTTATTTCGCCAGATGAGAAAGAACCAATTATTGATTGACTATCAGTCGATCATGTCCTCCGACACATCGAAAACAACGATACCACTCACAGCGGTGATGACAATGACGAACGTTTAAGCAATCAGGAACTCCACATTTGGAATCACATCCATAATTTGGTGAACGATAGGTCATTTGTTAATCGCAAAGTTAATCTTCGAATAAGAAATGGAGGATTGCGAAAAGAACTATTTTATATTTTAATGTTGCCATGGATATTTGTATATTGTTTGTACTTTATATTATCAAGACGACGACAATGGAGCAGGCGAAATTCATCATCTATTGCCGATCCAAGAGATGATGATATCTTTAATGCTGGCACCAAGCAAGAAAAAGTAAATTAGTAATATGCGATTGGGGATTTTATTATGGCAAATAAATGATGTGATAAATAAAAATAACAATTCAGCAATATACACTTGACAAATATAATTCTCAGTGCCACTCATGCTGATAAGTTCTCCCTTCATAGTGATGGACCTCAATTGTATATTGTGAATATCGGCATGTTCTTCGTCGACAATATAGATAATTTTGAGTGATCGTTTGATGTTTAGCTTTCTTATCCAATTTCGCGGTCACACCTTTATCAACATGTTCGTAAGTAATTCACAATGTCCTTTCCTTTAGGCCAGTAATTTCAAGATATTTTTTCCACTTTCATTCACCAAGTTCAACAACTGCTTTAATGAAGAACACGAGGAAGACATTTATTTTATCATAGTCATACTCGAATCGAAGCGACGTCATGAACATGTTCAAGACAACAACAGAACAATTATCATTTCAATTATGCCCGATTTCAAAAGATGTGGAGCATCTTCGAGAGGCGCATGCTTTCAATTAATCAACTACTACCGCTCATCAGCATGGCATGGTGTGCCTGCTGCTGCGCGCCGCTGCGGCCGCGCTTCTCTTCGCCTCTCGCCTCTCTCTCTGCACTGCAGCGCCCAGCAGAGGCAGCACTCATAGGTACTAGATTGTGGTGAATGAGAAAACTCTCAATTTATCGGTTTTCATTGATAAAAGTGAAGGTTTGAATGTGGAATGACACGCGTAAACATAAGATGCATGTACTTCGGACTTATTTTAGTCATACAGTATAATGTTATAAAAAAAGCGAAAATATAAAAAAATTGAGCACCCCACCAGAATCTATTGATGGTTTGCCATCAGGAAAACAGATATCACAGTGAATAAGTAGATTATCCCTACTTGGAGGAGAGGACGACGCTACTTTTTGCAGGGAATTAAAGAAAATCGAAAAAAGGTTTCTAGAACTTTCTGTGTGACACAATGAGATCTACGAGCACTGTAGCATTCTGGTGGTGTCTACAACTGGCATTCCTGCTGTCTGTCAATATTATGATTGTATATGCAAACAACGATGACGCCGCTCAATCAGTTGGAAAGTTACGCTCTCAAGCGGAGGTTCATTTCTCTAAAGGTGAAATTGATCAATCGTTGCAACTCTGGAGCAAAGTTATTAGTTTGGAACCGACTAATGATACCAACTTTTACAAAAGGTTTCGAGTCTACTTGCGTCAACAGAAGTTGAAAGAGGCTTTAGCAGATTTGACTGCTGTCCTAAGTTTGAACCCAAAACATGAAAATGCATTGGTTCAACGGGCCAAATTAAATATGCGTTTGGGTAAGTGCATAGATGCAGAAGGTGACTACGACAAACTCAAAAAGTAAGTGCTACTTTTATGTACTGCATCCAAATTTAACATTTTTGTTGCAATTATAAGACTTAATCCAGGCAACAAGGAATTGTCCAACGGTCATCCTCAAGCCATTCAATGTAAGTTTGCTGTGAGCAATGCAGAGAAATCTTTTTTGCAAGGAAAATGGCAACATGCACGCGATGCATTTAATGACGCTCTGAAGTTTGCTGAAGGCTCTGCAACTTTATATTTAAAACGTGCCTGGTGTCATTTTCATGTTGGAGATTACTTCGAAGCGATTGCTGACACGGGGAAAGTGTTGAAAATAGAAGCAGATAACATTGAGTCATTGGAGTTAAGAGGAAGGTGCTATTATAACTTGGGAGAATTGGACATGGCAATGAATCACTATCGGAAAGGTTTGAAACTAGATCCAGAGCACAAAGGTTGTAAGGACATGTTCAGGATAGTCAAGAAAATTCAAGATTTGCAAAAGAAATCTGCGAATGCGAAAGAGAAAGGTGATCACAATACTGCTGTGGACTTATTAAGAAAGCTGATCGATACTGCTCATGGGAATGAACCTGTTATTACCAAAACAAATTTTGATTTGGCTGAATCGTTGCGAATTTTGAAGAAATATTCAGATGCAAAAGATGCTGTGAAATCATGCTTGGCAAAGAATGATAACGATGGTTCAGCTCATCGTCTAATGGGCCATATTTTGATGGAAACTGAAAGCTTTGATGAGGCTGTGCATCACTTCAAAAGGGCAGTCGAGTTGATTCAAGGTGATCGATCAGTTCAAGAAGACTTGCAAAAGGCAGAAGCAGCTTTGAAGCAGTCCAAACAGAAAGATTATTACAAAATTCTTGGAGTACCTCGTAAGGCATCAAGTAAAGAAATAAAGAAGGCATATCGAGAACAAGCTTTGATGTGGCATCCCGACAAACATAGTGGAGAAGAAGAGAAGGAAAAGGCCGAAAAGCAATTTCAATTAGTGGCTGAAGCGTACGAAATACTTTCTGACGATGAGAAGCGTCAAGCATACGACCGCGGAGAAGATGTTCTTGGTAACCAAGGAGGTGGAGGTAATCCCCATGGTGGTAATCCTTTTGGTGGTTTCGGTGGTTTTGGTAACCCATTTGGCCAGCATTTCAGACATGGCGGAGGCGGACAACAATTTCACTTTCAGTTTGGTTAAGTCGACGGTGACCGCGGAGATTGATTATAGAATCAGATTAAGTTTATTATCGATTTGTTTGTAGTTTATGTATATGTATGCGGTATGGAACAGTCTTTATATTGAATAATTACTTTAATTGGATAAGGCACTTTCGATAGAGAGAGCAGGCAGCAGCAGCACCCGTACAGCTGCGCTCTCAATGAGCCCACACAGTTAAAATAAAAGCGTCCCAGCCAGGGCAGCGAAATCCTATTTTTGGGGTCCAGATTTCTAAAATCCGGATGATAGGCCATACAGTGTTATGTTGCTTTTGGAAACATCATAATTGTAAATAGAGTAGGTACTTTAATTAAAAATTCAGTTTTTAGCGCTTATGTACAACTTTGGCGCTCGAGAAGGAAAAAATATCTTTTATTTGTTGACCGCCTTCTAGTGTACTGTGAGTAGTATTATGATGTCTGATTCAAAACAGTCGGAACGGATAGATAATAGCGACCCTGACGCAAGGTCAAATGATAGAATGATCCCAGCAAATACAGCTGGTATAATTGTCCACGTCAAGCTTATACCTAATTCCGATGGAAAAGGTCAAGAGAATAGCGCTGGAGAAAAGCTTGAACAAGATAATCCAAAAGAGCAATCGAACACTTCAGCTCAAAAGGTGACAAGCATTGATCACGTTTTTTTTCAATTGAGAAGAAGAGGCTTTGTGGTGGAAAGCTGCGCTTCAGACGATATTTATGTGAACCAAACCTCTGATGCACCCGAGCCAGCGTCTGCTTCTGTTAAAAAACCGTCAAAACCGAAGCCTGTCAATTACTGGGTTCTGGTAACTTTCTCTCCAAAACTTCTGGTCCGTCTTGCGGTTATCAAAACGTTTCCAATAACACGTTTTGGAAAATATAGTCCTCTGCAGAAGCTACAGCTGATTCAATCTGGGATTGAGTTGATACTTAAATCCAAAAGCGAGTTGTTCATTATCGATGCATGGGTGGCGCATGATCCCAAACGGCTGCATGTGCTATTTAACAAAGTTGACAATGAAACCACAGATCATGATAACATCTCCACCCCTGATAACGTCCGTTTGAAATATATGCTGAATAAATCGACTAAAAAGATTAATATATTGATTGGTACGCAACTAGAAGCGGTGTACGAATACTATGGTCCCCAGATAGGAATATATTTCGGGTTTCTTAATTATTACACAAATGCATTGATAATTCCTTCCGTGGCAGGCACTGTAGTTTTTATTCATCAGTATTTTACCAATGCCATAGACACAGAATATGTCCCATTTTTCGTCATTATGCTTTCAATTTGGTCAACTTGGTTTGTGCAATCCTGGAAAAGCAAATGTTCAGAATATTGCTATAATTGGGATACCTTTGGAATTGAAGAATTGGAGCTTGATAAAGAATTAGCAAAGGTAATTGATAAAATGCAATGGTTCCGATTTATATCATTTGCACGTTTTTATAGGCTGCATCTAAAGAACATAATACTCGTACAATGCGACTGTTATTTTCGTTCATGTCCACCATGATTTTAATCTACTTTATGTTACGCGTAATGCTCTATTTTATCGATGCAAATATGCGTGTGGAGGAGCTCTATGGCGATTCCTATATGAAGTACTATCCACAGATTATGTATTCTCTCTTCCCCATCATATCTCCTTATATCTTTGAACCAATTGCGAATATTTTGAACAATTTAGAACAGCATCCAACTCGTTATGAAGAAGAAAATTACATGATTATGAAGAAGTTCGCTTTGCAGTTTGTAAACCGCTACAGCGCTTTGCTGTATGTAGCATTTTACAAACAAGATTTAGAGATGCTTCGGTCTTTGCTAATATCGCTGTTAACCACAGGCGCCATAATCAACAACGCAACAGAGTTAGGAATTCCTTTTCTCACAAGTTTTTGCCAGCGTATGATTAAAAAGTGGTTGATCAAAAAGCAAAGTGATACTGGGCAAGTTGGAGATAGTGCTGGCGGAAGCAAAAGGGCCGCTCGAAATTCAATAGTATCTGTTGCACAGATGATCATGTTGCAAAAAAGAGTGTCTAGAAAGGGATCTATGGAACCTTCCCTCAAGGCATCGAAATCGTTAATTGAAGAAAAAGACGCAGAAAAAATTGTTGATAAAGAGCGCTATTATTCTCCGTACGATATAAACGATGATTATCTAGAAATGGTGATCCAATATGGTTACGTAATTATGTTTGCCGTTGCATTTCCTATTACACCACTGCTGGCTTTTGTAAATAATTACTTTGAATTCCATGTGGATTTGATGAAATTATCTAGCATGCGTCGCCCCCCTCTTATTTTGAGATCTAGCATCGGTGCATGGCAAACATGTTTGGAAATACTTTCCTTCATTGCAATCTTGACCAACTGCTATCTTTTGACAATGGTGTCATCCAAGATTTCTGTTTTGGTGCCTAGTTCATTTCATGATCATCTAAATTCTGTCCATGGGAAGCTTCTCGCAATGATCGCATTAGAACATTTGCTGTTTGGGTTTAATGTTGCTTTCACCCATTTCATCGAACAAGTACCACGATTTATTCGGGAAGGGGTGGCTAGGAAACGGGTAAAACAGCTTGACCAGGAAAAGAAAAAAGTTATCAGAAGATTGCAGGAAGACGGGATTGTTATGGAGACTGGTGACCTCAATAAGAAATCGGGAGCGGAAAAAGATTCCGATAAGGATCTTTACAGCGGTAACAAATCTGATAGTATCCTATCTATGTATTCTGCCACCAACTCTCCATACCTCTTTGGAATCAGTAATCCTGTGCAAATGACTGCATTATTTTCCACTCCTTTGTTATTGAATTGGTTCCGTGTGTCGCCTTTACTTTTCATACCAGCATCTTTTTTCTACTTCGCGTATTTGCAAACGGAAAAAGAGCGAATTGAACGTCAGTTGGCAATCAATATTGTCGCAAATCAATCCACATTAGGGGCATTCTTGCAAGACTCGATGCCTTCGTTCATCCGTGATCATGATGTGCAACGAGTAGAATGGTTGAATATGATCTTGCAACGTGTTTGGCCGTATTTCTCACTCGCATTGGAGAAGCTGTTAGTTCCCATTCTACAACCTATTTTAACTGCAAATACACCTTTCTTTTTGAGTTCTCTCGAGATCAAAAAGCTTTCAACTGGTTCGATTGCACCAAAAATTACTGGTGTTCGAGTTTTTTCGACTGATCAACAGAAAGTGACTTTGGATATTGAATTGAAATGGGTAGCAGATTTACATGTTTCATTGAAAGTAGGAACTCATCCGATGCCAACATTGGTGGAACTCACGGAATTATCTCTAAGCGGGACGGTTCGGGTGGAATTGTTAGATTTGATCCCACAATTACCTCTCTTCAAAGCATATACTGTTACTTGTATGAAAAAGCCCGAAGTCAAATTTTCTCTCAAGATTGCAAACATGGTTGATATAATGAGTATTGGGGTTCATCCAGCTTTCAGTGTTACGGCTTTGGTTCAAAGTATCATCAATTCTGCATTAACAGATTTGCTGATTTATCCAAAGAAGTTGGTATTCCCACTTGGTGATGCCACAAACTTTGACGAAAGTGCATACGCAAATGTGACACCAATAGGCCACTTGGAAATATATGTTGAGAAGGCAGTTGATTTAAAGGCAGCAAATCTATTTGGAGATTCAGATCCATATATTGAGATATTTTCTTCAATGGATCAAAAGTTTCGCACAAAAACGATTCAAAATACCTTAAATCCTATTTATAACCAGAGTTTTACAATTACAGTCTATGATCTATCCTCTCAAGGTGTTGAATTTAAGGTGTTTGACTACAATGAATATGCTCAGAGTGTATTTTTGGGAGAATGCTCAATTACTATGTCTGATCTTATTGGAGAAGCTGCCACAGTAGCAGCCGATCTAGAAGGTGATGAAACCTCCATTGATCCCGCAAAAGTGATAGTCAATACTTCGCACATTGCAGAAGTGGGATTTGAGGGTGTTCAGAAGACTTTTCCATTAAAAAATATTGAAAAGGGCGCAATGGTGGCATTATTTTCCTATAAACCGGTCAAGTCTGCCGCTGCTCTAGCTGCCCAGAGTGCCAAGGAGCAGCAGAAAGATGCGATTCGTTTCGCAGATATTACCAAGGATATTATATATGATTTACCGCGTGGTGATTTAGATGATAATGCTTTCATTCTCAATGATATGGCCTCTATGTCACCGGATGAGATTGTAAATCGGGCTCGACGCCGAAAGAAGAGGAATCTATTAAAGCAGCATCGTAATATGATGGAGGAAAAAGAAGACACTGACGATGCTTTGAGTGGATATGATTCGGCAGGTACTTTTGGAAGTGAAGATAAGAATGACGATGACGACGATATGGAGGATTTACAGACCAGAAATGGTTTCTCTGCAAAGAAATCTTCAAGTTCAGCATTGCACAAAACATTCACCAAAGCTACTAATGCTCTGAAAGTGACAAATGTCTTAAAAGCTACATCAAAAGCAACTTCAACGTTTGTGAATATGACTACTGGTCGAAAGAAGGAAGATGTCGGAAATGATGGTAAAGACCTCGAAACCCAGTCCGTTACATCTACTGCAACGTCATCAACGTCTCCCAGTAAACCTCCTCTCCTCCGGGCAGTATCTAGTAGATTACCGGTAAATTTAAATGGTACCTTGGTTGTGTCATCAATAAAGGCATTCAACCTACATCCTCCTGCCAATCCTGGAGCAGGCGATTCTTCTGCTGGTGCCGCTAAAGTAAGCGTGTGGGATTTTCGACCATTCGTGTCAATTTCCATCGGCAAACAAGTGTTTGAAACATCTTATATGAAGAACAATCACAACCCAGAATTCACGCAAAGTTTTAAGTTCTTACTGGGAACTGCCGCAAATGGTGTTTCCAGTAATAATAAAGAAAAGCAAGCTGATTCCGATCCCACGGATCTATCTAGTTCAATTGTATATTTTCGAGCAATGGATCGTTGTAGTAAATATAGTCTTACATCTGTGGTCAGTATGTCATCTTCAGCGAGTAAGATGTTGGGTTATGTTAATGTTCCATTGGTCGATATTGTTCAGGCAATTCGGAAATCCAATGGTGCAGCGTTAACAACTGATGCTAAAAGCTCTGTCTCCTCTAAGTCAACAGAGATAGTTTACCGTTTGGAGGGAGAATATTCGGAATCCAGAATATCATGTAAGTTTTCCTGGATTCCTGTTCCTGCCAAAAACTGAAAGATGTTTGATAAGTGTTTTTTATGGTTTCTATTGTTGCAACGAATTTTCTGTTAATGGCGTTTCGTGATTATGGTACTCATATTTTATCCTAAGTTTTTTAAAGCCATTTATTAATTACCAGCATATATTTGAATGTACACAATCCATATTTGGTATTCTAAATACTTCTACTAATGAGGTGTGATTCACATTATTATTAATACAGTGTTACTCATAAGACCTATTTATTAGAATCGGATTAACTATTATTATTATCGCTGATAAATTGTACGAAATACTTTCCATATTAAACGATGCCAGATGCACAATAAACGATGCATAATTAACAAATCCAAAATCTACCTTACTGTTTTTATTATTTTATGGGTGTTTTTAGAACCGTTACAAACCATGCACAGGCGGAGGGGCACCCCTGGGCGCTTGCTTCCTACGTTAGAGTATACAATAAAAAATAATGCTTCAAGATTCTTTGAGACCATGAGTGAGTCAACGAATATAGCTTTGACAGAAATTGGCCAACGGATCCGCCAAATAGACAAGAAAATTTTGAGTATCAAACGAGAACGTGCAGCAGTATTGTCTCGTCCTGGCTCTCCGAATAAAATATCCAATCCTTCGAGTAGACCAACAACAGCCGCTACAAATGCAACCAATACATCAGAAGCTCCACCAACAGCATCTAATATTGCTGATGATGAAGACTCCGCAGCGATAGATCCTATTTTGGAATTGGAAACTGAACGGGAAAAGCAGATGGCAAAATATGAACAGCTGAATGATGGCAACTCATTTAAACCATCGTTAGAGAATCAAATTTTTGATTTTTGTGAAGGTTTATATAGAGAAATTGAAAGACCTGGGAAGGATTTTAATTGGATTTCAAAATATTACTCTGCTGACGCACATATGAACATTGTTGGTTTGGGTTCTTTCTCTGGACGCGATCAGGCTGTGAGGGCTGTGATTGTAAGTACCGTAACTTGTTGATCGAATAGCAATGCTTTATAATCGGGTTCATATTACATTAAAATTTTGTAGCGAAAATATGAAACAATAAAAGTATATCACGAGATTGTGCGGATACAGATTGATAGTCAGTCAACTATCATCACAGGAGAATTTCAAGGTGCCTACATATGTGCTTCAGTCACAACAAAAGTTAAGGTGCTTGCGGATTTTTGCGATGTCATTAAAAATACTAATTTGCTTTTGACAGATTGAGAATGATGATTCACGTAAAGTTCTACAGGTGAGTATGATACAGATGATGCCAGATGAACCCCTAAATTTCAATAATACTATATAAAAATATAGATATTTGAGTGGTGTAAATCCAATGATATGACTCCTTACCCAATTGTTATCCAAAAAGAGTACTTCGTTGTGCAAGATGCGCGGCCGCTGTATCATTGGCCGGAAAAAGAAAAGCCATTGACCAAAGTGGAAATGATGCGATTGATGATCGCTGAAAATAAGTTGGAGGCGGAGAAACTTAGGTTGCAGGCGTTGCGAGAGGAAGAAGAAGCAAAACGAAAGGCGGAAGAGGGTGAAGATGAAGAATCGGAAGAAGATGATGAAGATGATGGTGAAGAAAGAGTAAATGATGAAGATGGTGATGGAGCAGCACTAGGAGGGGCAGCCACGAAAGATGACGGGGTTGCCATCGACGATGGTGG
>JACCEA011737914.1_pt1 | contig 12588 bp, 14 predicted proteins | sample 7449851 | NCBI WGS metagenome assembly JACCEA01 (sample SAMN15323453, study PRJNA562643) | freshwater metagenome | isolation source: river surface water | place: USA:Blue River Watershed | collected 2017-08-18 | reverse complement strand
TCCCTGCTGGACTCAGGCTTTTTTACATCAAAAGCATTGGGTAAAAAAGTCGTACCAATCACGATTGGTTTAATCGGCGTATTCGCTTTATTGCTTTTAGTTCTACTCGCAATAGCCTCATCCAATACCGAGTTTTTTGATAACTATTTCATTTGGCTTTATGCCGCAAATGTCGTTATTGGAATTTGTCTAACTCTAGTTATTTTGACGCTAGTGGGTGTGATTGCGGTGCGCTGGTATCGAGGCCATTTTGGCACGCGCTTGATTGCCAAGCTGGCGATGATTTTTGCTTTAGTTGGCATTGTTCCCGGATTAATTTTGTACGGCGTATCTTTGCAATTCGTATCCCGCAGTATTGAAACCTGGTTTGATGTGAAGGTAGAGTCAGCATTAAATTCCGGCTTGGAATTGGGGCGAGTGACTTTGCGGGTCGCTGAGGAAGAGATTTTGGGTGAGGGCAATTTTATTGCCGAGCAGATAGTGCAGGCTCCTTCAGGCGCAACAGCCGATCAGGTTGGCGCCACAATCATGAAGATTCGTAATCAATTTGGCATTCAAGAGGTAAGCCTCTTCAATATGCAGCGTAATTTGATTATTACTAGCGAGTTAAAGCCAAAGAAATATTTTCCTGCGCCTAGTGCAGAGGTAGTTGCAGAGGCCTTTAAAAAGAAGGGCATTACTTTTTTAGATCAAATTGAGGTGGATGGTGGGCAGCGTGGTTATCGCATTAGGGCGATTATTCCCGTTGTTCGTAAAAAACCCATTCATAGCAAATTAGATTCGGGCAAAGATACGGACGATAAGTATGTTTTACAGCTGGTGCGATATATTCCAACACCGCTGGCAAAGAACATTTTTGCGGTTGAATCTGCCTATAGTGAGTATCAAGAAAAATCACTAGGGCGCACGGGCTTGCGGAAGATGTTCGTGGGAACCTTAACCCTCACTCTCTTCTTTGCAGTATTTGTTGCAATTACCTTGGCGCTCATGTTGGGCAGGCAGCTTGCTCGTCCACTTCTCATGCTGTTGAGGGGCACGCAAGCAGTTGCCCAGGGCGATTTATCTCCTAAGCCAGAGCTTGATACTGGCGATGAGCTAGGTATGCTGACGCGCCAATTTAATGTCATGACAAGGCAGCTGGCAGATACTCGGACCTCTTTGCAAGAATCTAAGGCATTCTTGGAGCGCGTGCTGGGAAGCCTGACTGCAGGCGTATGTATTTTTGATAAAAATTACAACGTCGTTTCTAGTAATGCAGGGGCTGACCGAATTTTTGGTCAAGATCTCACCCAGCTTGACGGAAAACCCCTGAGTAGTAGCCCTGCTTTGCAAGAGTTTGAGGGGGCCATCAAAGAAGGCTTTGCCACTATGAAGCTTACTGTCGCTGGTGAAGGTGGAGCCCCGCAAAAACCTACTCAAAACAATGCACCGGTCTGGCAAAAACAAATTCAGTTACACAGTACCAATGAGTTTGAAAATGAATTAGGCGTTACCTTATTTGTGCGTGGCACAGAGTTGACTGGTGATTTGCGAATGGTTGTTTTTGATGACATTACCGATGTGGTGAGCGCACAAAGATCAATTGCCTGGAGCGAGGTAGCAAGACGCCTTGCCCATGAAATCAAAAATCCTCTTACACCTATTCAGCTCTCAGCTGAAAGGCTGCAACATAAGCTTGCTGGTAAGTTGAGTCCTGAGCAAGAAGAAATGATTAATCGCAGCACTGAAACCATTATTGGTCAGGTGCAAGCCATGAAAGAAATGGTGAATGACTTTAGGGATTTTGCCAAGACGCCAACCCCTCAATTGAAGCCGGTTTCTATCAATACCCTAACTTCAGAGATTTTGGGTCTCTATGAAGGCAGCCCATTGAAAACGAAACTGGATCCAGCTTGCCCAAATATTATGGGTGACCCAACCCAACTGAGGCAGGTAATTCACAACTTACTCCAAAACGCTCAAGATGCCACTCTTGAGGGCCCAAATCCTACTAGTCCAGTTGAGGTGAAAACAGAGTTGGTGCCTTACGGTGAGCATAATGGCGTAGTCCAAAATGCAGTGCGTTTAACAATAAGTGATTGTGGAGTTGGATTTACAGCTAAGATATTGGCAAGAGCCTTTGAGCCGTATGTAACGACTAAGAGCAAAGGCACAGGATTAGGTTTAGCGGTGGTGAAGAAAATAGTTGATGATCATGCTGCCAAAATTGAAATCCGCAACCGTTTTTCGGGCGAAGAAGTAATTGGTGCGCAAGTATCAATATTGTTTATGAATCTAGCAAAAGAGGCAGCCTAAGCATGGCTAGTATTTTGGTTGTTGATGACGAGATGGGAATTCGTGAGCTTCTCAATGAGATCCTGACGGATGAAGGCCATACTGTGTACGCCGCAGAGAGCGCGATACAGGCGCGCACGATTCGCGAACAAATGCGCCCCGATCTAGTTCTGCTAGATATTTGGATGCCAGATACCGATGGCATTACTTTATTAAAAGAGTGGTCCAACACTGGTCAGCTGACTATGCCGGTAGTGATGATGTCTGGTCACGCAACGATTGACACCGCTGTAGAGGCAACTCGTATTGGCGCTTTGAACTTTTTAGAAAAGCCGATTGCCTTACAAAAGCTGTTGAAGACAGTGAGTAAAGCTTTAGAAAGCTCGCCTAAATATATTGAGCCAGAACAAGAGCGAATCGTTCAAACTAGCAATAGTGCTATAGCTACACCAAAGTTAGTGACAGCTGAATCAGCGCCCGCGCCTGCTGAGGGCGAGTACATCAGTGGAATTGCAAAAACCTATTTTGATTTGCCGCTAAGAGAAGCAAGAGATCTCTTTGAAAAGGCTTATTTTGAACATCAAATGCAAATCATGGGCGGTAGCATGACGAAGATTTCTGAATACACCGGCCTAGAGCGTACCCATTTGTATCGCAAGTTGAAGGCGCTTGGAATCGATACCTCACGGAATAAAGGCGAGGGCTAGACCCCCGCTAACCAAGGGTGTGCAGCCCATGAAATTAAGCAAATCCCCCAAATCAAGGGCGCTTAAAGCAAATTCGTTATAATTCCAAGTCTTGGCCTGGTAGCTCAGTCGGTAGAGCAGAGGATTGAAAATCCTTGTGTCGGTGGTTCGATTCCGCCCCGGGCCACCAAGAAACACTAAAACCACCTTCGGGTGGTTTTTTATTGCCTTCTTGCTTAAGGCGGTTTGTTTTGTATAGTATTTGTGTATGACAAATCTCAACCAGCTGCCCACAGACCTGCCTATTCCCCAAGATGATGGTTCGACAAATCATTTGAAGGGAATGACATTGCCCAATGTTTCTTTAATTGCCACCAATGGAAAGACCATTAATCTTGGCGACATCAAAGGTAAATTAGTGATCTATTGCTATCCAATGACAGGGCAACCTAATGTTGCCTTACCAGATGGCTGGGATCAAATTCCTGGAGCAAGAGGCTGCACTCCTCAAAGTTGTTCATTTAGAGATCACTATCAAGAGCTTCAGGCATTAGGCGCAGAGGTTATCGGTTTGAGTGTTCAATCTACCGAATATCAAAAGGAGATGGCTGATAGACTGCATCTCCCATTTCCAGTTGTCAGTGATGTGAATTATCAATTTCAAAAGGCATTGAATATGCCAACTTTCGTGGCCGCTGGAATGACCTTATTAAAGCGGGTTACCTTGATTGCGAATAACGGCGTGATTGAGGCTGTTCACTACCCTATCTTCCCAAGCGATAGTGACCCAGTCTGGGTGGTTAATTACTTAAAAAGTCACTAGTTCGGTCACTCACCATAATCTCTTGGGACACTTAAATGCTATTGATTACCTCAATCATTGCTTCGGCTTTAACTATCATCCTGATCAAGCTTTCATTCGCCGTGATTGGTCTTAGAAGAAAAAATAAAGTGGGTCTAGGAAGTGGGGGCCACGAAGAGCTTGAGAGGGCTATTCGAGCCCAAGGCAATTTTGCGGAATACGTTCCCTTTGGAATTATTTTGATCGCTTGCCTAGAATTAAATGCCGCACCTGGATGGTTAGTTGCTATTCCTGGCATCACTTTAATCATTGGACGCCTCATTCATGCTGTAGGAATCAATGAACCCCCGCCTAATTTCAGCAAGCGCGTATTGGGAATGAAACTTACATTCGGAACGCTTATCACGCTGGTTATTTTGAATTTGGGCTGGAGCCTACTTGGGCTGATTTAATAAGTCCCGGGCCAAGAATCGATGGCCTGGTCGTTATAATCAGTATCTTTGAAGTAACCCCAACCTTTTAGAAAAAGATGAAAAAACTAACACTAAATTTATTGGCGCTAGCCACTGTACTTTTGCTGGGAGCATGTGCTGGAGCAAGTACATCCTCGCCAATTGGAGTTACTTGTCTTCCCGGAATACCTGTGCAAGATAAAAATCCTGATTGCACAGGCGGCGGTTAAATAACCACCTTCGGGTGGCTTTTTATTTCATGAGATGACATTCATGCTCATAAGCTAGGAGACGGAATGTATAAGCTCATTGCATTTGATGCCTATGGAACATTATTTGATGTGTATTCCATGGGGCAATTGGCAGAAGAATTATTTCCCGGGTGTGGGCAGGCTTTGGCCTTGATGTGGCGTGAGCGCCAAATCGAGTACACCCGTCTAGTAACGATGAGCGACCCCAATCCAGACGGAAGTAAATATTACCTTCCCTTCTGGGAGTTAACCATCCGTTCACTTCGTTATGTTTGTAAGCGCATGGGTTTAAACCTCACAGACCAATATGAAAAACAACTCATGGATCAGTATGCAAAGCTTACTGGCTTCAATGACAGCTTGGAGGTTCTTAAGGCAATTAAGGGTAAAGGAATTTCTACTGCTATTTTGTCTAATGGCAGTAGAGAGATGCTGGCAACGGTAGTCGAAAGTAATGGACTAAAGCCTTATCTAGACCAGGTTGTCACCATTGAAGATGTGCGCTTATTTAAAACGGCGCCACAAGCTTATGAGCTATTACTAAAAGCATTTCCGGTAAGCAAAGAAGAGGTTTTATTTGTCTCTAGTAATGCTTGGGATGCATTAGCCGCTAAATGGTTCGGGTTTGATGTGTTTTGGGTGAACCGTCTTGGACATCCTTTTGAAGAGATTGGTGAAAAACCAAATCATGAAGGAATTTCTTTAAGCAAAGTGTTGGAAGTGCTCTAGCGTGATGTAAAAAATTCAAACCACCTTCGGGTGGTTTTTTGATAAGAAGATCTGCTATAAATTGCATATACCTCACGGAGTAAATATGACGCAATCATCCCGCCGTACTTTCTTAAAAGCTTCTGTAGTTGGCGCAGTGGCAGTTACTAGTCAGCAAACTTTTGCACAAGCACCAGCACCTACTGAGAAATCGATTGCAGATGTAGAGTCATTGTTGGCAAAGAGAGATGAAGATACGGCAATCAATTGGAATGATGGCTTGGTACATCCGACCCCCTATAAAAATTCTTTTGCTCAAGGCAAGGAGCGAGGATTGGCGCTGGGTGGCGGCGGAACGCCATTAGTTGCTTGGTATGTTGGGTACTTTAATGCCCTCAAAAAAGGAGGGGTGGACCTAAGTAGTGCAGATGCCGTAGTGGGTACGTCAGCTGGCGCATTATTTGGCGCAATGCTGACCGCGGGCCACTTGTCGCGTCTCACGGCCGAGGTAGACCTTTTTTCTGATTTTCCAAAGCTCCTTGCAGAGATGATGCCGGCCACGCAATTTAATGCATCTCAACTCAGGGCCCAGCGCACTGAACTGACTGTGCGAGACGGATCACTTGCATCAATTCAGCGCATTGGTAAAGCGGCAATGGCTTCATCAAATCCTGATGGCCTAGGTAAATATTACAAGGTGGTAGAGAAGTTGCTCACATCAAGCGCGTGGCCTTCTGCTGGTTTCTTCACTACAGCGATGGATTGCTATACGGGGCAACGCCTTGTTATATCTAAAGCAAATAATATTCCCATTAATATTGCCTGTGCTGCAAGCTCTTCAGCTCCAGGGCAAGTGGGCCCAACCTTCGTCAAAGATAGGTTGTGCATGGATGGTGGCATGTCTCAGAGCAGTACGCATTGTGACGTAATTGCGGGTGTGAGGCGGGCGATCATTATTTCTTTGGGTGATGGAACAATAAATGAGCAGAAGCAAGGTTTGCGTCTTTCGTCTTTGCCTAATACGATCAGTCAAGAAGTAAAAAGTTTAGAAAGTGGCGGTACAAAAACAAAGCATATTGTTGTTGGTTTGCCTCCTGGCTTAAGCAAGGTAGAAAATTTGTTGGATCCAAAATGGATAGCGCCATATTTGAAATACGGGAATGAGCGAGGCGCCGCTGATGTTGCAATGATGAAGGGGTTCTGGTCTTAACACAAACCATTGCAATACAATTTTTGTTAACAAGACAGTTTTCAAATAGGACAAAGCGATATGAAAAAATTATTTCTTGCTGTGATAGTAAGTTTCTCCACTTTGGTTTTGGGTGCCTGTGCTGCAAGCTCCACATCACCAATTGGGGTGAACTGTAACTATAGTCAGGGCAAGCCCTTGTGGGAATTACCGGTAGATTGTCAGGGGCGTTAAATAGCTCAAATTGGGCTTCTCAAGCTCATTCAAAGCGGCGATGGTGGTGATTGAGCTTTCCTGATCTCATAATTCAAGCCCTTGTTCTGGGGGCTTTAGGCCTGGGCGCTGGTGTATTGGGTGGCGTCATTGGCTTTGGCACCACCATTATTTTGATGCCTGCTTTGGTCTATTTTTATGGGCCTATTCAGGCAATTCCGGTCATTGCTTTAGTTGCTACCGTAGCAAATCTCTCTCGCATTTTTCTTTGGTGGAGCGTCATTCAGTGGCGCGTTTGTTTAGTTTATGGCTTGGCTGCCATCCCATTCACCGTATTTGGCGTCAATACTCTAGTACGGCTTGATGAACGCCTCATCGAAATTACTTTGGGAATCTTCCTAATTCTATTAATTCCAATTCGTCGCTGGATGCGCAAAAAGAATTTCTACTTATCACTATGGCAGATGGTAGTTGTTGGTGCTGCTATTGGCTATTTAACAGGGATTGTCGCGACTACGGGCGCCATCAATACCCCTTTCTTTTTGGCTTATGGCTTAAGCAAGGGCGCCTTCTTAGGTACCGAGGCAGCAAGTACTCTATCGATTTTATTTACTAAGGGCATAGCATTTCACCAGCTAGGCTTTTTGAATATGACAGCCATCATGCAAGGATTGCTTATTGGGGTTTGTGTTTTAGTGGGCTCTATTTTTTCCAAAAGAATTGTGTTGGCATTGCCAGAAGATAAATTTATATTGCTGATGGAGTTGGTTATGTTGATCTCGGGACTTTCAATTTTGGGAATGTCTTTTTAGTGAGTATTGGTACAAATCACTAGTTTGATAAAACTATCATTCGGTTATAATTTATATAAGCAGGAGAGTGAGGGCATCCCTCCACCGAAGGCGCAAACTCCCATGAACGCTCAGGTATCCAACAGGAAGGTACTGCTTATCCTAAATAGCCGTCTGGAGAGCCACCATTTTGATGGTGCACCGAAGGAGCAAGTCCTAAGCCACGCTTAGGGTGAATCTCTCAGGTATCAAGGACAGGGGGAGCGGCATCCATCAGCGCAGCATTAGCTCGTGTGATGGGCTGCTTTGGGAGAGTCTCTATGCACATTCTGATCGAATAGCTCACGCATTTTTATCGTGCCGCAAATGCGGTTTTTAAATTCATCGATAACTTCCAAAATTAATTTTCATTTTGGGCGCTAACTTATCAAGGTAAATGTATGACAAATAAATTTGTTGAAGAGGCTCCATATCACCCTGGCTACGAAGATGCTGGCTTTAAAGGCGTTTCTTCACCCCTGGCTGCAGAAATTGATCGCTTCAGAAAAAGCAATTCTCGTTACTTAGGTTTTGCTGATGTAATCGTTGATTTTTGCGTATCAGATCAAAATAAATTACAACACGCTAAGTAAGCATAAAAACAATAAGCCACCCTAGGGTGGCTTATTGATTACAAGGACCAGATTTTCTAGTCTTTATAAATCTAAATTATCTAACGCTAAATTTTCTAGGTGGCTAGTATCAGCCCAGCCATCCACCTTCCACGACCACCCATCATGACTGATCCAGTTGAGGGAGGCATTAGGTACGGCAACCGCTTTTTCGGCATCTAAGGGTTGATTGCTTGCAATTCTGTACATCATGTCTAATGCGCCACCATGACTCACCAATAAAACTGTTTTTCCAAGATGTTGTTCGCGGATTTTCTCGATTGCAGTGTTAATGCGATCTGCAAATTGTTGAATGCTTTCTCCGCCGCGCAATTCCTCGGTAACATTTCTGCTCAGGTGAGACCTCCAAAGGTCCGGTTCGAGTTGAGGTGCTTCATCGGTGGTGAGGCCCTGTAGCGCTCCAAGGTGGCGCTCTCTAAGCCCTACATTGGTAATGGCGGATGTAGAAAATAATTGCTCAATTGCTTTTGCAGTCTTGGCGGCTCGCTGGAGATCGCTGGTATACAACACATCAAATGCAAGATTAATTCTTTTGATGGCACGGGCCATTTGCTCTGCTTGCGCCAAGCCCCGAGCATTCAGGTCTATATCTGTGTGGCCTTGAAGGCGGCGCTTGGCATTCCAGTCTGTCTCACCGTGGCGAACTAAACAAAATCGAGTAATAGTCATGCCGCAATGATAAAGACTTAATTGTTTTTTATAGTCCAGGCGCGCGGATTATGTTCAAAGCCAATGTGCTCGTAGTATTCGTTTGCCTTGGGGGCGGCCAACAGGACAATCATGCATTCAGGACCAAGTCGAGATTTAGTTTCTTCAATCAGTTGCTTGCCAATTCCTGAGCGTTGATATTCTTGATCCACCGCTAAGTCTGCAAGGTATGCCACGTAAGCAAAGTCAGTTAGGGATCTAGAAATACCTACTAAAGTTTTACCATCCCATGCGGTGATCGTGAGGTTGGCATTTTTGAGCATGGCTTCAAAGGTTTGCACATTGTGAATGGGGCGACGCTCTCCAAGAGTTGAGCGTTTGTAAAGATCTATCGCCTGCTCGGCAGTAATAGTGGCGTTGTCGCGGTATTCAATCATTTTCTTTTTCTGTGGATAGCTGATCACCAATGCTTAGGATTCCAGAACTTAAAACCTCAGCACGAATTCCTCCGCGCCCTTCAAATGCGTCCATGAAGCTTGGTCTGCTGAGTAGTTGAGCGGGCCTTTCACATGGAGTGCAAAGTTCAGTGCCGAGCATTTGAATGTTCCCTAACTGAAATTGCTTGCCAACCAGGTTATTCAGTTCAGCTGCGGTGATGCCCTCAAGTGCGATATTTCGGCGTGTTTCTGCGGCATCAAAAGCGGGCTCATCGCCAGCCTTTAGCCAGTCATTAGCTGTTTCAATGCCTGACAGGCTAATTAAGCTGATGTGTCGTACCTTAGCAGGCTCCGTTGCGGAATATGCCCCTATACACATGGCATAGCGATCCCCCTCGATGCCTTTGCTGGCATTGAGTTTGGCGGAGTGAACAGATTGCATCTTTGCTCCAGCAGAGTTTGCAAGATATATGGCTTTTATATGGGCGTTTAATTTCATAGGCAGTAGTTGAATATTACAGCCCACCTGCAGTCGATTGTTAATACAATTAATTCAATACAAGAAAAAGGGTGATGGTGAACAAAGAAACCAAAGGAATGTTGATTGGCTTTATTGGCATTCTGATTTTTAGCTTAACGCTGCCGGTTAGCAAAATTGCTGTTTTAAGCTTCAACCCTTATTTCATAGCCTTTGGTAGAGCAAGTTTGGCAGGGCTTGTCGCGCTCGCCTACCTTTCCTATAAAAAAGAAGAAATGCCTTCTAAGGTCGATTTTGTAAAGTTTGTAGTAATAGCTTTGGGGGTTGTATTTGGATTTCCTATTTTTACTACTGTTGCAATGACCCAAGGCTCTTCCTCTCATGGTGCAGTTATTTTAGGAATGATGCCGCTTGCTACAACGGTGATTGGGGTTCTGCGTTTTAAGGAGCGACCCTCATTAGGTTTTTGGTTGGTGTCTCTGTTGGGGGCTGGCTTAGTTGTTTTATATGCCCTGCTCAAGAGTTCGGGAAGCTTTACCTATATTGATGGACTGTTAGTCTTGGGCGGCATCAGTGCATGTATTGGCTATGTAGAGGGTGGCGAGTTATCAAGAAAGATGAACCCGCGCGCAGTAATTTCATGGGCATTGGTAATTTCATTGCCGCTAAACCTGGTGATGACATGGCTGACATATAGCCCAGAATATATTGAAGCAGGAACAGTGGCATGGATCAGCTTTGTCTATCTCAGCTTATTTCCTATGTTTCTGGGATTCTTCTTTTGGTATGAGGGTCTTGCAATTGGCGGTATTGCGAGGGTTAGCCAAGTGCAGCTAATTCAACCGTTTTGTACTTTAGTGGCAGCTAGTGTTTTACTTGGCGATTCGCTCACGGTAATGAACTTAATCTTCGCGGTATTGGTGGTATCTACAGTCATACTAGGAAAAAGAATGTTAGTGAAAAGAGCGTAACCAATTTTGCGTTTCATTTTTAGATGATGATGTAATTAAAAAGCCCCGATTGACGGGGCTTTTTAATTACGCGGAAACAACTTTATGTTTACTAAGAGCTCGCAAAATCTTACTTTTCTCTTTTGGTTTTGTGCTTGCTTCTAATAATTTAGTAAGCTGAGCTGAGTTAAGGGGCCCTAAGCGCGCTTTACCGGTTTTGGTAAGCATAGAGTCGTTTTTTCTGGTTCTTTGATTTTGGCCTACAGCCATATATTTCCTAGAGTAATGGAGTGATGAATCTCAAGGCTTGCTTCAGAGATTCCCCTATCTAGGGCGCACAATAGTGATCACTGTCCAGAATAACAGTTAACCCATGCAGAAGCTATGATGTAGCCATGATGAATTTACCCAGTTTAGTTTTTGCCCTTGTGATGGGCTTCTTAATGTCTCTGAGCATTACGCTGGCCACTACTTTTGTACGAATTGGACCCGCAGAAAATTTCTTTTGGCTATGGCTTGAGGTTTGGGTGGTGGCTTATCCAGTAGCGATTGTCTGCATTTTGATTTATAGACCAACTGCCAGCAAAATTACTGGAAAGATTCTACAAAAGTTGGGCCTTAATAAATCCTAAATATATCTGAGCGAACTCTAAATGAACGGATTACTAAAAAATTTCATACTTAGCGTAAGCGGCATATTTATATTGAGTGCTTGTGCTGCGGTGTATACCGATGCTTCTGACGCCAATCACGTTACTTTCTTAAACAGTAGCGGAGAGTCTGTTGAGCAATTAACAAAAAAAGCAAATTCGTATTGTGCGCAATACGGTAAAACGGCTTCATTCAGAAACAGTGATACTCAGTTGGTTGCTGTGTTTGATTGCAAAGCGCCGCGTTAGTTTATTGAAGCGGTGGACTGGTTTAGCCTGCTAAATCCGATTGATAAATTAGACCAGCGTGCTCTCTCAGTGCATGGAATTGAATCGATTCCCAGCGTTGTTGAGCAACGTCTAATTCTGATTTATGTGATGCTAAGAAAACGGATGCGCCTACAACATCTTCTGCCATGCGATGAATGTTTTCTTGGGTAAATTTCTTTAGTGCAACGGGGTCGTCTGAGCTAACCCAGCGCGCTAAGCTGTAGCGAGCTGGTAATAGGCGGACCTCTGCGCCATATTCAGTTTGTAGTCGGTGACTAACTACTTCAAACTGGAGCTGGCCAAATGCACCTAGCAGCATCGTGCCACCAGCCATCGGTCTAAAGACTTGAATGGCACCTTCTTCGCCTAATTGCATGAGTCCAGTTCGCAATTGTTTTGAACGTAGTGGATCTGCAGACTCAACCATACGGAAAATTTCAGGCGCAAAAAATGGCAAACCGGTGAACTGGAGCTGCTCGCCCTCAGTTAATGTGTCACCAAGTCGAAGCAAGCCATGATTAGGCAGGCCAATGATGTCGCCAGGAAAAGCTTCATCCAAAATATCGCGTCTTTGTGACAAGAAGGAAAGTGCGTTATTGGTACGTACCTCTTTACCATTACGACATATCTTGAGCTTCATGCCGCGCTGAAAATGACCGGAGCAGATTCTTAAAAAAGCCACTCGGTCACGATGTGCCGGATCCATGTTAGCCTGAATCTTGAATACGACTGCCGAGAATTTGTTTTCTGCGGGGCTCACTTCGCGTTGTAATGCTTTGCGTGAGCCTGGCGAAGGTGCCAATTCAACTAATGTGTTCAGAATCTCGCGCACACCGAAGTTATTGATTGCGGAGCCAAAGAAGACTGGAGACTGGCGCCCTGCCAAAAAGGCTTCTAAATCAAAAGCAGGCATCGCTTCTTTAATAAGCGCGACTTCAGCCAAAGCGTTTTCTAAATCAGTGCCTAGGCGCTCTTTAAGAGCGGGATCATTCACATCAACCACCGCATGGGAGTCTTCGGTAACACGATCTTCGCCTGCTTTGAACATACGCATGCGCATATTGGCAATGTCGATCACGCCAGCAAAAGATTTGCCCATACCAACTGGCCAAGTAAAT
>JACCEA012496984.1_pt1 | contig 12590 bp, 11 predicted proteins | sample 7449851 | NCBI WGS metagenome assembly JACCEA01 (sample SAMN15323453, study PRJNA562643) | freshwater metagenome | isolation source: river surface water | place: USA:Blue River Watershed | collected 2017-08-18 | reverse complement strand
CAATGGTTGGTAAATTTGAGGGGACACCGGGGGCTACACTAGGAGCCTGAGAAGGGCCAGCGCTAGGAGCAGCGGTTGGGGCGATGGTAGGGAGCTGGCTAGGAGCGTTGGTTGGCACCATGGTAGGAGCTGCAGTTGGGGCGATGGTAGGAAGCTGGCTAGGAGCGTTGGTGGGCACTACAGTTGGGGCGATGGTAGGGAGCTGGCTAGGAGCGTTGGTTGGCACCATGGTAGGAACGACTGTTGGTGTAGCACTGGGAGAAGCAGATGGTGTAGCAGTAGTTGGAGCAACAGTTGGAGCGGTGGTGGGAGCAATGGTTGGAGACAAAGTTGGGGTCTGACTTGGAATAGAAGTGACGGTGAAAGTTGGGGCAGCAGTTGGAGCAATGGTTGGTAAATTTGAGGGGACACCGGGGGCTACACTTGGAGCCTGAGTAGGGCCAGCGCTAGGAGCACCAGTTGGAGCAACAGTTGGCACTTGAGTTGGACCAGCTGTTGGAGCAGTAGTTGGACCCTGAGTTGGTAAATGGGTTGGACCAGCACTTGGAGCAACAGTTGGGCCCTGAGTTGGCATTTCGGATGGAGCAGTAGTTGGGCCCTGAGTTGGACCGGCAGTTGGAGCAGTAGTTGGACCAGCCGTAGGACCAGTGGTTGGACTCTCTGTTGGAGCAACAGTTGGGCCCTGAGTTGGACCAGCACTTGGAGCAACAGTTGGGCCCTGAGTTGGACCAGCAGTTGGAGCAGTAGTTGGACCAGCCGTAGGACCAGTGGTTGGACTCTCTGTTGGAGCAGTAGTTGGGCCCTGAGTTGGCATTTCGGTTGGAGCAATAGAAGGAGCAAAAGTTGGAGTATCAGTTGGAGTATCCGTTTGAGCACATCCCGGTATTGCTGCGAAAAGCACCACAATAAGTGCAAGAAAGAATTTCGCGAACTTCATGTTCAGTAGTTCTTCGCAATTCTTCACTTATAAAGGATAAAAAAATGCGCGTGTGAATTTGATTATGAAAAGATTTGGATTTGTGTGGCTGGAAAATTTCTCTGTTGCGAAAAGTCGCTTTTTCAATATTCGAGTTCCACTAAAATACTGGAACAGCCGAAATGTATCTTGTCACAAGGAAAAAGCACCTTGCACCATCGCCGTAAAATAAGCAGTGCACGTGTGCACCTTAATACAATAATAATATCGAACTTCTATTTATATGGCCATTATATATATAGCGATTCCAAATTCCAAATTATATCCTGGGAATGCTAGAAGTTCGATTCGGGTAGTTGTTTTGAGAAGGACTCAATAGTGATGAGATTACTTGAATCTGAGCCTTTGATTCGTATTATGTTTGAGATTTTGTAATTTTATCGCTGTAATCGCTGTAAGATGACTCTTCCGGACAGAGTTATCGGCAACATGCTGCTTTGTACAACAGGCCTTTTGCTTATATATTACACAATATGGTTATTTTTATTGGTGAGAAATGTTAATTGAGAGCGTTTATGAATTGCTGACTCTTATTTGTAACCAGCCATTTGTTGAGAATCTCTCCCACCCCATCCATGGCTTTTTTCTTTCCCCTGAATATGCAATAGCTGTCCCGGTACTAATATTGATGACGTCATTGGTAGGGACGGGTATCTTTGTTGGTTCACTATTAATAAAAGAATCATCCAAAAAGAAAAAGCGATAACATTGCTATAGTATAATGCATTCAAAGTCGTTCGTCGTTCAAAGTCGTAAAAATGCAGTTTAGATCTTAAATCATGGGATTTTCAATTCAGATATTATTAAGTGAATTCTTATGGCATTATCGTCGATCGTGCTCATTTTCTGTCAGACGTTTCTCGTGATTCGTTACGTATTCGTCTACGATAATCACTTCGGGAGTTGCTCCTACTGCGACTTCTACTTACTTTTATGCGACTATCTCGACTATCATCGCGCTTTCTCCGATCATGATTGCTGTTCCGATGCCTGCGTGGAGTTGGGCTCTCTCTTGAATCTTCTTCATTCCTAGCAGAAGCAGAATTATCAATTTTGTGATCATCTCTTGGATCCGACATCCGTGTCCTGCTGTGGTTTTTCGACTTTTTCCTGTCCTTCTTCTGAGACTTGGACTTCTTTTTACGTCCATCATCTGATGAGACCGTTTCGGTTTCTGCAGAATCCTCCCGTAAACGCTTCTTAGGTAAATCACTCAGAGCAACAGCGTTGCTATTATTCTGCTGATGGATCAACGGCGCAATTGTAAACCCAACTCCATCAATGGCAGTGACTTTAGCAGTTGGGATTATAACCTTGATATTTGGATTCTTCATTTCACCATTGTTTGTCTCTTTACTTATTCCGCGAAATTTTTCGATCTCCTTCTGAACGGAACTTTTTCTCTCGATATGATCGTGAAATTTCATAGGTGCGGCGCCCAAGCCCTTCACACGTTCTACGTCTTCTTCGCCATCATCACGCATGCTAGCAGTCATCCCTTTTGCGAGCAAATGTTTTAGATCATCGTTGTCTAGGCCAGTCTTGCCGGTCCATTTCTTTTTCGCCTTTATGCCAAGAGCGGCGTTCAATAAATCTTCGTCTAAGTCTTTCATTCTTCGTCTCTCTTCTTCTAACTCAAGAGATTGTTGTGATTTGCTCTTCGCATACCATGTTAAATCTTTCCCCTTTTGCCACCTGCCAACTGGAGCACAAACAGAGTGGCCCAAGTAATTTTCTCTGTATTTGTCGTTTTTCACATCATCCCATTTGAATTGATCTTGACCACCGCGTGTACCCCCTATCGATCATTGCAACAAGTAAACTTGCGTGGTCCAGTTTGGTGATACAATACTGCTTACCTACTCGATAATGATTTTTAGTACCCTTATTGCCGAACATTGAAGAGTAGTCTGTACGTGATACCACAGAATAAGGCCTTATAAATAGTGGAATGATGGATGATAGATGGTATTGGGTATATGGTATAATAAGCCTTGCTATTGCTTTGTACAAAGCTACAGATCCCAGATCTGGGATCATTCGCCAACCGCCAGCAGAGGGAGCATTAAAATGCTAGCACCCCCACACCCAGCACAGCAGCAGCAGCAGCAGCGCACAGCAAACAATAACGAGCAGCAGCAGCAGTATATGAACATGTCTAATTTAGAGTATACCTTCACTGTCAAAAAAATATATAGAAGTAATATATAGGGACGAATATAATAATTTGGAAATCGTTCTCACCATATGTTAGAATTGTGGTTCAAATCAATTTAAGTATTTGAAAAGGGAAATGTCGCTATTAAGTGCAACCAGTGGAACTACCTTGCTAATTGCTTGGTTGATGGTCAGTACGTTGTACCCGGTTCTAATCTCCTCACCTAAGACTGGACAAGTAGCAAAGAAAGCAACACAACAGTCATCAACAATAATTCATATTCCATCCAAGGTAGTCTATGATGACTCCAACTACCAGTCAGCACTCCAAGAAATTGAAAATTTGAACACCGTTATTAGTTCGTTGAGAGCACAAGTTCACAATGCATCAGCAAATGTTCCAACAGAGGAAAAGCTTGTCAGTTCCATCTTGCATAAACTTCCACCTCCACCTAAACCCATGTTGTGTCCGCCACCTCCCACCTTTGTAGTCAGTGAAGAATCTTATAGCCAGATAGAAGAGATTAAAACTAGACAGGAAGACATCATTTATCAGCATGAAGAGATAAAGGATTCCATCTCAAAACTCTTTCAAACTTTATCCAGTCGTCCAACGACTGTGACCTTTGAATGTGATTCGATTGAACAATCGCGCAATGAGATCACTACTATGGTGGAATCTGCCATCAAGTTATCCAATGCTACACAAAGTAGCATCGATTCTCTCCAATCAAAATTGCATATTCTCAATGAAGAGAAAATAGTACGTTATGAGCAATTTGAGCAATCGATTCAACAACGAATTGCAAGTCTCGTATCAGAATGGAAGAATTATGAACAGACTATGTCTGAACAATTCTTGTCTTCTGCAAGGCATTTTTCTCGTGAAATCACTACATTCCAAGGATTGGTCAATAGAGAGAAGGCAAAAAATGATGCGTTGGAAAAGAAGCTGACAGAATGTTTAGAGCATGAATTGCCTGAGTGTCCAACAGATGTTGTGCCTGCACATATCCCTTCTCCAGTTTGCCTGCAACCAAACGAGTCGATGGTTGAACAGGCCTTTCAAAAAGCACTTTCGGATCACATCGCCAGCATTCGGCAGAGAGTTTCCCCCAAGGAGGAAAAAAGGAGGAATCGCCATTCCTCCCTCACGATTGTTGATGAACCAAAACAGACAATTCTCATGGATTATGCCTTGGCGATTTCTGGGGCGAGGGTTGTCGACGAATTGACAAGTGCAACATACGTTCCAGAAGACTTTGCTCCTTTGAAAGCTTTGGAAAATGCTCTCGCTGTATTAGGACTTGAAAACTCTGAAAAATATAGTCAATCTATTTTTGATAATTTGCATGTTGATTACGGAGTTGGAAGTACGTTGGAAGCCTTGGATACATCAACTGAACCTGGTCGTTGTTGGGGGATGAAGGTAATATATTTCAATTCTTTCCTGTTTCCATTGAATTGTGACTTTAATTGGATGCTTATTTTATAGGGTTCGAGTGGTAATTTTACGGTACAGTTATTTACTCCAGTGAAAGTTACCTCTGTGTCTCTGTTTCACATATCTTGGTAATTTGCGTCTTGTGAAGTGAATATAATGATAATGACCATTTTATCCTTAGGGAAGAAGCAGTCATAAGCGGTACAGCGTTGAAAGATTTTGTGGTTCTTGGTACCATGGATCTACATGGTCCATGGAGGTTAGTTTTGTATTAAATTTTTATTTTCACTATTTTCGCTTGATCATTACTTATCTATAGAATATTGGGTGAAGGTCAATATTCTTCAATACACAGCAAAACTCAGCATTTCCAAATGCATAACATAGTAATGGTAAAATATGTGCAATTACAAATTAAAAGCAATCATGGCAATGAAAAGTTCACTTGCTTGTATCGATTTGGCGTTCACGCAGATTCATGAAATATTGGTCAAACTTACGTATTTGAATCATTGCGTGTTCTGAATTAATATAGTACAACCATGCAGACAATCGTTCAATATTTGATGTAATTTTAAATCTATGTACATATATACCTTAACTAACTCTATCCACCTTCTGCACATCATATACAGCATAATAAACAAATAATACAGGCAGGTACAGTTTAGTGAATACTAATCAGATTTAATTATCTTTTTTTTTAACTTCATTGCTTGTTGGAAATTAATTGTCTCTGGGCAGAGACGTTCATAGTTACCCATTTTCTTTGGGAGCTCTCCGTATCTTCTCGGAATAAAATCTGGTCCGAGAATATCTCGAAGATCTTGTTCCAACTCTTGATCAGTGCTCATTCGCCCACCCGGCCCACTTCCTGCAGCACCAACAGTGGCAGCCATTGCCTGTTGTCTACTAGTTTTAGCCATATTTCCCAGCCGCTTCTTAATAACCCGGACCAAAGCTGCACGATCGAATGGAGGGACATCTAACAAGTCTATCATATCCTTCATCATGTGGTTCTTTACTCGATGATCTAATGAATTCTCCCTTGCCAGCGATGGTGAAGCATTCACTTCGATTAACCATGGGCGATAGTTCTCATCTATCAGTATATCGTACCCAAATAGCTCAAAACAACAAGGTTGATATACCATTTTGTCATCGACCATTACTAATGACTTGACAATCAACAAACAAATGTTCTTCCACAAATTTTCAGTGTCAATAGGGTCTTTACCCCCAACTGCTGAGAAGCGTTGAAGCAGTTTCCACAATCCGTTCTCCCCGAGAAGAGAAATCTTCGAACCTCCTACACATGAATCATTATCATCACTTCCTTCACGTCCATAAGATTCTTGCATATTTGTGTGTAGTGGATTGTCAGCCTTAATATCTTGCTGATTATGCTTCTGAATAGAACTGTTGGTTAAGTGAATGAACTTATTATTTACATCATTTGGGTCAAGAGAATATTGTTGTGTACTAACACGTGCAAAGCCATCGCGATAAATAAACGCTTCTAAAGGCTTAAAAGAAGTTACAACAACATAAATTCTCAAATCAAATTTGTAAGATGCCAAACATAAAGGTCGCTCAATGTATTTTTGAATGACCGATGATTGACTGTATGTCAAATCACTAAGATCACGCACCAGGGAAATTCCTCGACCACGTGATAATCCGACGGGCTTTAAAATCCAATAATTGTGTGTTGTAGAAGAATCTATCAAAGAGAGAATAATTATGCAATTCCACAAGGAAACGTAACATGATGTACCTCGCTTCAACTGTTCATATTGTGTAAAGCATGTTACAAATTGAGTGTATTCGTGTGGTAAAACAAATGTTGGAGGCATTATTTCAAATTCTAAAGCTGTTTTACTTCCCATATCGAGATAACGTTGAATATTTTTCTTAAGCAAATCTTTTCTTGTTAACTGCTTAGAATCTTCAAAGTGGTTGACTCGTTGCCAAATTAGCAAATGATTCTTGTTGATGTGAGGCTTCGACCAGGTCCATAACAGATTCCATGATAATCCTAAGCCTAATCCAGTTGGCAATGATTCCCAATGTCGATGATATTTTTGAAAGACATCAGTAACAATATTCGACACCTCCTGGCGAGAAGACTTGACCCTATAGTGGAGAGTTCGATTTCCTCCTTTGTAAACCTGCTCAACCATATAATCATCGTCATGGTCAGAAACGCATGACCATACAACTTACATCAGCACTTTTCTCCAGTCCCGATCGTTTATCTTCGGGTTCACTGTCCTGGGCATCAATATACTCATCTTCATCCTTTCCAACACTTTTCGTATCAGCACTAGAGCCCCGCTGACGGCTATTTACGCGGACTTTACTTGCTAACGAAGTCGTCGAAGATGATGTTGATTCATCCACGTTGTTCATGCAAAACACAGTAGAGTAATCACGCATCACTTCCACCCATTCTTCGTATACCTTTGCTTGAACTTGCATGCATTCCACTAATGATCTCGCATATGAGCCATCATCTCTGTAGAAAAAGACATAAACACTCCATCATTGGATCAAAGGAATTCCCACTTACTTGGTACTTCCTGGACTGTGGTAGGTTACAGGGAAGATCATACTAAAATGAGGATAGAAATCTACAAGTTTTGTTTGGCTACGTTTCGAAGAAATGCTATCTACACCATCAACGCTTTGTAACAATGGTTCTCTGCCTTTACTCTTCAATTTAACTAAAGTGGAGGTGGGCTGCACTTTTGATAAATTTTCATCCCCGCTTTGGGCCTTAAGATATTTCTCATGCTGATCAAAATCGTTTCTCATTGTTGACATCACAACGTCCTCATCCATTAACTCGGAATTGGAATTATCCGATTTTTGAGTTATGTCGTGTATACTTTGAGATATTATACCATTGTTCACCCGAGAAGAATGGGGTCGACTATTCCCGATACTACGAAGTAAACTACTCGATACTGGTCTATGCCGCTTACTGGCATCCTCATCGTTGCTTACCAAGTACTTTAAAGATACTGCATCCGGTGGAGCATCAATATAAGCAGCACTGGAACGCCGGCTGCCGGAATTGCTTGAAACAGGAGTTGCATCTGTTTGTAAACGAGACACAACTGTTTGATCATGAGGCGAGGTAAATACATGCTTAAGAAGAGCTTCAATTTTTTTGCAAATTCCATAGCCATTTCCACAAACTGAGACGGTTTTAAATAATTGATTCAGCCCATTTCGGTCGTCCTCTTCATCATCATCTTGATACAGTTCATCAAAAGTTCGAACACATTCCAACCACATTGCTTTAAATCCTTCAGACGAAGAAACCATGGTCTTGCCAAGAAGGATATCACCGCATGCCCTACTGAGCAATACAAGTCCCAATGGCATGAACTGTTGCAGAATCAAGAAATATTAGAACTACACATTTGATGTCTAGTTGGCTTACACTTACCCGCCGATTCATCGCTCGATAACCAAATATATTGTGTGCAGCACCAGTTTCTCCTCCAGAATCCATCAAGTTAAACAATTCAGTTGGAGTTTTCCTGTACTTGTCTAAATCCACGCTCCACTGCGGAAAGCCTTCAGATGTCACATCCTGGGCAATTTAATTCACATACAAAATAGTAATCATTCGATAGACATGCTTACCAATTTCCAAGCCATTAACCCTGGCAAATTATCAGGGCCATAGTTGAACACATACGCACCGGATTTCTCTTCAAAAAGCACCATTCCATCATTTCCGAATGAATGATCATCACCTTCCATTGGTAAGTCTCTATTACTTGGAATAAATGATTCTTCTGGATGAGAGGTAATATCCAATGCCGCAATATCCCTTATCTGAAGTGCATCTTCAACTCTAATATTGGAGGTACCTGCATCCTCAAGAAAATCACCCTGCACCAAGGTATCTTCAGTAGTGAGCTCATTGCCAATTGCCATATTGGTCATGTCATTACTGTCTCCATCATCCCCAGAATACGTACCCATATCATGATGGACACTATCCTGAAATTTTGTGTCATCTCTATCAACAATAACATCAGACGTGAAACCTTCATCGCCTTGCATTGGTGGATCCAAATTATCAATTTCCACGTGCTTTCCTTCGCCAGAGGAAGCAGTTACAGAATCTTCCACCGTCACTTGAGTCTAAAGATTCGGAACAGTTGAATATATCATACAAACTTTCGATGAGAAATACAATTATACCTTTGCTAATTTTAATTTTCGAATTATGCTTAAAGCAGCCATATTTTTTGATTGAAATTCTTCATGGGTCGCTCCAATATCTTCCACCACAGGCTCTGGAATATCTTCTCCTGGTTCATTACTATGTTCCTTTAATCTTGAATCAACGGTAGTTGATTTTTGAATACGTGAAGTTGATATCTTGGCTGGTAGATTTGGAGCTTTGTTCGATACAGTTTTCTTTTCTAACTGTTGAGTAGCCACTTTTTTCGAGGCACTGAAACTACTTGCTACGGCCAATCGACTGACTTGCGCAATTGCTTCGTTATTATTTCCATCTTTTCTCTTGGTTTTCTCATTGTGCATAGAAGCTGTGGTGGTGCTACTGGCGTTACTACTTCGAGTGGCAGCATTCTTGGTCAATGGTTCAGTTCCATTCTTGGGGGGTGGCTTAGGTAAGCCTTGCAAAGCATCGTTGGATACGTCAGGCAGATTTTTGTCAATTGTAGCTTGAGCAAGCAACGGAACTTCAGCATGAGTCTGTTTAACGATCTCTACTAACTTTGGGTCAATTTCAATCTCAGGTCCATCATCACCACCAGATACAGATTCCGAATCGCTATCATCACTAGGATGATTCGATGAAGCAGTTTGGGTTTTCTTTTTCTCTGCTTGCTCCTTTCTCCTCTTTTCTTTCAATTTCTATACAATAATGTGTCAGTCATCGTTGAGTTGATGAGAGCTTTAATAATAAACTTACCGCCTGTTGTGCTTCTCGCTCCTCCTTCCGCTTCATAAGTCGTTCCATGGCTTGCTTCCTTCTGGACTCAACAATTGAAAATCATGGCATCATTCGGGTATAATTTCCACAACAAAGTACCTTTCCAATTTTTCTCTGCGCTTTACTTCTTCGGGCGTTTCAGTATTTTTTTTGGCTGGATAAAACCTTTTTCTCTTCTCAGTTGCCGCAACTACAAAGACACTACCAAAATTTTTATAAACTACATCTAAACTCTTCTTCGATGGCGCATCATCCTCTGGATTAGACCGTTTGGACTTGTTTGACCTCGTCGTTGCACCACCGCTACGGTTGGTTGATACGGAGTGATCTGATGGATCCTTCTTGATGTCATAAGCACTATTTCCACATTCTCTGGATTGCTGTCTACTATTTTCACGAGTAGCTTGCTCCAAATTGTCCGTAGTTAGATCAAGTAGTGCAACTGAAGGGCGATTCGTTGAAGATGATGCTCGATTAGTAGTTATATCATTGGTTGGAGTTGGGTCAGTCACGACAACTGTTTCTTTCGATGATAAAACAGGAGACACATGGCGCTTTCCAGAAGACTTTGAAGAACTTTGACTTGAAACCGATATCAAAGGCTTATTTTGATGAGTATTCTTCGATCGTGTTGCCATATTTTGTTGCATCCAAGAGTTACTATCTCTACAGTCCTGGCTAATATCATTCCCTTTGTTATTTTCGGGAACCTCAGCGGGTTGCCTTGGAGGTCTCTTGGTGCCTATTTGAGCTGATTGTGATAGAATTGAATTGTAGTCAGTTTCAAGAGGATTTATTGTTCCACTTAGTAGCTGTTGAATCCGCAATTCTGCCTGACGATTTAACTCTTCCCGATGCATAGCATCATATTGCTTTTGTAGATAACCTACCCATTTTGTATTTGTCCCATCCGATGTTTCGATCAACTCAAGCAACTCATCCTTGGCTTTATTAAGAGTGTCATTGTCTAAATACTGTATTTGATCCAAACGCACAATAGGAAATGCACTCAAATCAACTTCCGTTGTGGTGGTTGATGCCATGATTAGTGCAATTAACGCCGCAATAAGTGATATAATACTGACAACAAGGAGACAATTCCTTCAACTAAATCTTTGGCATCAAAATCATGTCAGTTGGTAATAAATCGCGGTGGGGATATCCTAGTGATATCCTAGAATATGGCTTACTATAAATCGATAAATTAATGATAATGGACGATGGAAAATGCAACGAAACGTCCATTTCATGATATTGTAGTAATAATTTGGCCACATTTTTGTTTTATTGTAACAGTCACCCGCAGCAGCCGTGCAGGGCAGAGCAGCACCATCAGGCATCAGCAGCACAGCAGAGAGTGGGTCCACAGCAGCACAGCAGCACAGCAGGGGCCCAGCAGCAGAGGAGGGCGGCGCAGCAGTACAATAGGAATAAGGACAGCAGAGAGCGCTGCGCCTTTGTCAGAGCCTCAAAATTGAACGATTCCAGATTTGGGATTCATGAATGATGAGAGTGATAATAGCATCACGGGTAGAATGGCTTTTATGAATGACCGCTTCTACCTTGATGCCTCTCCTTACTTGGAAAACTGTGCCGTTCAACCAGAAGAAGCTGCTGATTACGCAAGGAGATTTAGTAGATCACAGTATTTGCAACAAATTCATAATTCAGATGAGAACATCCAATGTGTGTTAATGTCTACTTATCGTTTGGACTGGGAATACCTCCAAGAAGAGTTCCCTCATCTATTTGATAAAAATCTAGCAATTCCTTGTCTTGTGTTGCATGGCGAGAAACGAGAAGAAGAGAAACAATGGTGGTCGCGTTATGACCCGTTGAATTCAGAAATTGATGAGGATGACTCATCATATACTCACTTGCATGAATGCATTATACCTAATATGGAAGGAGAAACAATATCTTCGGATGGTTCTGGTCATGTCCCACGGGATGGTAATGTGGGGAATGGAAATCCAAATATGGAAATACGTGAGGTGATTCCACAATTCAATTTTCCTGATGATGCTAGTAGCGACCACTTATCTGCTGGGATTAGTCGGAACGTGGCAGGCGTACATCATCCAAAATATATGCTTGTCTTTCCGGTAATCGCTTGCCTGTGGTTATCTTCACTGCAAATTTTACCCAGAAAGGTAGTGGTGGTGGCAGTTGGATGCAATATTTCCCTCGTTGTACGGCGAAAAATAAAGATGAAGCCAGTTCCGAGAATGAATCGTGCTCAAGTTTTGGTATTGTATTACAAGATTTTATCAACAAAGTAAGTTGGTTTCATGCATTTCACTCGATTGTGCCTCATTCTGATTTCAAAAAGCAATCACAACAGTTGCATTTTGGCATTTCAGCTCATGTCTTCAACATACTCGAGTGGATAAAGATTCATACAGGCATCGATAATTTGCAATGGGCTTTTGACTTCAGTAGCGCGGAGGTAAGATGTTTATGTGCGGCTTATCTTTTTCTGTATTTTTATTTATCCTATATATATTTCAGGTAGAGCTTGTATCAACTGTTCCTAGCAGAGTACCTCTTCCAGATTTATCAGAACAAGAACGTATTTGGTTATACAATTACTATCAGTTTGACATAGACTTGATAGCACAACAACCTTGTGATAAATGCCAATTGGAAAGTTTGAAATTGTCGAAGCTCGAGGAAGTCAAGTACGGATCGTTGCGGATAAAGGAGCTTATGCAAAGATTCGGCACGGAGAATCGGTGAGAACGTTGACTACAATTTTGAAAGTCTATTATTGTAAAATTATATGCACCCAGAAATATTCTGTCCCAACAAGATGTGCTGGTGATGCAGCCAACAAGCATTGGAATTGGAATTGATAATTCCTTCATAGGTAATTATTAGTATATTTTTAGGTTTGTAAAGGTTATCATTCTTTCAATCAGGAGCGCTATTAGGCCATTTTATGCCTGAAGATATTTGGGAACAAAACATAGAATATCTGAGACAAGAAAGTTGGCGACTAATATGGCCTTCTCGAGAAACGATGATTG
>JACCEA010094027.1_pt1 | contig 12593 bp, 8 predicted proteins | sample 7449851 | NCBI WGS metagenome assembly JACCEA01 (sample SAMN15323453, study PRJNA562643) | freshwater metagenome | isolation source: river surface water | place: USA:Blue River Watershed | collected 2017-08-18 | reverse complement strand
GCCTAAAACTTCAATCAATGCAGCTTGAAGCATATGCGTTGCTGTATGATTACGAACAGTATTTGCTCGCAGTTCAGCATTAACAACGCAAATAATTTTTTTACCAACACTGATATTTTTTAATTGAGCTTCTTGAACTTGACACAATGCTGCAATCGCAACTTGATTGGGAGCTGTCACTATTTTTTTAAGCTGTAACAAGCGACATTCAATACCATCAACAAGAATATGTCCCTGATCGCTTACTTGTCCGCCTGATTCAACATAAAAAGGTGAAACATCTGTCACTATCCACGCAGTTTGATCATCATTTATCTGAGACCAAACAATGGTCCCTTCAGCTTCAACTGCTTGATAGCCAATAAATTCTGTTGCAATGGTTGCTGGTAGATTCAGTTCTTCTTGATGCTTTGCTTTTTTACCCGATGCAGATTGTTGCAACAACATTTGTTGATTGAAACCCTCTTCATCAACAATTAAATTATTTTCATGAGCGAGTACTTTAGTTAATTCAAGAGGAAAACCATAGGTATCGTACAATTTAAATGCTTGAATGCCTGATAATATATTTTTTTTCTCGAGACGAAGCTGTTCAACATATTTTTCAAACATATTTTTACCAACCAAAAGACTTGAAGCAAATTTTTCAACTTCACTTTCAAGAACCGTCATAATTAATGCCTGATTAGTAATCAATTCTGGATACGCCTTACCCATCGTTTGAGCAAGTGTAGAAACTAACAGATGAAAAAAAGGCTTTAATGAAAGCTTTTGTGCAAACAATGCTGCACGACGAATAATTTTACGAAGCACATAGCCACGTCCTTCATTGGACGGTGCTCCCCCATCAGCAATCATAAATGATGTTGATCGAATATGATCACACAAAACATGAAACGCTGCTTGTTTGTCTGCTGAAGCTGATGCATAATCAATACCAGTCAATTTACTAATTTCTTGTTGCATTGAGGCAAACATATCGATATGAAAAACTGTTTTTTTATCTTGCAAAACAGCTGCAAGCCGTTCAAGCCCCATGCCGGTGTCAACACCCGTCTGAGCCAATGGTTCTAATGTTCCATTTACTAGACGATTATATTGCATAAAAACCAGATTCCAAATTTCTATAAATCGCTCACCACTGCCACCCGGTGCTTGATTTTCTGGACCTGTTCCGTAGCTTTCGCCGCGATCATAATAAATTTCCGTACAAGGACCACAGGGTCCAACATCGCCCATCGCCCAAAAATTATCTTTTTCGCCGAGTCGTGAAATACGTTCATATGGCATGCCTGTCACGGTGTGCCAAAGCTCATATGCTTCATCATCTTTTTCAAAGACCGTCGCATACAATCGTTCAGCTGGAATTTCCAATTCTTCAGTCAAAAAGCGCCATGCAAAATCGATCGCTTCTTTTTTAAAGTAATCACCAAATGAAAAATTGCCGAGCATTTCAAAAAAAGTAAGATGCCGTGCAGTAAAACCAACATTTTCAAGATCGTTATGTTTTCCTCCAGCACGGACACATTTTTGCGATGACGTTGCTCGAACATATGTCCGCTTTTCTTTCCCTAAAAAACAATCTTTAAATTGGTTCATCCCGGCATTAGTAAAAAGAATGGTTGGATCTTCGGCTGGAATCACCGGAGAACTTGCTACGATGGCATGCTTATTTTTTTCAAAAAATTGTAAGTATCTTTGACGAATTTCTGATGAGTTCATGGTAAACCCTTTATTTGTATTTGGCGTATATTCATAACTTTAAAAAACATTTTAATGATAGCTTTTTTTATAACTTTTGTTAAATTAAATTTGCAGCAGATTCATCAACCGTAACGCTCGGAGTAGATCAATGAACAGAGCGCTCTTACTATTTCTATTATTTTTTACTTCTGCTCAGGCAGAACAACAAAAACTGATTATTCTTCTTCCTGCAGGACATGCACATGCAGCTGGAAGACTTTTGTATGAAAAATATGAACGAGGTGTTTCATACGAATTAGCACTTGAAATTAAAAAAAAAGCGCGAGAAAAAAGTATTAACATTGAAGTTCCGTTTCATGTTCAAGGAGATCAAGAAGGACTTATTCAATATGTTAATAATGTCGACGCCCAAATCATTATCCAGTTCGGCTTGTATCGATCACCAGGGCTTCTCCCTGAAATAAATCTCACCATTCTTTCATATGATCCCTTAAAAGATGCTGTTTCAAAAAAACAAAAAATAATTGATATCAAAAAAAGCATGCAAACCCCCCGATCACTTGCCCAATATTTTTGGGAAGAAAATCAAGCAATGGCAACTATTTGCTCAGATTATTTTGCAAAAAATATCCATGGCAAAGCACTTTTTTTAGGGAAACAATATGCTCCCTGTAAAACATTACTTGGCTATCAAGCGCCCAGTATGCTCATTGAAATAGGACTCAGAGATGATGAAGATTGGAAATCTTTAACCGAATATTTTGTAGAAATGTTAGAAAAAATAAACAACTTAAAAAAAGGTAAATGATGATACATGAATATATATGTTTAATCTGGATATTGATTGGACTTTCACTCGGTCTGCTTGAATTAAGCAATCCTGGATTTTTCTTTTTTTTATCCTGCAGCTTTGGCGCTTTTGCAGGAGCGATTGCTGCCTGGCATCACGCAAGCATCATGATGCAAATGATTATTGCAACGACCATTACACTGATTTCATTAGGAGGGCTCTGCTATCTACTCAAAAAATATGCATTTTCACAATCAGGGTTTGATAGACATGCAACCAATCTTGATGCATTAATTGGCAAAGAAGGCATGGCACTACAGACTATTTCAGGAAAAAAATATGGACTCATCAAAGTTCGTGGCGAAATATGGAGCGCTGAAACTGATGAAGGCATTATTATAGAAAAAAATGATCATGCAACCGTTGTTAAGGTGTCGGGCAACAAACTTTTAGTCAAAAAAATAGTATCAAAAAATGAAGCATAATTAATAACAACAAAAAAACGAGGTTATATCATGAAAACTATCGAAACTTTTTTATTTTCACCCTACATTTTGTACGGTATTTTACTCATTGTTCTCTTTCTTTTTATCTTCTCAATGATCAGCCACTGCACCTATTTAATCCACCAAGCTGAAGTAGTCGTTGTTGAGCGCCTTGGTAAATTTCATCGTATCTTAAAACCAGGCATTCACTTTTTAATCCCTTTCGTTGATAGCACACGTAGAATTTCATGGACTTACTTTAAAGAAGATCCCCGCCAAAAAGGCTCTTTACATCGATTTATTCAAATGGTTGAACGGATTGATCTCCGTGAAGCAGTCTATGATTTTCCAAAACAGAACGTCATCACCAAAGATAATGTCACCATGGAAATTAACGCGCTCTTGTATTATCAAGTAACTGACCCACGCTCAGCGGTTTATGAAGTGAATAACTTACCTCAAGCAATTGAAAAATTGACACAAACAACGTTGCGCAACATTATTGGCTCAATGGATCTTGATGAATCACTCACCTCACGTGATCTGGTCAACGAACGACTCCGTATTATTTTAGATGATGCAACCGACAAATGGGGCGTCAAAATCAATCGTGTTGAGCTCCAAGAAGTCAATCCGCCGCGTGATATTATTGGCGCGATGGAGAAACAGATGCGCGCAGAGCGTGATCGTCGTGCCGCCATTTTAGAAGCTGAAGGTTTCAAGCAGGCCGCCATTCTTCATGCAGAAGGTAAAAAAACCGCAGCGATTCTACATGCCGAAGGTGAAAAATTTGCAGAAATAGCTCGGGCAGAGGGTGCAGCAGAAGCTCGTCGACTGATGGCTGACGCAGAGTCCGAAGCAATCACTGCAATTAGAACCAGTGCGCCGCAAACAAGTGACCCCTTGCAATATTTGGTTGCCTTAAGCTATGTAAAAGCTCTCCCAGAGATCATGAAAGACAAAGAAGGCAAATTGATTCTTATGCCGTACGAAATGAGTGGACTCATGAGTTCAATAGCTGGGATTAAAGAACTTTTTAATCAAAAATAGATAAAAATCAGATAAAAAGAGCAAATGCCTCATTCTCATTTGCTCTTTTCTAAAAAAAATTTATCCTTGAATTATAATGAAAAGTACTTTTTGACACAGTCTTCAAATAATTAAAGGAATAATTATGAATAATAGAAAGTTTTTAAACATATGTTTATTTTTTGTTATGACACTTTTGTCAACAAAAAATATGTTTGGATATGATGCAAAATACATTGAAGCATTATATAATGAAACATTAAAATCATACACTGCAGTAAAACCGGCCAACACAAAAGCAAACACCACAAATGCAGCAAACATAATGGAATTGATACCAAAATTGTTTTCTGGATTCAATTTTGAATTTGCACATCTTGATACAACTTTTCAATTGAATTCATATTTTACACATTTTCCCTGCACTACATATCCAAGCGCGCAAGAACATATTGATTTTAATACTGTTATAGAGCTTGAATTAATACGAGGCAAGGCACGCAGTGAAGATAATTTCACTTCATATGTTACCTCTACTCGTGCGAGATCTCCTGTTTCACAATTTATTAATGGAGAAAATAAAAAAAGCTTCTTGTTTACCAATCTTGGAAAAAAATTCTTTTCTGAAGCTCTTGCAATGCCGATAACAGATATTGCAGAACTCAAGCAAAGACAAGCTATTATTAAAATTTTATCTGAAAATGAAAAGCTTTCTCATGATATCCAAAAACATTTAGAAATAATCCAGAAGCATGAAGAATACTTTGTTGATTTTTTCGATACAAAAGAACTGCCTAACGATGTGTATCAAGCAATATATCCTTTGTTTCCAAAAAGTGAAAATATTCCTGGAGTAGCAACGGGTTCAAGTCATTTAAATCGTTTTATGTCTCAAGGAATTATGCCATTAGCTACAATAGGTCTCATAGGGCTTTCAACACAAGACTCTAACGTAATTCCAGGCGCAGCATCTACGGGCTTCATGACATTGATTTGTCTTGCGGAACAAAAACAATATGATTGCGCTCGTCGCCAAGTACAAACACATCTTATTAAAGTTGCACAAATGATGCGCTCAATGCATGCACTTACAACAATCGTAGCAAAGCATCCAGAATTACATGTTTTAATGCCTGAGGCAATTGTTGAATATAAAAAATTAGAAGAAAACAAAGTATACAAACTCTTAAAACAGAGCACCTTTGATGATGGTGAAGCATCGGTCTTTTCATCGATAAGAAAAATTATCTTTGCTCATCAATATTTATGTGATCCTGAAGTTCGTAAAGAATTTCAAAACGTACTACATTTTACAGGCAAACTTGATTCATATGCTGCTTTAGCTCAAAAAATCAACATTCACACAGGCAGCATCAATGCACCATTCTGTTTTGCAGATTTTGTTGAAAATAGCAAAAAACCTGTTCTTGAAATTAATGAGTTTTGGAATCCTTTTGTTCCAGCATCACAAGCAGTACCAAATAGTATTTCATTAAATACAGGTAAAGAACGTTGCATCTTGATTACCGGTCCAAACACTGGTGGAAAATCAACAAATATGAAAGGAGTCGCTCTCAATATTATACTTGCTCAATCATTCGGTATCGCAGCAGCTAAATCAATAACATTAACTCCTTTTGAACATGTGACAACATACTTAAATATTGGTGATGATACAGCAAGCGGTAAATCTTTATTTAAAGCTGAAGCAGAACGTGCTCAAAAACTTTTAAACTCATTAAAAAATCTTGCTCCTCATCAATTTGGCTTTGCAATGATTGATGAAATTTTTACAGGCACATCTCCTGATAAAGCGGAATCTCTCGCATATGATTTAATGAAAAAATTAAGTACACTTCAGAACGTTATTTTTGTTAATGCGACGCACTTTAAGCCACTTACACGCCTTGAACAAGAAACAAAAGGTATTGTTAAAAATTACCAAGTTGAAGTTAAAACTGATAGTAAAGATCAAGTAACAGCATACACCTACAAATTAGTTCCTGGAATTTCAAGAATCAGCAGTGCGATGCAAGTTGCTGAAGACTCAGGTCTTTCATTTGATTAATATAAAAATATTTAAAACTTGAAATCTAGCGGGCTCCTTTTAAAGGGGCCCGTTTTTTTATAACCTTTTTTAAAAAAGGTTATTTTTATGATTTTTATTTGAAATATTTTTAATCAAAAATAGCGATTTTTTGAAGCGTTTGTTTTTAAAATAATCGATTTCAATGTTTTATTACGACTAGTAGACATTTTTTAGATTCTAGATACTATAAAACCATGATGATCTATTTTATTAATATCTATTCAAAAAGGATACAACATATGATTACCAAAAAAATACTTTCTGTACTTCTTCTTGCTGCAAGCATAAGCGCAGCTGGATTGTTACACGCAAATTATGACGAAGCTTGCTTTGAAGAACTCTACAAAGAAATGATGCTCGGCTATGACTTAGCAATGCCATCAATGGAAGGTTCACGAACTGCAGGGGCAAATCCATTTAACACACAAGCAACAAACAATTCTCCTGTTTCGTTTAATCCTGGTCTTCAAATGAAGATTTTACTCGACAACTGCTTTATTCCATCACACGACCAAGAGCCATCTCATCTTGATTCAACAACCTGGAGTGCACTCCAAATCGTTCGTGGAACCAATCGCCCAGAAGATTCATTGGTAAATCGACTTACTAAAATTGAAGATCACAGCGATTCCAGCCAAGGTCTTTTTACTTTAATTGGTAAAAAACGTTTCTCTGAAATTCTTGCGATGCCATCAACCAATGTTGCTAAATTACAAGCACGTCAAAATTGTATTCGCGCAATCCAAAAAAACAGCAACTGGCATGATGCATTTATCGATCAATTAGAAATCATGAAAGAAAATGAACAATATTACATTGATTTTTGTACAAAAAATTCCATTGAACAAGCTGGGCTTAAAACAATCATGCCTTGGATGGTTTCAGGAAATTCTATTACTACATTAAAAAGAGAAAATGCTTCTTTTTATGCATTAGGTGCTATTGCAACTCTGTTTTTTGGGGCAACCGCATTAACTTCATGGCCTAAAAAGACGGATTCTTCACAACCATCTTCTTCTTCTTCTTTCACTTCTTTATTCACCCTTGCTAGCCTAGCATCAATTGGTGGAACCTATGCATATCATCACAAAAACAGCTCATACTTTGCAACTATGAATAAAAACATTCAACATGTTGCTGAATACATTAACGCACAAAGAGCGATTTTAAATCTTTTTAGCCAATTACCTGCACTCTATCAAAATATGCCTGAATATAAAATTGCACTTGATATCCTTGATGGCAAAGACATCAACAGCTCGACAGAATTCAAACAATTAAATGAATACTTTGCTAACAATAGCAACAGCGATTCATGGGCTGCAACCTTTATGATGTACAAATATTTGTGCACACCTGAAATTCGTAAAGAATTTAGTTATGTATTTGATATCATCGGTGAAATCGATGGATACGTTGCACTTGCATCAAAAATGAATGCTCATAAAGATATGCCAAATGCACAATTCTGCTTTGTAGATTTCATTAAAAAATCAACCAAGCCAATCTTAAACGTTAAAAATTTCTGGAATCCATTCATCAAAACAGCTGATGCTGTAGCAAATTCAGTCTTATTAAATGCAGGCGCTGAACGTTCAATGATTATCACTGGTCCAAATACTGGTGGCAAATCAACAACGATGAAAGGCTTGATCATCAGCATCTTAACGGCACAAGCGTTTGGTATTGCACCTGCAGAAAAAATGATGTTTACCCCATTCACCAACATCTTGACCTACTTGAATATTGGTGATGACACTGGTGCTGGAAAATCAAAATTCAGAGCAGAACTTGATCGTGCAGAAAAATTAATGTTCTCATTAAAATCACTTCCTTCTCATGATTTTGGCTTTGTCATTCTTGATGAAATTTTTACAGGAACTGGCAGTGAACAAGGTGAAGCATTTGCTTGTAAATTTATCAAGTCAATTCATGCAAACCAGAACGTTATTTTTGTAAGTGCGACCCATCTTGAAAAATTAAAGAACTTAGAAACCGAAACTGACGGATGCATCAAAAACTATCAAATGGATGTACACGTCGATGGAGCTGGTCGAATATCAAAATATACCTACCAAATAGTTCCTGGTGCTTCAACCGTCAACAGCGTATTGCAAGTTGCACGTGAAGCAGGTATTTCATTTTAATTAATGATCTAAATCAGATTCAATTAAAAAGTCGGCCTCAAAAAAATTGAGGCCGACTTTTTAATTTGGTTATTTTTCTGATCAACATAGATTTTTGTTATAAAGCATGATATTGTTTAATCCAGTTTTTTATTTTATATTTTTTTATTACATCATGAAGGATTTATATGAAACGTATTTTTCATACAATATTATTTGCATCCCTTTTAATACATTATGCACCTGTACACGCATTTCATAGAAAATATGCTAGCATTGCAAATCCTCAAAGTAAGCTTACATTCTGGGAAGCATGTGAAACAGGAGATCTTGCACGAGTAACAGAAATTCTTCATCAAAATCATACAAATCCAGTATCTATTAATGCTATGGATGAACATGGTGATACCGGACTTCATATTGCTATTATTCATGAACAGACCGATATTGCAACATATCTTATTAAGCACGAAGCAAATGTTAATCTTATAGGCATGGCTGGCATGACACCACTGCAACTTGCGCTACTACATGATCTTCAATCTATTACGCAACTTTTATTAAAAAATTCAAAACTCAATTTAAAAGCTAACGATCAACATGGAATCAATACAACATATTATATTGATCGATTTGCCTCTCCTAAAATTAAACAGCTTTATAATAAAATATTATCATCACTTGCTGCTTAAATTATGATGTACCACTGCTCATTGTTGCTCCAACAATATCATCGATTTTTTTCCTTATTTCACTACATTAGTGTGCGAGGAATTGCAGCATTGCTCAGTGCATTATTTTTGGCAATTATACTGGGAAATCCTTTTTTACGCTTTTCTGAACAATACTTTCGTTCAAAGACACGTGAAAGAGCTCCCAGTCATCATAAAAACAAAGATGACACACCAACGATGGGTGGACTTTTTGTACTTCTTGTTTTTTTTATTAATGCACTTCTCTGGCATAATTGGCATCATCTTGAAACAGTGCTTATCACCCTAAGCTTACTACTTTTTGGTGCAATTGGTTTTTTTGATGATTGGAATAAAATTCAATACAAAAAAGGAATCTCTAGCAAAACTAAATTTTTGTTACAACTACTGAGCGCAAGTATTATTGTAGGAATATGGGTTTTTATTAAAGACCCATCGCTCCATATTTATGTTCCTTTATTTAAACAATGCAATCCATACATCGGCTATTTTCTGATTCCCTGGGGCATATTTTTAATTGTTGGAACAAGCAATGCCGTTAATTTAACCGATGGACTTGATGGACTTGCAACCGGTCCTCTTATTTTAAATTTTTGTACATTTGCTGCAATCGCGTATTGCGCTGGACATAAATTATTTTCTCTCTATTTACACATGCCATACGTCGCAACTTCAGAACTAGTCGTTGTCGCTTCTTCATTAATGGGCGGACTAATAGGATTTTTGTGGTACAACATGTATCCAGCACAGATTTTTATGGGCGACGTTGGATCACTTGCACTTGGTGCGGCACTGGGCTCAATGGCACTTTTTACCAGACAAGAATTACTTCTTGCCATTTCTGGTGGCATTTTTGTTTTAGAAACAATTTCTGTTTTAATTCAATGGGGCTCGTATTATTTTTTAGGTCGCCGCTTTTTTAAAATGGCACCGATTCATCATCACTTTGAATTGATTGGCTGGAATGAAGTAAAAATTACTGTTCGATTCTGGATCATTTCACTTGTCCTCTGCCTAGTCACACTCTTGCTTCTTAAAATCCGATAATGAAAATCAGATCAATCTTTTTAACCATCGGTCTTTCTGTTTTTGCAGGACTGATTGGTTTTTTTTATGCGTTATTACAACACCCTTTTATTCCTCTTGCCTCAATTCTTATCCATCCTGAGCAAGAAGGTGCAACCTTACTTGATGATGAAGGAAATTTTTTACATCAATTTAAAAATAATCGACGAATGTGGGTTTCTTTTCATAATATTCCAGAAGTTGTTATCAATGCTTGTATCGCCGCAGAAGATCGTACTTTTTTTTCACACAATGGTATTTCATGGAAAGGTATTTTACGTTCTTGTTATGTTAATATTATTAAACGACAACTGGTTCAAGGGGCAAGCACTATTACTCAACAATTGGTTCGACTTATTTTTCTGTCACAAAAAAGAACTTTTTTTAGAAAATTTAAAGAAATTTTTATGGCACTCTCGCTTGAAAAAAATCTTTCTAAACAACAAATTATGGAACTCTATCTTAATAATATTTATTTTGGGCGCGGCATTTATGGCATTGAAGCTGCTGCACAAATCTTTTGGGATAAGCCAGTCACTTTACTCAATGCTGCTGAAGGCGCAACATTGGCTGCCGTTGCCAAATCTGCTCGTTATTTTTCTCCTCTCAATGATCCAAAGCGTGCACTCCAACGACGTAACATTATTCTCAATTTAATGAAAAAAGAAAAATACATTTCACCTGAAATTTGTCAAACAATGCTCCTGCATCCACTGATAAATCCAGAAAAAATAAAAACTCATAATATTTCGCACTATTATATTGAATGGATTCGATACTGGTTCGAACAAAACTTTGATCATGAAATGCTCTACCATCAAAAATTGACAATCTATACAACGCTTAATAAAAAAATTCAAAATAATGCTGAGCATATTTTTTATGAACAGATGAAACTTTTACGTCAAAATGAAGAAGCACAGCTTGACGGAGGACTGATTATTATACAGGGAAAAACGGGTGAAATTAAAGCAACGATTGGTGGATTTAATTTTAAAGATTCTCAATTTAATCGTTGTTTTCAAGCGTATCGCCAGATGGGATCAACCTTCAAACCATTTCTTTATGCATCAGCACTCATGCAAGGCGTTTCTTTCATTGACGTCGATATTGATGAACCTTTTTCAATGCAACTGCCCAACAAAACTGAATGGGCACCTCAAAATTGGAATAAACTTCATGCAGGATCAATGACCTTTGCGCGCGCTCTTGTTCGATCAAACAATATTATTGCAGCAAAATTACTTCAAAAAATCGGCTATGAACCACTGATCAGCATTGCTCGTGAAGCAGGATTTTCAAAAAAAATAGACCCATTCCCATCACTTGCGCTAGGAACGCTTGAAGCAACAGTTGAAGAGGTGGCCGCCGCCTTTAATATTTTTGCTCAAAATGGAATCTATGCTAAACCATTTTTAATTGCATGCATCAAAGATCAACATGGTAAAACTATATTTGAACAACAATCATATAAAAAACAGATTATCCCAGGAAATATTGCCAATCAAATTAATAGTGCCCTCAAACATCAAATCAGTATTCTTGATGCAAAAACTCAAACTCCAAAATCTCAGATTCCCATGATTGGCAAAACAGGATCAACTAACAATGCTCAAAGCATGTGGTTCGTCGGATCAACACCTTTGTATACAACTGCAATTTACATTGGTAGAGATGATAATAAACGAGGGGCACACAAAAAACTAGCAAGTAAAACTGCATATCCGATTTGGCGTCAAATTCAAGATATTTTTGAAACAAAAAATCAAAATTTTTTATATGATTCTGCGTTGCGAGAACAGATTATTGATGGAATCACCGGGCAAAAAACTGATGCAAATAATAAAAATTGCATGCGACTGTTGTTGTCAAAAGAATAAAACTAAAACTTTCAATATTCTCAATTTTCATACTCAACCATCCGTCTACATCATCAGCTTACGTTTTTTTAAAACTACATCAAAATTATGATTTCGCCGAGACAAGAACTCGTTTACCTGAAAATGCGATCCGCCGTCGTGCTGAACACTAAGGCGAGATTCTTTTATGCTTTACTAAAACTCGTTTACCTGAAAATGCGATAGCAACGCTGATAATCTGAGTGATTCTACGAGCTTCAAGCTCTGCCTGATAATTTTTATCTTTAATTTGTGCATGGGCCTCATCAATTGCTTCTTTGAATGCTTGGTCAGTTTCATTATCAGCAATTTTGAATTCAATTATAATCCCGATTTTGGTTGTATCTTTTGGAATAATCATCACGTCATAGCGGCCTTCACCACTTTCGCGATTTGATTTTACCTCATGACTTTCTTGCAGGCAAACGAGCATGCCAAGAACAAACATATGATAAAATTTTTCTGGTTCTTTGCCTGATACGTCATGATAACTAAGAGATTGCTGCACAACGCGCTCAAAGGTTCGTTTAAAGTCTTTGAGATTTCCAACAACAAGCTCTTTGAGCATATTTTGATAGGTTGAAAAGCTCAGAGTCTCTTGAATCCATTGCATCAGAATGTCTTCATAAAAGAGCTTTACTTCTTCATTGGGAATTACTAATGAAAAATACTCTCGACTTCCCTTAAAATAGCG
>JACCEA010784301.1_pt1 | contig 12594 bp, 6 predicted proteins | sample 7449851 | NCBI WGS metagenome assembly JACCEA01 (sample SAMN15323453, study PRJNA562643) | freshwater metagenome | isolation source: river surface water | place: USA:Blue River Watershed | collected 2017-08-18 | reverse complement strand
TCACCAAGTTCCGCCAGCGCTACCGCCACGTCGACATCCTCCTCATCGACGACATCCAGTTCCTCGCCGGCAAGGAGCGCATCCAGGAAGAGTTCTTCCACACCTTCAACGACCTCTTCGAGTCCGGAAAACAGATCGTCCTCACCTCCGATCGCCGCGCCAGCGAGATCCAGAAACTCGAATCGCGGCTCGTCTCCCGCTTCGAATGGGGCCTGCCCGCCGACATCCAGCCCCCCGATTTCGAGACCCGCTTCGCCATCCTCCGGACCAAATCGCAGCAACTCGGGTGCAACCTCCCGGAGCCCGTCCTCAGCTTCATCGCGCAGCATATCACGAAAAACATCCGGCGCCTCGAGGGCGCGCTGCTCAAGGTCTCCAGCTACACCGCGCTCACCCACAAGCCCGTCGACCTCGAGATGGCGGAGCGCCTTCTCCACGACGTGCTCATGGAGCAGGCCCAGAACGTCCTCACCGTCGAAACGATCCAGAAGCGCGTCGCCGACCACTTCCAGATCCGGCACAGCGACATGACGAGCAAGCGCCGGCCCAACAACATCGCCATCCCCCGTCAGGTCGCGATGTATCTCGCCCGCACCCTCACCAAGCATTCCCTCCAGGAGATCGGCGACCTTTTCGGCGGCCGCGACCACGGCACCGTCATCCACGCCTGCAAAGCCGTGGACAATATGTGCGAGCAGGACGCCACCATGCGCAGCAGCGTGGAGTTCCTGAAGACGCAGCTTTCCAAGTGATTTGCCCCGGCCCCGGGCGGCCGGCCACCCCAAGGGCAGGCGACCGCGCCTCGGCTTGCCGCGTGCCGCGCCACTTGCGTTGCGCGGCCGACTCCGGACAATAGGCGCTCCTCCTCTCACCATGTCCCTCACTCCCGAGCAAAAAGCCGCCGTCTCCTCGTGGGTCGCCGCCGGCGACAATCTCTCCGCCGTGCAGAAGAAGCTGATCGATCAGTTTCAACTCACGATGACTTACCGGGATGTCCGCTTCCTCGTCGACGATCTCAACCTCGAGCTCAAGGACGCGGCCCCCAAAGCCGACCACAGCGATGTCACCAAGGCCCAGCCGGCCAAGCCCGCTGCTCCCGCCGCCAAGCCGGCCGCGCCCGAGAAAAAAGGCTTCTTCGACAAGGCCAAGGAAAAGCTCGGCCTGGCGAAGGACGAGCCCGCCGAGCCCGAGATCACCGACGAAGATCTGCCGCCCGAGGAGGATGCCCTCGACGCCCTCCCGCCGGAAGGCGCCTCGTCCGTTTCCGTCTCCGTCGACAAAGTCACCCTCATTCCGGGCGCCCTCGCCAGCGGCAGCGTGACGTTCAGCGACGGCGTGACCGCCAAATGGATCGTCGACCAATACGGCCGCCCCGGCTTCACCGAGGTGAGCCAACCCGGCTACCGACCGACGCCGGCCGACGGCCAGGCGTTCATGCAGGAACTCAGCCTCTCCCTGCAGAAACGCGGGTTCTGACCGGCCCACCTGCACCCCGGAGGGCTCACGGGCCGCGGTCACCCCGCGGCCTTTTTCGCGCCCGGCCGGTCCCTCCGCCTCCGATGATCGCGGCCGGCCGCGCCACTCCCGGCCGAACCGTTCGCCGCGCCGCTCGTCCCGGTGCCGGTCAACCGGCCACCAGCGCCTGCAATCCCGCCTCGTCGAGCACCGGCACGCCCAACGCTCGCGCCTTCTCGAGTTTCGAGCCCGCTTCCTCCCCGGCGACCACGTAGCTGGTTTTCTTGCTCACGCTGCCGCTCACTTTGCCGCCGGCCGCCTCGATCAGCGCCGTGGCCTGCTCGCGCGACAGCGTCGGCAGCGTGCCCGTGAGCACCAGCGTCTTGCCCGACAACGCCCCGGTCACCGGCGCCGTCGCCAGCCGCGCCGCCACCGGGGCAATGCCCAGCTCCGCCAAACGCGCCACCGCCCTTCGCCCGCGCTCGCTCTCGAAAAACGCCACGGTATGGCGGGCCACCTCGCCGCCGATCTTGTCCGCCCCCGGCGTGCGCGCGCGGATCGCTTCCAACTCCGCGACCTCGCCCGCCAGCGCCGCATGCCGCGCCGCGCGCGCCGCCTTCTCCGCCTCGTCCTTCGGCGGGTTCAGCCGCGACCGCGGACTCACGCGCGCCATCTCCTCCGTCGCATCCGCGAGGCGCACGAGTTTCGGCAAAATCTCCGACGCCGCCAGCGCCGGCAACGTGCCGTGCACCGCCGCCAGATCCTGCGCCGTCGCGCCGCCGACATCGCGGATCTGCAGCGCCAGAATCCAGCGGCTCAGATCGTGCCCGCGCGCCCGGGCGATCGCCTCCACGATCTTCGTCGCGTTTTTCACCCCCAGCACGCGCGGCGCCTCCGTCGTCCCGAGGTTGAGCGCCCCCAGCGGCTCCGCCTGCAGCGCGAACAGGTCGAACATGTCTTTCACCCATCCCGTCGCCACCAGCTTCTCCGCCACCACGCCGCCGAGACTTTCCAGGTCGAGCACGCCGCGCCCCGCCAGATAATCGAGCCGCCCGGTGAGCTGCGCCGCGCAATCCGGATTCGGACAACGGATCGCCACCTCGCCCGCCGCCTGCACCGCCGCCGTGCCGCACACCGGGCACGCCTCCGGAAACACATACGGCACGCACTCCGGCGTCCGCTTCGCCGCATTCACCCCGATCACCGCCGGGATGATCTCGCCCGCCTTCTCGACGAAGACCGCATCGCCCACGCGGATATCCTTCCGCGCGATCTCGTCGCGGTTGTGCAGCGTCGCCCGCGCCACCGTCGTGCCCGCCAGTTGCACGGGCTCGAGTTCGGCCACCGGCGTGAGCACCCCGGTGCGCCCGACCTGGATCGTGATCGCGCGCAGCCGCGTCTCCGCCCGCTCCGGGGCGAACTTGTAGGCGCAGGCCCAGCGCGGCGAAAGCTTGCGCGCGCTCTGGCCCTCGCCGCGGTAACCGGCGAGCCGCTGCAATTCGAAATCGTCCAGCTTCACCACCGCTCCGTCCGTCGCGTAGGGCAGCGTCGCGCGCAGGGTATCCAAGTGCCGGATCGCCGCCACGACGTCGTCCGTCCCCCGCACGGTGCGGCGGTTCTCCAGCGTCGGCAGTCCCCACTGGGCCAGCGCCGCGTGCCACGCCGTTTGCGAGCCCACGAGGTCCGCCGGCGCGCAGGCCCCGAGCCCGTAGACCACGATTTCCAACCCCCGCGCCCGCACGCCCGCGGTGTCGAGTTGCTTGAGCGTGCCGGCCGCCAGATTGCGCGGATTGGCATAGGCCTCCAAACCCGCCTCCTGCTGCGCCTGGTTGATGCGCGCGAACTCCGCGAACCGCAGGAAAATCTCCCCGCGCACCTCCACGAGGTCGGGCACCGGCACCTCGGCCAGGTCGGCCGGGGCGCGCAGCGTGTGCGGCAGATTGGCGATCGTCTTCACGTTCACCGTCACGTCGTCGCCTTCCTCGCCGTCGCCGCGCGTCACGGCGCGCACCAGCGCCCCGCGCTCGTAGGTGAGACTGATGGAGGCGCCGTCGATCTTCGGTTCCACCGAAAACAGCAGTTCCTCGCGCCCCGTCAGCTTCGCCAGCCGCGCGCAGAACTCCCGCAGCTCGGTCTCGTCGTAGGTGTTGTCGAGCGTGGTCATCGCCTGCCGGTGCTTCACCCGCGCAAAGCCCTCCGTGCGATCGTCGCCCACCTTCGCCGTCGGCGTCTCCGCCCCGGCGGCCGCGGCCGCCTCGGGAAAGGCCTTCTCCAGCGCCGCCAGCGTGGCTTTCAGCGTGTCGTAGTCGAAATCCGTCAGCTCCGGCTGCGCCTTGCGGTGATACAGCTCGTCGTGACGCGCCACCTGCGCGCGCAGGTCGGCGATGCGGGTCTGGGCCTCGGCGGGAGACATGCCCGCCAGTCTTGCGGCCCGCCGGCCGCCGTCGAGCCCGACGACGACTCCCGCCGGCCTTTCGGAGCCCCCGTGCCGCCCGCCTACCTCGCTGCCGGTGCGGCGGCACCGGCCGTCGCCGCCTGCAGCCAGGCGGTCGCCTGCGGATGCCCGGGCCGCTGCTGCAACGCCGTGCGCAGGGCCTGCACGCCTTCGGCGCTCCGCCCCAGCCGCAACAGCGCCAACCCGAGGTGCGCCCATGCGTCGGCATTCTCGGCCCGCACCGCGAGGGCGGCTCGCAGCGCCTCCGCCGCCTCCGCGAATTTCTCCTGCTCGTTCAGCAGCGCCCCGATCAAAAACCGCGCGTGCGCATCCTTCGGATTCAGCTCCGCCGCCCGCCGGTAGTGCCGCAGCGCCGCGTCGCGCTCCCCGAGCATCGAATGCACGTTGCCGAGGTTGTTGTGCGTCCCGGCATTGTTCGGCGCCAGCCGCAGGGCGCGCTCCAGCCGCGCCTTCGCCTCCGGCGCTCGGTTCTGCATCGCCAGCACCACGGCCGACCCGTTCAGCGCGTTGGCATGGTCCGGCCGCCGCGCCAGCACGAACTCGTAGTGCTCCGTCGCCTCCGCCAGCTGGCCGAGATCGGAGAGCGCGTTCGCGAGGTTGTTGCGCACCTCGAGGTGGTCGGGCCGGACTTTCAACGCCGTGCGGTAATACGGCACCGCCTCGGCCGGGCGGCCGAGCTCGTTGAGCGCGTGCCCGAGGTTGTTGTTGGCGTTCAGGTAACCCGGATTGATCGCCAGCGCCGCCCGGTAGTCCGCCAGCGCCTCGTCGATCTTCCCCGCTTTGAAAAGAAACAGCCCGCGGTTGTCGTGCGCCAGGTAGTTGCCCCGCGTCACCTTCAGCGCCTGGTCGAACAGCGTGAATGAGTCCCGCCAGACGCCGGTCTGCCGCGCCGTGGCCACCGCAAGCACGGCCAGCACCGCCGCGCCGCCCGCGGCCGCCGCCGCCCGCGCTGCGCCCGACACCGCCGCGGACCGCAGGCTCCACAGGAGCGCCAGCTGCACCCCCAGCATCGGCAGGTAGGTGTAGCGATCCGCCCTCGACTGCAGCCCGACCTGCACGAGCCCCGCCACCGGCACCAGCGTGCCGAGAAACCAGCACCAGCCGACCGCGACCCACGGTCGCCGCCGCAGCTGCCACGCGGCCAGGGCCGTCGCGGCGACCAGCGCCGCCGCCGCCGCCCCCACCTGCGCGGGCGGCCAGTGTCCGGGATGCGGATACAACACGGCCAGATCCGCCGGCCACAGGAAATCGCCCACGTAGCGGACCGCCGCGACCGTCGCGTTGCCCAGCCGCTCCGCGAAACCCAGGGCCTCGGTCACCGCCCCGCCCGCACTCTGCACCCGGAACGTGACGTAGCTCGAGGCCGCGACCAGCAGGAACAGCGGGAGCTTCTCCACCGCCAGCCAGGCCGTCGATTCCGTCCGCACCGGAGGCGTTCCGCCTCCGATCCACGCCGTGCGCCGGAGCGGCCAGAAATCCAGCAGCAGCAGCACGCAGGGCAGCGTCACGAGCATCGGTTTGGCCATGAGCCCGAGCGCCAGCGTGAACACCACGGCCGCATACATCCGGCCGGCCGCCGCACCCGGGCCCGCCCGCCTCCGCTCGACGTAGACCGCGTAGCTCCAAAGCGCCGCGAAAAAAAAGAACCCGCTCAGCACATCCTTGCGCTCCGACACCCACGCGACCGACTCCACCCGCAACGGATGCCAGGCGAACAAGGCCGCGAAAAACGCGCTCGTCCACAGCGCCCCCGTGAGCCGCCGGACGGCCACGAACGCCATCACCGCGTTCAACGCGTGCCAAAACACGCTCGTCGCGTGGTGCCCCCGCGGATTCAGCCCGAAGAGAGAAACGTCGAGCGCGTGCGACATCCACGTCAACGGGTGCCAGTTCGAGGCCTCCCCCGACTGCAGCGCCCATTTCGCCGTTTCCCACGTCAGCCCGGCCTGCACGCGGGCGTTGGCGGTCACGTAATCCGGATCGTCGTAGTTGACGAAATCGTGGCCCAGGACCCGCCCGAAGAACAGCCACGTCCCGGCAAACAGCACCGCGCCGATCAGCGCGCGGGTTCGCGATGTATCGGCGACGTATCCGTTCATCGATCGCCTACACTTGTTGCCGCCGAACCCGGGGCAATCCCGGCTTTCCGGCGACCGAGGGGCCGCTCCAACCAGTCGCGATACCACCGCACCCGACCATACAGGAGCACCGCGGTCGCCGCTCCGAGCGTATCCGCCGCCCAATCGGCAAACTCCGACGATCGCCCAGGAACCAGGCTCTGGTGCCACTCGTCGGTCGCGCCGTAGGCCGAGACCAACGCGACCGCGGCCAAGGCGCCGCGCCAGTCGGGACGCGCCGCACGATACACCAGCGTTCCGATCAGTCCGTAGACCGCGAAATGCGCGAACTTGTCGGAATTCCGCACGTCCGGCGCCGCCACCGTCGACCGGCTGGAGGCCCAAAACACCAAAGCCACGATGGCCACCGCCCATCCCAATCTGGCCCGATGGGGAAAAAGTGATTCACTAGCCACGATCGCCGGGGAATGCCGTCTCCCCGCCCCCCTCGGCAACCCCAAAACCCGGACGACCGCGAAGGCAGACCGCCGCCAACCTCCGACGCGCTCCGATAGGCTCACGCCGCACGGCTCCGGCGGAAACGCCCGACAACCGACCGACCGTCGCCCCGCATGACGTTCATCGTTGCGATGGACCGCCGACCTCCCCATGCCCATGCGCGCCACCGCATTCCGGGAGCCGTCGGGGGGCTCCCCCCCGGATTGCGCCACCCTCGTATTCCATCCCATGAGCGCCATCCAGCGAACGGTCGAAAAGTATTTTGCCGGCATCGGTATCGACCTGACCGATCGTCGCCGGATCGTGATCCACGACACCCGGTTCTACGGGCAGGTGCTCGGCAAAGGCTTTCTCGGCCTCGCGGAATCCTACATGGCCGGCTACTGGGACGCGCCCAAACTGGACGACCTGCTGACCGATGTCTTCCTCGGCCGGTTCGACCAAAAAGTCGTGATCTCGCCCGAGGTGATCTGGGCCAACCTCTTCGCCAAGATCGTCAACCTCCAGTCCACCGGCCGCGCCTTCGATGTCGGACGGCGCCACTACGACATCGGCAACGACCTCTACCGGGCAATGCTCGACAAGGGGATGAGCTACACCTGCGGCTACTGGCGCAACGATGCGCGGACGCTCGAAGAAGCCCAGGAGCACAAGCTCGACCTCATCTGCCGCAAACTGGGACTGCAGCCGGGCATGCGTGTGCTCGATATCGGCAGCGGCTGGGGCAACTTCGCCCGCCACGCCTGTGCGCGCTACGGCGTCTCCGTCGAGGGCTACACGATTTCCGTCGAACAGAAGAAACTGGCCGACGAACTGAATGCCGGCCTGCCGGCTGTCACCCACCTTCGCGACTACCGCGAAATCACCGGGCAGTTTGATCGCGTCGTCTCCATCGGGATGCTCGAACACGTGGGCTACCGCAATATCCCGACCTTCTTCGCCAAAGTCGCCGACTCGCTGAAGCCCGACGGCATCGCGTTGGTTCATACCCTCGGTTCCAACTACTCGCAGACCAGCGGCAACGTTTTCATCAACAAGTATATTTTTCCCGGCGGGATGGCCTCGTCGATCGCCCAGGTCGGCCAAGCCATCGAACGCCGCCTCGTGCTGGAGGACCTGCACAACTTCGGCCCCGACTACGATCGGACCCTCCGGGAGTGGCATCATCGTTTCACCGCCGCGTGGCCGCAGTTGCGCGATCGCTATTCCGAGACGTTCCGCCGCATGTGGGAGTTCTACCTGCTCGGTGCCGCGGCCTGTTTCCGCGCCCGGGAAATCCAACTCTGGCAGTTTGTGTTCACCAAGCCCGGCACCCGTCAGCCTGACGTGCGGAAATCGTGAAACCGCGCTCGCACGCCGCACCAGACCGGCCGTCGGCGCGCTCCGCTCGCCACCGGCACCGACCGTGCCTCGGCGCCGCGCCACACGCCGGGCCCGGCGTCTGCGCGAGGTCGGCGTTCCCCGCCACCGTCTCTGCGTTGCGGCGCCCCGCCGGCCCTGCCAACCACGCCCGCGCCGCCTCAACCCGGGCAAGTGGCCGCGCGGCGAATCCTGAATTGCCCGCCGATTTCTATCTCCTCCATGAACGCCACCCAGCGAGCGGTTGAAAAATATTTTTCCGGCATCGGGATCGACCTCACCGATCCCAACCGGATCGTGATTCACGACGCCCGCTTCTATCGGCAGGTGCTGGCCAAGGGCTTTCTTGGCCTCGCTGAATCGTATATGGCCGGCCACTGGGACGCGCCAAAACTCGACGACCTGATGACGGACGTCTTCTTGGGACGATTCAACCGGAAGCGGGCAATTTCACCCGAAGTGGTTTGGGCCAAGCTCTTCGCGAAGGTCGTCAACCTCCAGTCGACCGGCCGGGCCTTCGATGTCGGACGTCGGCACTACGACATCGGCAACGATCTCTACCGGGCGATGCTCGACAAAGGGATGAGCTACACCTGCGGCTACTGGCGCAACAACGCCCGGACGCTCGAGGAAGCGCAGGAGCACAAACTCGAACTCGTCTGCCGCAAACTCGGCCTGCAGCCCGGCATGCGCGTGCTCGATATCGGCAGCGGCTGGGGCAATTTCGCCCGCCACGCCTGCCCGCGCTACGGCGTCTCCGTCGAGGGCTACACGATCTCCGTCGAACAGAAGAAACTGGCCGACGAACTGAATGCCGGCCTGCCCGCCGTGACCCACCTCCGCGACTACCGCGAAATCACCGGGCAGTTCGACCGCGTCGTCTCCATCGGGATGCTCGAACACGTCGGCTACCGCAATATCCCGACCTTCTTCGCCAAAGTCGCCGACTCGCTGAAGCCCGACGGCATCGCGTTGGTTCATACCATCGGCAACAACTACTCGCAGACCAGCGGCAACGTTTTCATCAACAAGTATATTTTCCCGGGCGGCATGGCTTCGTCGATCGCCCAGGTCGGCAAGGCCATCGAACGCCGCCTGGTCCTGGAAGACCTGCACAACTTCGGCCCCGACTACGATCGCACCCTCCGGGAGTGGCACCATCGTTTCACCGCCGCGTGGCCGCAGTTGCGCGATCGCTACTCCGAGACGTTCCGCCGCATGTGGGAGTTTTACCTGCTCGGCGCCGCGGCGTGCTTCCGCGCCCGCGAAGTCCATATCTGGCAATTCGTCTTCACCAAGCCCGGCGCCCGTCAACCCGACGTGCGGAAGTCCTGAGGTCCCGGCCTGCGACGTGGAGTAAACCGCGCAAACCGATCACTGCACGTTGATCCCCAACGTGCCACGGACCAGCCAAGCGAGCTGACCCGCTTCGTGGTTGCGAAACCTCTCTCGTTTCAAACGTGAGGCTTCCCAACATCGAACCAAAGACCCACAGAGATTGCCCGCGTTCTACCGCGTTTCGTCGGTCAATCCGAAGGGTCCCGACGTCTCCTTCATCCTCGCTGAATCTTCGTGCGAACTGAAGTGAGGTATTCGACTGCCCTGCCCAGGTGAGACACGACGCTGGGACAGCCATCGAAGCGGGGTCTCAGGAGCCTGCGGCCCACGTGGTGCGTTCCGCGAACGACTGCCCACACTCTCAGCGAAGCTCCCAGTCAGACGGCGTCCGGCAAAGACTGAGACGCCGGGCGTGAGCCGCAAATGAAACCCAGCGCTGCAATACCAGCGGTTTCCGGCAATGGGCAAACGACGGCATCGCCGCCCGACAATGTGTATCTCCGCGTGCGCACATACTTCGGTGCTCGCCTTATCGTTTTCCCGCTTCGCTCCAGCAAATTTGGCAGCCCGCGTTTGCGCCTGCCGGATCGGGCGGACGCCGCTCGGGTCACAACGAAACGTCACGCGGACCGGGCCGAACCACCGCAGAGGTTCACGGCGGAGCCGACGGGGAAGCGGAGATGAGCGAGGCGAATCGTGCATCCGCGCGCAGGTTTTTCAGATCAGGATGCGCGAGGATATCCGTGCGCGAATACCCGCCCTTGAGCGCGGCGGCCACCGCCGCCAGGGCGCCTTCCCGGTCGCCGGTCTGTTCATACACGAGCGCGGCGTCGAAAAGCACGGGCATGTTCTGCGGCCCCAGGGCGCGCGCCTGCTTGATACCCTCCAGGGCCCGCGGGATATTCCCGGTGAACGCATGGTAACGGGCGAGGGTCGCATGCAACGCGGCATCCTTGGGGTTCACGAGCAAGCCGTTCTCGGCGAGCTTGATGGCCTGGCCGTAGGCCGAGGACGCCTCGCCCGCCCGCGCCGGAATGAAGCGCAGCGCGTCGGCAAAATTGCCCCGCACGAGGTATTCGCGCGGATTAATCTCGATCGCCCGCTCATAGTGCGCGGCCGCATCGGCGTAGCGTCCTTGCTGAAACCGCAGCGTGCCGAGGTTCGAATACGCGGACCACGAGGGCTTCAAAGCGATCGATTTCTCGAGCAGCTGCGCCGCCTTCTCCGGCCGGCCCATCACGACATAGAGACCACCGAGATTTCGATAGTTGGAATAGTTGTCCGGCGTCAGTTCGGCGACGCGCAGAAACATCCGCTCGGCGTCTTCCATCCGGCCCGTGCGCCAATACATCACCCCCAGATCGGCGACGGCCCGAGGGTTCTCCGGGTTTCGCTCGATGGCGTTTTTGAAAGTCGCTTCTGCTTCCGCCTTCCGATTGAGGCGCTCGTAGGCGCGCGCCAAGACGCGGGTGGCCTCCCCGCTGGCCGAATCGAGCCGCAGCGCCGTCTCCGCTTCGGCGAGTGCTTGCTCGTATTGCCCCGTGCCGAGCAGCAAATTGGCCATGGTGACATGGGGCGTCGCGAGCGTCGCGCCATATTGCAGCGCGGTCAGACAGCTGCGCCGTGCCTCCTCCGACCACCGACGCTCCTTCGTCAGGAGATACTTTAGCCAAAACGCTTCGCCGAGCGCCGCGTGCGCCAGCGCATAGCGTGGATCCGAGAGGAGCGCCTGGTGGAGGTAGGTGATCGCCGCATCGACTCCCGAGCCGTTGTAAAGCGCCAGTTCTCCCCGGCTTCGGACGTAGAGTTCGAAGGCCGACGCGACCGTCGTCTGCCCCGAAGCCAGCGCCCGTTTGGACTGCTCCGAAAGCTCCAGCCCCAACCACTCCGCGGCCTGGGCCGCCACCTGATCCTGCAGGCGATACAGCTCGTTCGGCGCCTGATCGAAGGTTCCGCTCCGAATGATTCGGAGGGTTCCGGCATCGACGAGATTAACATTCACTCGCACCGTGGTCTCGGTGCGCTGGACACTGCCCGTCAGCACGACCGTGGCACCGAACAGCGCCCGCGCCTGGCTCGGGGTGGAAATAGCCTCTTTGCGCACCTCGGCATTGGGGACCACCAACAGCGTCCGCTGGAACTGCTCCAACTTGGTCAGCTGCGAGGAGACGGTCTCGGAAAGCCCGTCGCAAAACGCCTGGTTGCCCGGTGCCTCCCCGATTGCCGTGAAGGGAAGAATGGCGAGCTGGCGCAATTTGGGCGGCGAGGCCCGGCCGTCGAAGAGTGCGAAGCCGGCAATCACCGCGATAACCGCGCAGGTCGCCAACCAAGTAAACACGCTGCGCCTCGGACTCGTCCGTGCCGCATCCGTCGGCGCCTCCGGGAAACCTGGCCGCGGAAGGATACCCGGCGTTCCGCGCTCCAAGGACTTCAGCAGCGATTGGAATCGGGCAACGGTGTTCGGCGAAACGATTCCGTCCGGCAAACGCGTCCATTGCACCTTCAGGAATTCCTCCTGCACGACCGCGTTTCGCTCCGACGTGTCGTCGATCACCACCGGGAGCAAAAAGGGACGCCCGGGGGCCATGTCGAGCAGGCGCTGCGTGGCGAGGTTCCACTCCCGGCGAAAATATCCCTCGGTCCGCGCCTGGGTGGTCTTAGAAATTATCGGAACGAACAACGCGCACTCGCGGATTTGGCGTTTGATTTTGGCGTCCCACTCATCGCCACCTCGGAGTTCATCCTGGTCAAACCAGACCTCGATCCCAGCCGATCGCAGCGCTTCGCAGATGCGCCGCGCGGCCTCGGCGTCTTGGGAGGCGTAGCTCAAAAAGACGGCGTTGCCTGGGGTTTCAGACATTAACGGGGCCTCAGGGGGCCGAGGAATGCAGCGACCACTATCGCTGGCGAGTTGATTTTACCCCCATATCCCATCCCCGGATCCGTTTTCACCCCTGCGCGAGGGAAGCTCGTAGAAACGCCCCAGCGGAGCGAGGGCAAGTCAGCCGGACATATCGCTCGCTGGCTAAGGTCTCGCAGCCTGCGGCGGCTCGGGGAGCGCGGTCGCAACCCGGGTAGTGGATACCTCAGAGCGAACGATGACTCCGACAGTCCGCTGATTTCGCAGCGATCCGCCCAGTCAAGTTACTCGTGTTAGCACCGGACTGTTTCGGGTCGCCTCCGGACCAAGCAACGCAATCGGGCAGACAGACGAATCAGTTTATTATTTCACTCTGAGGGAGCGATTTGCGCCGGCCTAAGCCACACTAAGCTTCCGCCGTAGAACTCGGGGAAAATGGTCGGGCTGGTGAGATTCGAACTCACGACCTCTTGCACCCCATGCAAGCGCGCTACCAGGCTACGCTACAGCCCGAACAAGGAGGGGTGAACAAGCGGGATGCCCCCGCACTA
>JACCEA010637360.1_pt1 | contig 12595 bp, 7 predicted proteins | sample 7449851 | NCBI WGS metagenome assembly JACCEA01 (sample SAMN15323453, study PRJNA562643) | freshwater metagenome | isolation source: river surface water | place: USA:Blue River Watershed | collected 2017-08-18 | reverse complement strand
GGCTAAGCAGCTGATGCGATACATTGCCGTAGACATCAAAACCTGCCACCAATAAATAATGAATTCGTTCCAGTAATGGATAACCAATGACCCACGCGGTTTTGGGCGGCTGGCCGATTAAACCCTGGTGTACGCTGGCGCTGTCGCTATGACGAAAAATAGTTAGCGCGGCATTGGGGTTGGTGCCCTTGTCGCCATTCCAGAAAAGATTAAGATCCAGGCCATCTTTTTCTTTCGCCACCTGATTAACAATTTTAGCCTTGGCAGCGAGATATTCTTTTTGTAGCTCCGAATATTTTATCCAGTCGGGCATTGGCATCATTGTGTTACCGGCGCTCGCGGGTAGTTGTAAGTGTTTACTATTATCGGCGAGGAATTTTTCGGTGCCTTTGGAACTTTGATTGTCTGGCGCTAGAAAAAATACCCAGAAATGATCCTGAATTACATTGAGTGCAACCTGGCCGCGACACACAGGCCCCTTGATGAAATTCATAATTGTGAACTGCGCTTCATCCAGCATAAAACGATAGCGCGCACTGATTGGCAGCTCCGCAAAGGTGATAAACGGATTGGCAGCAGTGTCGGGGTGGTAAGAGGGTAATTGCGCGACCTGATAGTCAACTTGATAAAACAACTTTTGCCAGCGATCCATGCGCTGCTTGCTCAGTTTGTAAGGCATGAAGGTTTTGGCAACGGTGCTGGAAGGGTCGCGCCATAAACGATAATAAACCCGTTGTGCCTTGGGGTCGTCAAACGGGCGCGCAGTACTAATGCGTTGAATGGGTTCTCCTGGCGGTGTACTGGAGCGTATCAGACGAAAATATGTGCGCGGCGCTTCAGAAAAAAATAAGTGTGCTAAAAATAGATGTTCAAAAATATAGCGATTAACCAGCTGTTCTTTGAGCGAAGCCCCGTTTAGAAACTTCTCCCAGCTAATGATTTGCTTTTGTACGCTGGCAGGGATGGGAGTTAAAGTCCCCATGGCGGCGCCTTGCGCCAACCAATCCATCGTCAGTTTGTATTCTTTTTCATTCAGGCCTGGCAGGGCATAGGGCATTCCCCAGAGCGGATTTTTTTGGCTAAAGGCGTTAAAGGTTTCAATACTTGGGCAGTATTGAGTGGGGTCCAGGTTAAGGTCGAAGTTTTCCGGCAGGATTGCTGCATTTGGTAGCGGATGTGCGTGTTTTAATTTCAGCGTTTGCGCTAATACCCCCGCATCAATATTGGCGCTGGGGGAATTACTGCGTTCATTGATCACCGAATGAAATTTTTTTGACCGCCATTCAGCAGTGGTTTGTGCATCCTCAAATAAGCGAGTTAGATTGGCGCCCAACAAGCGAGTGCCGTCGTACACTTTTTCCGGGTTGGCGCCACGCAGTAACCCTTCATAGGATTCCAGCTTGAGTTGGCAGGGGGCGTCGTAGCAACCGTGACAAACAACGCAGCGCTGTTCAAGAATTGGGCGAGTATGTTGGTAGTAGCTGATTTGGCTTTGGCTGGGGCTGGTTGGCATTTCGCGGACTTCTGCTTTTCCGAAACGCTTGTCCCACTGTGAACCGGAGATGCTGGCACAACCGGCAATCATCACAAGTAAAATAATCAGGCTGGTAAATTTCATAGCGGCCCCGTATACGCAATCACTAACAATCAAAATATCCGCGCAGTCTAGCTGAAACTGAAGGAAGTTAGAGTCTATCATGCCGTCAAACGGGAACCCCGTAGCATTAAGGCTGTCACCTTAAGAGCGATTGGGCCATAATTCCTTATATTCCTGGTTATTTTATAAACCATAACGCCAAGCAAAAGGGTATTGAGTATGCGTGACGATTATCAACCACGACAAAGTTCTTCCGGTTCACTGTGGGTAATAGTGGTGTTGGTGGTTATTGTTGCGGCAGCGGCTTTTTATTTTCTGCGCGACGAAGCGCCCGCTGCATCGCAAACAGTTACTACTCCTGTCGCGGTAGCGCCACAAGCGATTGCAGCTAGCAGCGTAGCCTCGTCAGTCGCAGCCATAGTCGAGTATCAGCCGCCTATGCCGGTAGTGGAGGTTGACCCGCTGCCAACCTTGAATGAGAGCGACAGCAGTATACTCGCCGCGCTGCAGCAATTGCGCGGCGAAGGCCTGTTGCAGTTGTTAGTGCCACAAGAATTGATTCGGAAATTTGTACTGGCGGTAAACAATCTTGCCGAAGGCAAAGTCATTCACGAGTACCGCCCGGTAGTATCACCGCCACCACCATTTGTGGCGGAAACTTTTTCAGTCATGATCGAGGGAACGGCGGTGGATCAGGAGCGTGTCGCGCCGGCTAACTTCCAACGCTATGAACCTTATGTGACCACCCTTGCTTTAATTGATAGCGATGCTGCGGTAGCCGTGTATCGTCGCTTCTATCCGTTATTGGAAGAGGCATTTCGCGAGCTGGGTTTGAAAAAGCCCAATTTCCACAGTGTGTTGATTGCCGCTATCGATAATATTCTCGCTGCACCGGACGCCCAGGGTGATTTGTTGCTGGTGAGACCCAAGGTGTTCTATCAATATGCCGATCCAGCACTCGAGCAGCTCCCGCAAACACACAAATTGATGCTGCGTATGGGCCCCGAAAATGCGCGCAGTGTTAAGGCAAGTTTGCGCCAATTAAGGGCACGGTTGATTAAGTGATGGCGTATTTTTGCGCGCCGTTTTTTTAATTCGCTCCACCTCAAAGCCGCTTTTATAAGCGGCTTTTTTATTTCTTTGCCTCTCTGTGTGTGTATTTTGGTAATCCCGCCTAAAAAATTTAATTTTTCGTAGTGCTGATTTTCTGTCGCCTAAATATGCTAATCGTTTGATTTATAAGAAAAATTAATTTGGCGCCATGGTGTCACTTTCTTAACGCGACTTAACGATGCTTTACAAAGCTGTTGACAACGTTGTCTATCAGGCATAGTGTTGGTTTATCGACAACGTTGTCTTAGGTGCCGGCGTTTGTTGAATGGGGTTACTAATTATTAAGAAACACATATTGCCAAGTCACGGGAGAATAACCATGCGTAACAAGTTAAGTGATGCGATCAAACTGGCCAATAAGAGTGCGTTGATGCTCGGTTCAGTGGCAGCAGTCACCATGATGGGTTTTGCCACCACTGCCAGCGCCCAAGATGCAGGTGCAGAGCCGGAAGAGGTGTTGGTAACCGGTATTCGCGGCGCATTGAAAAATGCTGTCGATATCAAACGTAACTCAACCGCGGTGGTTGATGCAGTGTCTGCTGAAGATGTGGGTAAGTTCCCGGATTCAGACGTGGGCGAGTCTCTGGGCCGCGTTCCAGGGGTAACCGTAGGTCGCGCATTCGGTCAAGGTGCGTCTGTTTCGATTCGCGGTGCAGCGCCACAAATGACACTGACCCAATTGAACGGACAAAACGTTGCATCTACTGGTTGGTATGATCAGCAAGCGATTGACCGTAGCTTTAACTACTCACTGCTGCCCTCCCAGTTGATCGGTGGTATGGATGTATACAAGTCATCTCAAGCTGACTTAAATGAAGGTGGTATCGGCGGTACCGTTATCGTCAAAACCCGCAAGCCTCTCGATCTGGAAGCTAATAGCGTATACCTGGGTGCCAAAGCGCAAACTGGCACCATTAGTGATGAGATTTCTCCAGAGCTTTCAGGTATGTACAGCTGGAAAAACGAATCTGAGACCTTTGGTGTATTGATTGCTGGTGCAACCGAAGATTTCGACTACGTGCGTCGTGGCACTGAGGCAGATTACCGTTGGTGGGATGACGTTTCTCCAACGACCTTTATCCAGGAGCGCGAGCGTACCGCATTGGATTTAACTGCTCAGTGGGCCCCAACGGAAAACCTGACTTTTGGTTTGCACGCGCTGTCTCTTGATCTGAAGGCAAACAACACCAACACCAGCACCTATATTTTTAGCGGTTTGGATAAGAGCGCGGCTAACTACACCTGTTCTGAAACCAATGCCGCGGGTGTTTGCGTGAAAAGCACAACCAAGAATCCAGTTCGCGGTAACTTGACCGCGGGTTGGGCAAGCGGAGCCTTGGGAACTGAAACCTTCAACCAAACCTGGGGTCGCGTTGCCAGTATGACGTCTGATACTGTCGATATTGATGCAGAATACGCGACAGATGGATTCAAAGTTACTGCGCGTGCAGGTAGCACTAAAGCGGATGGCGGTACCGACCTGACTACCAACTTCTCACATTTCGCCAGTTTGGGTGACTACAACATGGCGTTGTGGGCTGGCAGCATTGATGCAACCGGTAAGCAAATTAAAATTAACCCGACTTCTGATCTTAATATGACTCTGGCGAACTACCGCGATAAGTCGGCTCCTGAGTCATGGGCGATCAAGAGAGGTCCAAATTCTGACGAAGAAAGTTATGCGCAAGTTGATTTTGAGTTTGACCTTGATTTAGGCGCAATTAAATCCTTTAAAACCGGTGTTCGCACGACCGACCATGATGTTGAAAAATCCTCTGACGTTGCGACAATCGACCCCAAGGCTCAGGCTGAAGATACTTCCAAGTTTTATAGCGGCACATTTGAAGTGGGTGCCCACGGCATGACCGCTCCGAAACCAAACCTCGGCGCGATGATTGCAAAAACCCGTGCTGACATTACCGGTTGGAAAGAGGAGCGCGCCGGTTACGCTGGTCTGAATGAGCAGAATGATGCGCTCTACGGTATGTTTACTTTCGAAGCGGATGCGGTGAAAGGTAACTTTGGTCTGCGTTACGTTCACACCGACGTAGAAGGTAAGTCTTACGCTATCGATGGCACTCCTTTAGCGGCCGGCGATTTGAGCCAAAATGCTTTCTACAGCGCTGAAAAAAGTTCTGTTAAAGAAAGTTACGATGACGTGTTACCGAGTGTGAACGTATCTTTCGATTTGACTGATGATCTGGTGTTGCGCACTACGGCGTCACAAGCAATCAGCCGTGCAAACTACAACGATATGTTTACCGCAGCGAGCCAGGCGGGTTATCAGGATACCGTTAAAGGCAATGAGCGTTTGACTATTGGTAACGTTGGTTTGAAGCCAATGAAAGCTTCACAAGCGGATATCGGAGTTGAGTACTACTACGGTGACGGCAATATGTTGTCTGCGACTTACTTCGTGAAGTCAATTAACAACTTTGTAACTACCGAAATTCAGGTGAACCAATCTGTTGGTCTGGTAAGCCCGGATACCGGTGTTGATAATTGGGAAGTAAATACCCTGAAAAATGCTGGCGGTGGTGAGATCGATGGTGTTGAGCTGCAATTGAACCATGCATTCGATAACGGCTTTGGTGTGGTATTGAACTACACTTATGTGAATGCCAATGCACCTGCAGAAAGCTATGCGGACCGTCTGGGTGTATTCACTGAGTCATCCAAAGACAGCGTGAACCTGGTTGGTTACTGGGAAAATGATGTGTACTCAGCGCGTGCTGCTTACAACTGGCGCTCAGAGTACATGATTCGTGAAACTGGGTACTACGGCAACCGTATGCACGATGACTTCGGGTCATTGGACTTGAGTTTGGGTTGGAACGTAACTGATAGCATTAACATCAGTTTTGAGGCTACCAATATCCTTGAAGAAGATGATATTCAGTATGGTGCAGCTGAGGCCTATACCGCAAAATACGGTATGAAAACTCCGCTGTTGGAAGGCTTCCCTGCTTGGTCATTTGAAGGTGAGGCAACTTACATGCTGGGTGTGAGCTACAAGTTCTAATCGCTAACACAATTAGCTGAGTAGTTTAAAAAGCCCAGCTTATGCTGGGCTTTTTTGTTTCACTGTTTATGCTCTCAGGTAGCCTATGAAAATAAAACGTATTGCAATTGTCGGTGGTGGTACTGCCGGTTGGCTGGCTGCCAATCATCTGGGGGTTGAGCTATCGCGCGATCCCGACATTGAAATTACACTTATCGAATCAAAAGATATTCCTATCATCGGCGTGGGGGAAGGAACGGTCCCGCAGATAAAAGCAACCTTAAAAAAATTTGGTATCGCTGAAGTAGATTTGCTTGCAAGTTGTGATGCAACCTTTAAGCAGGGTATAAAATTTTCTCAGTGGATGGATGTAAAAAAGCACGGCGAAAAGCATTTTTATTACCATCCTTTTAGCTCTCCTTTTCCCTCCGGTTATGATGTCACCAATTATTGGCTTAACAATAAAGAAGATTGTGAATTTTCCAAATTATCCGAAATTTATTCTATTGCTGAATCGAATCGATCGCCCAAGCAAAAGTCATCACCTCCTTATGTGGGTGCGGTTGATTACGCCTATCATTTTAATGCGGTGAAATTTGCCGAACTTCTAGCAAACAATGCGCGAGAGAAATTCGCTGTAAAGCATATTTTTGAAACCATCGCGCAGGTAACAACCAGCGATGATGGCAGTTTGAGTGGATTTGTTTATGGTGACGGACGCACACAGCAATTTGATTTTTTTGTGGATTGCACCGGCTTCGCGTCGCTCTTATTAGGAAAGACTTTGGGTGTTCCTTTTCTGAATAAGTCGGATCAAATTTTAACTGACACCGCGTTGGCGTTGCAGGAGCCGATAGCGCAGACTGATGAAATTCAGCCCTATACCTCGGCCACTGCCCATGCGGCGGGATGGATCTGGGACATTCCACTGACGACACGCCGTGGCATTGGCTTTGTTTACTCGTCTGAACATATGAGCGAAAGTCAGGCCGTGGAAGGTTTTTCAGCATACTTGGGGCGAGATCTCCATAGTGCAAACCTACGTAAAATACCCATGCAGATTGGTTATCGGGAATCTTTCTGGCAGAAAAATTGTGTGGCGTTGGGATTGGCGCAAGGGTTTGTCGAACCCCTGGAAGCAACATCAATATTGGTGACTGATTTTGCTGCGTTGCAGCTTGCAAGAAATTTTCCGGTATTTGCGCAGGATATTGCAGCGGTCTCTGATTATTGCAATAAGGTGGTGCGTTATACCTGGGAACGAGTTATCGACTTTGTCCAGCTTCATTACTATATTTCAGATCGTAGGGACTCTCGTTTTTGGCAGGAGAGCACGGAAAATTCTATGCTTTCCGACGTGCTTAGGGAGCGTCTCGCGCTGTGGAAAATAGCGGCGCCAAAAAAATCCGATTTTTTTAGCGCATTTGATATTTTTGGTGTGGAAAATTATTTGTTTGTGCTTTATGGCATGCACTATCCAACACGCGCTGGTGTGGTGGGTGTGAAAGAAGTAGATAGGGCGAAGGAGTTAATTAATTTGGTGCAGGAAAAGTCCAGGCATATGAGCGGTGCTTTGTTATCCCATCGTCGTTGGCTTACAGAGTTACAGCAAGCGCTGGCATCGCGCTGATTAGGTAGTTTTCCAATGCTTTAGTGATTTCGAATGAGGTGTGTTGTGGTAAATGATTCTTTGGATGTAAAAGTTCTGCAAATCGGTAAAGAACAAAGCAAAGTTATTTGTATCGATAATTTTCTTGCCGATCCTTTGCGGTTAGTAGACTTTGCCAAGGCATCGACGTTTGCTCCTTACGCAGCGGCAGCGCAGCGAAAAGGTTATCCGGGCGTGCGTGCTGCTGCACCTGCGGAGTTGGGGCTCGCTTTGAGGGAAAAAATCGATTCTATTGTGCGGCGTGAATATGAAATTTCGCCCGAGCGATCAATAAAGCCACTTCAGGATGCGCTGTGTATGCTGGCAGTCCCGGAAGTTGAGCTTGGTCCGTTGCAACGTATTCCCCATTTTGATGCGAGTAGCCCTTATTTTTTTGCAACACTCTTGTTTCTGTGTGATGCGCGGCATGGGGGTACAGGTTTTTATCGTCATAACCTAACGGGATATGAGGCCATTACCCCAGAGCGCGCTGATCATTATCTCGATATTTCTTATGATGAGTTAAATAGCAAGCGAGTGGAGCGTCGATATTTTTCGGATTCCAATGAGGTTTTTACCAAAATCGGTTTTGTGCCAGCTGAGTTTAATCGGCTGTTAATCTATCGCGGCAATATTTTGCATTCTGCCAATATATTATCTGATACCAGTATTACTACCGACCCCGCAGTAGGCCGCTTAACAGCGAATATATTTTTTAGCTATGAGTGACGAGATCTTTGGGGGAGGAAATGTAGTTCGGGTTTTATTTGAAACCTGTATTTGTGGGCCAAATTCGCTCTTTGGTAAAAAAGTTAAAAAAAGATCAAAATTTCTTTGACAACGTTGTCCGCAGCGCGTAATCTAACCTTGTCCGATGATGACAACTGACCTGATATCTCTCCTTGTTGGGTTCAGTATCATGGGGCATGAGTTCTCTAGAGCTGTAGTAGTGGTCTTGTGGTTAGTGTCCTGTGGGGCACTAACCTTTTTTAACAGTCTGCTATGATCGCCATTACACGGGACGCTTTACACCAAAACAACGAATTTTTAAGTAGCTGGTTCTGGTGTTAGAGAACCCGGATATTGGCTCTAAAAAATCAGCTCTACAAAATAAGAGGTAGATCATGGCGAAGTTGCCACTGGGCGCGCAAACCTTGTTTATCGGAATTGATGGGGGAGGCACCAAGTGTCGCGCCAGTATCATGACCGAAGATTTGCAAGTGCTTGGCACAGGCGTCGGTGGTCCAGCCAATCCTTTCCAAGGCGTTCAACAAGCCAAAGATTCCATCCGCACTGCCGCCGAACTGGCGTTAATCGATGCGGGTCTGCCGATTTCTGCCATGGGTGAATTAATCGCCGGCGCGGGGTTGGCGGGTGTTAATGTTCCTAGCCTTTTTGACGTTATGTCTGCCTGGGATCATCCTTTCAAAGAAATGCATTTAACGACTGATCTGCATATCGCCTGCCTGGGTGCGCACAATAGCGACGAAGGGGCAGTGATGATTTGCGGAACCGGTTCTTGCGGTTATTCCTTCGTAAATAATCAGCCACTCTTCATTGGTGGTCACGGTTTCCCGATTGGTGATAAAGGCAGTGGTGCCTGGATGGGGCTTGAAGCAATCCAAGCGGTATTGCTGGCGTCTGATGATTTAGGGCCGCGCACCATCATGAGTGAATCTATTGGTGATTTCCTGCAAGCAAAAGGCATGATGATTGTCGACAAAATGTTTGGCGCGCGTCAGGGCGATTATGCCAAGTTCGCTATTTTTGTAGTAGATGCCGCCGATGAGGGCGATGCCGTCGCTATCAATATTGTTAAGGAAGGGGCTGCCTACATGAGTGGGGTAGCTCGCAAGCTTTGGGCAACCAGCCCGGGGCGCATGTCAATTATCGGCGGTCTCGCTCCGCGTCTGATTCCCTGGATGGATAAGGACATGGCCGATAATCTTTCACCAGTACTTTACCAACCCGAATTTGGCGCTGTGTATTTTGCAAAACAGGCGTTGAAGGCGGCAAAGAATAACAACGATCCATTAAGTGCTACCCTTTAACCAGAGTCGATCAATAATATGAATAGTGAAACTATGACAGCTCCCAGTACGCAGGAAAAGTATTCAAGCTCGTTCATTCCTTTGGCAATGATCGCCGGGCTTTTCTTTATTTTTGGCTTTGTGACCTGGTTAAACGGCTCGTTGATGCCCTATCTGGAGTTGATTCTGAAGTTGAATCCTATTCAGGCGTACCTGATTATTTCCAGCTTTTATTTTTCCGTCTGTATCTTTTCGATTCCATCCTCTTGGATCATTAATAGCGTTGGCTATAAAAATGGCATGGCGATAGGGTTGGGGGTTATGTCGGCTGCAGCACTGTTCTACATCCCTGCTGCAAAAGCCCAGTCATTTGCATTATTCCTTCTGGCCCAATTTGTTATGGGGGCAGGGCAAACACTGGTGCAAACGGCGGTCAACCCCTACGTTGTAAAAATGGGACCAGAAGAATCTGCCGCGCGTCGTATCAGTATCATGGGGATTTTAAATAAATCGGCAGGTATTGTTGCGCCGATTGTGTTTACTGCGTTGATATTGGGGGGCGTGAATAACACCCATACCGCGCAGACTCCTAGTGCCGAAGAAATTGCGCAATTAGCGAATAACTTGATCATGCCTTACATTTATATGGCTTGTATTATTGGTGTTGTGGCGCTGCTAGTGCGTTTTTCTTCTCTACCTGATTTGGAATCGGAAGAAAGCAAAGAAGATAAGTTGCCTTTGCGCGAAGTGCTGCAATTCCCTAATTTGGTTTTAGGGGTAATCGCACTGTTCTTTTATGTGGGTGTGGAAGTGATTGCGGGCGACACTATTGGTGCTTATGGCCGCAGCATAGGTTTTAGCAATTTTGGCATACTTACTTCTATTACCATGGCCTGCATGGTGGTGGGATATTTTCTTGGAATTTTGTTGATTCCAAAAGTAATCTCCCAACAAAACTTCCTGATGCTTTCGGCGATTTTGGGTGTGGTATTGAGTTTGAGCATAGTGCTCGGTAATCATGAGTCCACGTCGATCTCTTCATTGTTCTCATTCGCTGGCGTGCCAGCAATTCCGAACACGATTTTGTGTATTGCCTTGTTAGGGTTTGCCAATGCAATTGTATGGCCAGCGATTTGGCCATTGGCATTGAGTGGTTTGGGTAAGTACACCGCAACGGGTTCAGCACTATTGATTATGGCAATTGCCGGTGGTGCAGTGTTGCCATTAATTCTCGGCGGAATTTCACATCTGGTAGACCGCCAAACCGCGTATATAGTAATGACACCCTGCTACATGTTTATTCTGTATTACGCGGCAAAAGGATACAAATTGCGCAGCTGGAAATAATCTGCCGAAAGATTATTTACTGTTAAATTTTTAACTACATCTGCGAGGTATCTGATGGTCAAGCAACGTTTTTTGGCTCTTGATGTAATGCGCGGCTTGACCCTCGCGCTGATGATCCTGGTGAATACACCGGGATCATGGGAGTTTGTTTATGCTCCCTTGCTTCATGCCAGTTGGCACGGCGCAACGCCGACTGATTTCGTGTTTCCCTTCTTTATGTTTATTGTCGGTTCGGCCATGTATTTTGCTGTGCGCGGCCTGAGTCAACTTGGTTCGGGCGAGCAAGCGAAAAAAATCCTGCGTCGCGTGGCTTTGTTATTTTTGATCGGCGTTTTACTTTCTGCGTATCCTTTTAACGAAAGCCTGAATCAGTGGCGCGTCATGGGCGTTCTGCAGCGCATTGCCATTGCTTATGGTTTTGCTGCGTTTATCATTTTGCATTTCGGATTTACCGCGCGCGTTGTTATCAGTGCAATTTTATTAATTGGTTATTGGGGATTACTCAATCTCGCCGCGGACCCATACAGTCTCGAACAAAGTATTGTTCGTCAGGTTGATTTAAGTGTGTTGGGTGCAAGCCATCTGTGGCAGGGTAAGGGGATGCCCTTTGATCCGGAAGGCATTTTGAGTACCTTTCCATCCATTGTGAATGTCCTGATTGGATTTGAGGCAACGCGTGTTTTGCTGGCGAGCGAAGACAAGCAAAAAGCAGTGAGTAAATTATTTGTATCGGCCCTCTTGTTGATTGGCTTGGCATTGGCGTGGAACACGGTATTTCCGATTAATAAATCCTTATGGACCAGTCCCTTTGTATTACTGACCTGCGGTGTCGCGATTCTCGTGTTGCTCTTGTTAGTAAAAATTGAGCAGTCGCCGGCAATTAATGTTGCTCGTCCTGTGTACCACTTTTTTGAAATTATTGGCAAAAACCCGCTGTTTATTTATGTGTTGTCCGGTTTGCTGGCGACCACGCTCTATTTAATTCCTGTCGGTAGTGAGAATGCTTACTCTGCGCTCTACGGTTTTTTCCGGGGCTTTTTTGATCCTTATTTTGCGTCTTTCCTGTTTGCCTTACTGATGGTTTCTATTCTCTGGTTTGTTGCCTGGGTATTGCATAAGCGCAATATCATTATCAGCCTTTAACCAATCAGTTTATAACGGCTTATCATACAGATTTACCTTGCGGAACGAGATATGAAACAAGCGTTAGTCGGTGCACGAATTTTTACCGGCGAAGAATTTCTGGAAAACCAGGCATTAATTATCAATGGTGATGCTATTGAGGCAGTGGTGCCGGCAAGTGATTTGTCTCCTGATTTTGTGCGCGTGGAGTTAAGCGGCGGTGTGTTGGCACCGGGCTTTATCGATTTACAAGTGAATGGCGGTGGGGGTGCCTTTTTTACCAACAACACCAGTGTAGATGCCATTCAAACCATGCTCGATGGTCATCGCCCAACAGGCACCACTTCGTTTTTGCCAACCTTGATTAGCGACACACGTGAAGTTCATCAAGCGGGTGTTCGCGCTGTTGCCGATGCAGTGGCTGCAGGTGTGAAAGGCGTTTTGGGGGTGCATGTGGAAGGGCCATTTTTTGATATGGCGCGACGCGGTGCGCACAATGAGCGCTACATTCGCAAAATGGAACAGGCTGATATTGATTGGCTGGTTGCGTCTGTAAAAGCGCAACACAAATTTAAAGTCTTGCTGACCCTCGCACCAGAACATGCTGATTCCGGGCAAATTAAACAATTAACGTCTGCGGGTGTCGTGGTGTGTGCAGGTCATACCGATGGTCATTACGATGATGTAGTTGCTGCCCTAAAAGAAGGTCTCTCCGGATTTACGCATTTGTATAACGC
>JACCEA012557898.1_pt1 | contig 12596 bp, 13 predicted proteins | sample 7449851 | NCBI WGS metagenome assembly JACCEA01 (sample SAMN15323453, study PRJNA562643) | freshwater metagenome | isolation source: river surface water | place: USA:Blue River Watershed | collected 2017-08-18 | reverse complement strand
GTGAAGCAGATTGGGAATTTTCTCATGGATATGTTAAAATATTCAAAGAACATTTTGGTTCTTATATTACAAATGATGTTGAATCTCAATTGAGTTTTGCTGGTAAAAATATACTGTATGCAATTTATACATTTATTTCTTTAAAAGAAGACGAGTATGAATTAGATGAACTTCTTGATTTTGTAGAGAATTTTATATCAAATCAGATTGAAGATTTTGATAATGACTATGATGCAACAGAATGGTTCTATAATGGCGAAATTAGTGGTGATGAAACAACTGAAGATAATCCGTCATAATAAGTGTTGGTCTAAACCAGCCTCACGATTCTAGTCAAGAGATGCTCGCACATCATCCGTTGACTGGAGCGCCGATCAAGGTCATGAAAACAGAGACTCATCTATATAAGAATCAAAAGACACTTGCGTGGCTACGCACGCTTCCAGAGGACCACCTATATCCCAAGCGATTTCTGCGATGGGACACTGTTGTAACTTCTCTTGACACCGCTGTAAAGTGGCGTCAAACCCTGGGTGAATATCCGTCTGCGATTGTACTACGTGAGCCGAGTGACCAAATCAAGGCATGGCTTTTCCAAGATGCGCCTAAGCAGAAACAAATCCTGTTTCTGAGCAAGGCTGTCATGGATGATTTTGGCCCTGACCAGTTCCGTCAGCAGAAATTTATCAATGTGATTTGTCTGGATGAGCTTGGGGAAATGTTTCCCCATGTACTTCATAAATATGCGCCGACAGATTCGGATTCAACAACTGTTCTAAGTCTCGCAATTATTTTTCGCGCATCGCGTCTGTTTGGTCTGAACCAACAGGAACTCACAGATGCCGATACACAGTATCTAACGGTGCTGAAGGACAAGTACACTCTAGCTACGGGTCGTCTGAGAGATCCTGAATCTCTGTGGCTAATTACACAGGCCTATGATCCTGGCAAGCCAAAGCGCGCGCGTGAACTCAAAAAGTGTCTAGATCAGAATCTGGCATGCCCCTATGTGGATCAAGTCGTTCTTCTGAATGAGACGGATATGCTGAACAAGTTGCCCACCAGTCCTAAACTGCGCCAGGTTGTTACAGGGGAACGTCTCACCTATGCGCATGTGATTGAGTACATCAAGTCCAAGGTTCCTGAGCATACTCTTATTGTGTTCTTGAACTCAGATATCTATCTGGACAGTACATGGTCTCAACTCTGGTCTCTGAATATGCGCGACATCTTCCTGTCTCTGCTGCGATATGAGGAACCGACAGATCCCACAGTTGCACCTGAACTGTTTGGTCCTCGTCCTGATTCGCAAGATACGTGGGTTATCCTCTCAGACAGTGTGAAATCGCGTGAGTGGGATCTAGATGCACTCAAGTTTCCCTTTGGTCAAGCGGGTTGTGACAATGCCATCAATGTGGAAATGCTCAAGAAGCGATTTATTGTAGCAAATCCTTGCCTCTCTCTGCGCACACTCCACTGTCATCACAGCGAGCATCGCACGTACAATCCTCATGACATTGTAGACAAGCCGTTCTATCTCTATTTGGATCCCACGGGTCTTCATGACCTGGAGCCGAAGCGAGACCTGAGCACGTTTGAGCAGACGTGGACCAAGGCCCAGCCGTTTTCGCGCCGTGTTTATGCAGCCGACAGCAAGGCTCTGAAAACCTTCTGCGCAATGGTGACACGCGAAGAGGAAGAGAATTTTCAGGTAGACACAGAAAACCTCTACGAGCCTCCAGTAGATGAGCGTCTCTATGAATTCAAGAATACTTTCACAACTCCCAACGGTCTCTGTTATGGTTACAAGTCCATTTATCTAGGAAAGCAGGAGGCTGTACGAGAGGCATGGGCTGAGACTGTAGTGAGTCACATTACACCCTGTATTGGAGTCAATCGCACCATGACAGCATACTGCCCTGATTCAGTGGCATCCAATGTATTTGTGTATCTAACCAAGTATCTATCACGCATCTTCCGTATGAAGGACGCTGGAATTTCAGGAGATTTTTGGCTGCCTCGCACCACAAATCGCCTCCAGGAATTTCTCCAGGCCTTCAAGTGGGATGAAACCGTTCTCCCTGTGCTGCCGCGTGATGAGTCTGTGGCAGCCTTTGCAGAGACGGCAACGATGCTGAGTCCACGCGACAAGGATACGATTTACAAGGAAGATATTGAAGCGCTTCGTTCACGCCTTCGTGCATATGTAGAACTGCCTCAACTGAAAAAGGCTGTAATCGTCCAAGACGACACCACCATTGACGCAGAGGATGCATATGCGCTAGAGTCACGTCTAGAGTCGCTGGGTTACGAGACTGAAATTGTCTATGTAGCGCGTTCCAGCCCCTCTTACATGCTTCAGCGGATGTTGGGTGCTGGTGTCTGTGTAGCACCGCAGGGTGCTGAACACCTATATTGGATGCTGCCGAGGGGGGCTCGTGTGATTGAGGTCCTCTCAGAACTCAAGATCACGAGTGCTGGTGCGCACATGTCTGGTGCTGCGTCTCTAGAGCATTGGGTTGTCTTGATGCCGCGTGCAAAGAAGGAACAGAGCCGTCCTATGCTTCTGGAGCGCGTGGAGGCCTCTCTGGCAACCTACAAGGAAGAGTCGTTTCTTCCCACTGTTGTTCTGCCGACTCCACGTCTAGGCTATCACAATCATGCGGATGACAGTTTCCGTGAAATGGTTCTCCTATGGGAGGCGCAGGGTCGCTGCCAAGTCCAGCGTGCTCCACGGACTAACTATGTATGGTATGGAGGCATTGGCAAGACACTCTTATATGATCGTGCAAACTTCAATTGGATTGAACAAGATCCTGAACCGTATACACTTCTATTGGCAGGAAATCCTGATGCATCTCAGAAGCCGAATGCGAAACAGTGGACCTTTTGGCCGAGACATCCGAAACTTGTAGACGAGGTTGCGCCGACGCTTGCAAAGACCTCTTTTGAAGATCGCGAGAAGCAGCTAGTCTTTTATGGACGGATTGAGAATCAGATTCAGAAGGATGCTCGTCTGAACACCCTTTATGAGGCGTGTGATGGGTTTGATTGTCCTATTAGTACCAAGAAGCCCTATAAGTACACAGCTCGTGAGTATTTGAACGCTATTTCCAATAGCAAGTTTGGTCTGAGTATGCCAGGGTATGGGCCGAAATGCAATCGCGAGATTGAGTATATGGCTGTTGGTACTGTTCCTGTTGTGGCACCTGATGTAGATATGGACAAGTATATGGATCCGCCGAAGGAGGGTGTCCATTATTTCCGCTTGAAGGCTGCGACGAAGGAGGCAGTAGAGGAACTGAACCTTGGTGCCATCTCAGAGGAAACGTGGGCTGCGATGTCGGCAGCGTGTCATGCGTGGTGGTTGGCCAATGCTTCGGCGGAAGGCTTATGGAAGCGGACCCAAGAAGCGATGAACTCACCTTGAGAAATTTGAATCTTGGTGACCAGCAAAAATTAGCAGACAGAACATGCTTCCCTCAGTCTTTGCCGCGTCTACTGGCTATGTTGGCTACCAGGTTGCGATGGCGAAGATTGAGAGTGATCAATTGATGCGTGATGTTACTCTCATGGATGGTACGGCACTCCATACTGTCCCTGGGGTTCACACGCTGACAGAGATTATCTGCAATAAGTCTGTTGTTGAGATGCCAATGTATATCAACACAGGTGGCAACTCTGCTGGAATTAGTATTCCTGTTGGCGGCGAGACCAAGACGAAGAGCGAAACGATTCTGACGGTGGCGAGTGTGTATGACGAGGTAAACAAACTCATAGATCAGGAGAAACCGAGTTCAACGCCACTTGTCAACTATCAGCTTCTAGATCTTGAGAAGCCGAATGGTCAACCTGTTGAGAAGACTTATATCAATGACATTACTAATTTCAATACTGTCATGAATACGTTGAAGGTATCGCCCAATTCCATTGCAGTCTACTTTCCACTGAAGGTGGTTCAGATGAAGAATGTAGTACAGCCGCAGTGGTCGTGTAACCGCTGGAAGGTTCTTGGTTCACAAAAGCAAACGGTGGCATGGTATGTAGCCAAGATGCGGCGGCTGGATACAAATCCAGTGATGGCAGCAGCGATGATTTCTATCCTTTCAGGAGTCTCTCTGCTCATCAAGTATAGCTAAATTCTAGCACATAAGTAGATGAGTAACAACAATAGTGTGTTTTCTATGTTTGGTTTTGGCAACAACAATGCATCTAGTACTACGATGACAAAATCAAGAGCATCCTCATCATCATCCAATCGTAATTCACCCACAAATCAGAAACTCAAGACAGGACCATATACATTTACGATCAAGGGCCCGGTCAATGCGCCTACTGGTCTTAGAATTGAGTCCACAGGGATAAATGGGCGGTATGGAATTGATGAATTAACCTACAACGACGGTCTTGAAGAAGTGCGTTCATGGAATACTGTGATTACCAACACAGATTCTATGAATGAGGCCAAGAAGAAGTTTGCGAAGAAGACTGCCCAGGAGGCCTTTGAAGAATGGATCAAGGGCCATCAAAAGGGTGGTCGCAGCCGTCGTACTCGTCGCAGACGCACTACACGCAAGAGACGTTCTACTTGAGTCCAAGCATCGTCTTGCCCCAGTTGTAGGAGTCCTTAATGACCTTCTCTGCAAGAGGTATATTATAGCCGCGGAAGTCAAAGATGGCTCCTTTGAAGAGTTCATCTTTATTGGCATATTGAGAAGTGACATCTTCCCAATTGCTTTTCCCAATGTAATTTTTCTCGGTTGTGCTCTGTTGAGGGAGCCATCCGCTAGGTTCTATGTAGACCTGTGTGCCGTTCTTATAGACGGCAATGTCAGGGCGGAAACTGTCTGTTCCAGTTGCTGTAATGACAAGATGGACCCACTTTTCAGCCTCAAAGAACTGTGGAACAACGATACGGAATTTTCTCTGATCACGGTCCCAAATTTCATAGCACAGGTCAGCGGTGACAGCGGGACCCTTTGGCATTCCACGCGCACCTGGTTTACGGGTCATGCGCGGTAGATTTCTCGGAGCGACTGCGAAGCCTTCACATGTGAATTCCTCCACGTTAGCGGATGTTGTTTTCATAAGTTCTTGAGGAGTTGTCACTTGGACAGTTTGTGCACCAGAGGGCGCATCAGGGACAGTATTACCACCACTTCCATCACCGCAAATCAAAGATGATTTTTTGGCAGCTGCATCAATCCCAAGATTTCCTCTGTTGAGGATGCCGACCCAGACATTGTCTATTCCAGCGCCATTGCCAAAATCAAAGATATGCGCGTTATTGGTAAATTCATCAAATCGGACCCAGACATGGATAGCTCTGAGTGAGCGGAGGGGGATTGTGGAGCCGAGGGACAGATAGGGGTCGTCGCCGATACGGACAAACTGATTTGTGCCATTGAGTTGGAGGCCTTCTGTTGCATCTGGTTTGACTGGTGTTTCTTCCACTTTGGCACCACCAGCGACATTGAGATACAGGTTTTGGGCGTAATCCACCATATCATCACGGAAGCGTAGCCAGAAGACACATCCTTGGTACATGCTGAGAAGCAGGGCGATATCCTTGGGGGGATTGCTGTCAGGGACCATTTTGGCAGCGAATCCTGTTTCAGTTGCCAAGTTGCACTCAGACTGAAATTCTCCACTGGGTTTCTTGACAATTCTACAGTAATCATCTTTGCCATCACCGTCCACATCACGCATGTAGTCATCACGACCAAGGATCCAGCCTTCTCTCACGGACGGGCTGCGGAAGGATGAACTGCTGAGATTTTCAGTACCACCGAGGGCACATGCTAAGAACTTGTTCTTTTCGTCAGACCCTTTTTGGATGACACGACAGAAATCGGTTTGTCGTCCAAATCGCTGAACATCCACATAACCGCTAAAATAGCGATTATCACGGAAGAGGCCATCCTCTTCAAGTTCGGGACCAACATCACCGCGTCTTGGAACTGTTTTTGTCCAAAATGTACTATCACCTACCGCAACGAGACCAGTAAATCCTTCCTGGACAGATCGCGGGGCCAATTCATAAAAGAGCATGCTTGTGAGAATAATGAGAGCAAACCAAAATAGACTGTGGACCAGGTCCATTCCTATTAGGGGAGTGTAACAAACCCGATACAATATCCGCAGACAAATTCAATACAATCTATGCCAAAATTGGGGTCATTTGGATGAAGAAGTTGATATAATAAGAACACTGGTACAAGTAACCAAACTTGTGCTGCGAGTAGACCAAGAAGCATATGACAAAAGGAATTAAATCTATCAGCCAATAGGCTACGCATCCTATTTCTAAGCCTAGAGTAGAATGGCGACAAAGCGGCCTAGAACTAATACTGTTCCTGATCCTGGAGGTGGTGCTGGTGCTGGTGCGGGTCCATCTCAAAAACGTCATGAGGTAGAAGAACTTCCATTTCAAGGTGCGATTTTAGTAACCTATCGGAAAAAAGGTGATGAACTACAACTTCTTGTTGGACGTGAAACAAATTATCTGACAGATTCTTATACTGAAGTTATAGATAGAGCCTCAGGAAAGCCATATACTATCGTAGAACGAGAGAAACTTGATGTTAAACAAGCACCTACAGTTGAAGCTGCAAAGGATAAATTCAAACAACGTGCCAGATGGTTTAGTGAACAATTAGGATTTACAGTTCTTGCAGATATTCCTGAATTGATTGAGGATGGAACATTTTGGAAGATAAATTATAGAATCACAACAGACGCATCAAAATTTGGATTTACCAAAGGACAACGTAAAGGTGAGGAATCCGCATTAGAAACTATTCAGCGTGAATTTGGAGAGGAAACTGGTACACGAATTGATCATCCTGAACATATTATTGAGCTAGGAAATACATTTCCTAGAGATCCATCAAGAAACTATAGAATTTTTATAAATCATGCGGAGTATGGAAGCCCAATTTTACGCTACTTTACACAAAACCGACTTGGAAGATTTTACGGAGAATTGACAGAATTACGTTTCCGCTCTATTCAAGAAGTATACAGTTTGTACACATTAAGACGATTCAATAGTCATACACGCAGTGCAATTGATACATTTTTTACGTATTATTTTACAGATGAATGGAATGCATTGGAAGGAACTGCTCCTATTCCTCTTGCTACACTCTTAGGACCTCCAAGAGGTGCAGCTCCAGCTCTTGCTCCTGGTGGAGGTGCTGGTGCTCGCACCCGCCGTACGCGTCGTCGCAAGATGCGCAAAACTAGACGGTCCAGATAGGATGACCACACAGCACGGTGGTAAATTGTTAGGACACGGACTCTATGGATGCGCTTTTGACCCTCCATTGATTTGTAAAGATGGATACAAGCCCAAGCGAGGCCATGTGATTGGAAAGGTCACTGGTGACAAGCAAGACGCTGAAACTGAATTTGTGATTTCTGCTGCAATGCGTGAGCAAATTCCTCTTGCTGAACGCTATTTCATTCTTGTGGAGGGAATTTGTACCCCTGCCTCCCGATCGCAACAAAAGGAAAAAGATCTCCCCTTATGTCCACCATTGAAAGGAGTAGCACTCCCCAATACCTCTCAGATTTTCATGGCTTTTGGAGGAAAGCCATTGCGTATTGTTCCGCGGAAACTCTCCAATATCCACTTTTTTGATCTAGCACAACACATCATGGAAGCAGCCGCACTCTTGTGTGCAAATCAGTTTGTCCACGGCGATCTTCATACAATGAATGTACTCTTAGATGCGCCTAATAGAGGACGATTTATTGATTTTGGTCTGGCGTGGAGTCCAAGAGGACTCACCCTGTCCAATGTTCACATGTTAGACCGCTATTTCAATCCTGCAATCAGCCAGGAACCTCCTGAGATTTCTGTTTTCCATGGAGTTGGCGATGGACTCTCCTTGAATGAAACATTTGCCAGAATTCAGGATGAAAAAGTCAGTTTTCAGCTGATTTCTCAAGTGTATGCGATTCCTGTAGAACAACTTGTACAGCAACTCCGTAGTTTTGTCTCCAAGAGTTGGTCATTCCAGCATGACAATCGGTTCGCCTATTATAAACTCTATTGGTCCAAGATTGATGCGTGGGCGATTGGTATGATGCTTTTGTCGCTATTCATTGAGATGATTGTAGAAACGCCCTTGGAAAAACTACCAGAATACAGCAAACATGCTAACACATTTTTGTCTGTAGCAAAAGGGCTGTGTGAAATTGACCCAGCATTCCGATTGGATGCGGTAGAAGCACTTAAGCGCTATGCTCCCACGAGTCAAGTTCTTCAAGATCCAGCCGTCCAACAATGGTTGGCTGGACAAGAGGGTCAGCGTGAAGAATTGGAAAAGATCTTATTATGAGGATCTGCGTGTTGAACGACGTCTTTTATTTCTGCGACGTGTACCACCCTTGAGTTTCACCTCTTTGCCGCGAGGAACACACAAATAGGAACAGAAACTGTCATAATACAGTCCTTCATCTTCAGCAGATTCTTTGGGAAAATACCAATACGCCAAGTCAGGACGACGGATTGGTGCTCCAGCACCATCACGCATAATGGCATCACGGCCACCAGGTTTGTGACCGTAAAGCCCTTTTACCGCACGTCCATATTCAGGAACATAGATACTCTCAAATTGAGGCACATAATGGAAATCACGTTTGTTGTCTACAATCACAGCGATCTTGCTAAACCCAGGTTTACAGCGTGTTTGGAAATCAATTGGATATGCTTCAGGAACATCACCCATTGTGCGACCAATAACATCACCACATGTTTTTCCCATGCGGCCACTAAATTCGGGGTGCTTTACTTTTTTTCCAGGAACATGAAAATCGCACATCCCTTCATTGCGGCACTGATCTATCTTCTCTTGATCATGAACTTGAAATGCAAAGGCAAAACAATTGTGGCTATGTTTTTTGGCAGGATCTTTATTGTACGCATCAGGATTCCATGTAGGCTCCGCACCGCTCAGTTCACTTTTAATTGGACATCCATGTTGATTGTGGTAGGCACAAAATACTTCTCCACGTTGAACATCACGATGGCAGTCTGGGCTGCATTGACACCTAATTTTAGGGGGTGGAGGAAGTTTGCCCCCTTTCATTTTCCGCCTCGTCTTTTGGGGCATCCTACTTAGGTTGAAAAAATGGATTGAGTTTCTTCGTAAATACTAATCCAGACTTCATGGCTGAACTTCTCTATCCCAAAGCCTATACGGAGGGATCAGCTGGTCCGATGGAGCAGGACAGCTGTGTTGTACCCCAAGAGACATGGCTAAAGTGGGTGAATACCCAGACTACAGAAGTACTGTGTGTAACTGTGAAACAGTTTGGTGAGCCAACGCTGCTTGTGGTCAGTGGAGGACATCAAGATGACGATACCACAATCTATCTGCCGCAGCAAGTTATGTTAGGAATGACTCGTGATGAATACTGTAGCGTTCGTGTAGCCAGAGAGTTGCCTCCTGTTGTCACAAAAGTGGTCATCCAGCCACTAGACAATGAACTGTATCATTGCGACATTGGCACGGCAGTCAGCAAGCACCTTTCTAACTGGAATCTTCTTCACAAGCATCAGACACTAACTGTGGAATGTGAAGAACTAGGAGGATATCCAGTGGATGTGTTTATTCAGGCTCTTCAGCCCGCAGACACGGTTATACTTCGTGGGGAAGTACGACTTGAACTTGCCGAGTCTCTTGAGAATGTTGTAGAATGGACCGCTCCTCCTGTGCAGCAGCCAGGTGTACACCGCCCACCGACGCCGTATCCAGAGGCTGATGAGGATTTCAGCGGATCTATGTTGCCAATTTCAGCACCAAAAGGATTCCAGCCGTTTGGGGGAACTGGACATCGGTTGGGCTAAAATGTATAATACAGTCGGCGAAGTGAATCATGTAAGCCACTTGCTTCAAGACATATAGTTAAAATTCCAGACATGGGGAGTTGTACACAAAGGCGTGAGAGAAACAAGTCCACATTTTTGTCATCAAATCGGTACACGGATTCTGTCCAAAGAAAGATAAAGAATGGATACAAGACTGAAACGAATAGGTATGAATGTATACTGAGTTTCCAGGAGGGGTGTGTATCATGCGCTGCATCCATCATAAATGTGTAACGAAATGCTGGGAAAAAAAGACTATATATAAATGCACCAAACCCAGAGCACATGTAGAATTCAGCCCAAGTATATACTGGATGTGGATAGATGGGTGTTCCCCAAGTCAAATACGCATCACGTAAAAATCCTGCCACTCCACCGTAGATTACACCATAGCTGAGACCAATCAGAAGAGTAGGTTGCATGGTAGCACAGGTGTGGGCTTCCTAGCAGTTAGGAATGCGCCAGTTCTTTGAGTCCTGGGCAGAATGCGGTGGGAGAAGTTGCGATAATAAGAGTTGACATCCACATTGCAAGAATACCTGGGGATGTCCTCCACGTCAATCCACTTGGCCTCTTGGATCTCGCGAGTGTCGCGAGGGCGAGGCACGGACTCGGTGTCAATATCGTAGAGGAAGTATGTGCCCTTGGAGAGGCGGAGGCTCTTGCGGCAGAAGAGAGAAGGGAGTAGACCGGTTTCCTCATAGGTCTCACGACGAGCGCACTCGGTGGGAGTCTCATCGCTGTAGGAATGACCTTTGGGGAAACTCCACTTGCCGCTGTTGCGGCCGAGAACAAGGAGGACCTTGTTTCTGTGGCTAAGCAGGATGCTGCCATAGACCTTGGACATTTCTGGGGACACCTGATAAATCTCGGCTGATAAAAATCAATTTTTTCTTGGCGATAGACAAGAAAAAATGACTATGAGTTTTGCGAGTACAATTTTTTCTTGGCGATAGTCTTGGTAGAGTGCATCTTATGGCAGCCCCCGAAAGTTCCTGGAAAATTCAGGATATTCCTGCCTATTGTATAAATTTAGATAGAAGACAGGACCGTTGGGAAGAATTTAAATCACAACCTGCTGCACAACAACTAAAATTACAGCGAGCATCTGCAGTGGATGGAAAGACAATAGAATGGCGTACAGATCCACGGATTGGTATATTGATTAAATATAATATTATAGAAAAGACAAGACGATCGCATTACGAAATTAAGAGTATTGGTGCTGTAGGATGCTATCTGAGTCATGTAAATTTATGGAAAATGATGGTTCGCGAAAATATTCCAATACTTCTCGTATTGGAAGATGATGCGAAACTTGAACCACAGTTTGTTTCCAAAGTAAATCGTGCGATTCGGCGTTCTCCAATCATGAGGGATCGGAGGAAATGGGACATTCTTATGATTCAACGCAAAGAGCAGGACTGTCAAGTATTTCCTGATATAATACCACCAGTATTTGACGGATCTGATCCACTAGCACAAAAGAAGTACAATTTCTGGTTCACACATTGTTATGTAATTCAATTGGAAACTGCGAAACGCCTTCTAGAACGTTGTTTTCCAATTGAGTATCATGTGGATCAATGGCTTGGTATGAATATTCCTGTGTATGGATTACGTGTGTATGAACCTGTAGAAGTTGGCGCACAACAAAGTGAAAGTGTCACAGATATTCAGGATCCCAACTATTGCCTACTCTGTGATATTCCAGAATCATTCCGAAAGACGCATGTGTACCTACAGCGGGAAGAATGGATGGTTCATTGTTTGTTGGCCGCAGGTGTTGGCATCGGTGTTGGATATGCGCTCTCGCGCTATTGGGGACGAAAAATTTGAAACATTTTTACTAGATCCAGAAAGCATCCAGAATGAACGCCATTGATCAGTTCCTTGTAACCGAGTCGCAGCGTCTGGGCATCCGTCTGATCCCTCGTGGGTCGGCGCACGAGAAGATGACCAAGTACGTGGAGGCGTACCTAAAGAGCCAGCACAAGACGATGCACTTTAGCGATGTGGACTGCCTCGCCACGATGCTCCTCTGCCACTTTAGCGAGGGGCGTCTCCCTGAACTCGCGCGTGTGGCTGAGACGTTCACCCTGAGCGAGCCGCTGATGAAGTAAAAAACTGTACAAGGGAACAAACACACTTTTTGTTTAGAACGCAGTCGGCGAGGCCACGCGGAGGTACTCAATCAGTTCCTCGTGGCACTTCTTGGTAATGGTCAACTGGAGAACCTCTGCAGGTGACCATTTCAGATCAGGAATGTCCTTGACACGCTCTACTACACGAGGGCGGTCCTTCTCATTGATTTGGTAGGTGAAGCAGATCATGTCCACCAGCATCTGCTTCGTACAACGGCTCAGATTGAGAATGGTGCCGAAGCGGCCAGGGCGGAGGAGTGCAGGGTCAATCCGCTCAGGGTGATTGGTCGTGGCCACCATGATACGATCATCAGCAGACTCCAGACCGTCCAGCTTCGTCAGAATGTAGCCGAGATCCAACTTGTCCAGAGATGCCTCACGCTCCTTGCGGTACTCTTCCATCGCAGCCTCACCCGCGTCCTTCTTGGAGGACATCTGGGACATCATCATAGCCATGGCGAGGTTTCCGTTGGCTGCGGTCTCATCCTGCTCCATGGGAGCAACAGTGTCGCCGCGACGCTGGACCCCTGGCATACAGTCAAACTCCTCAAAGACGTAGATGAAGCGTGAAG
>JACCEA010068378.1_pt1 | contig 12598 bp, 9 predicted proteins | sample 7449851 | NCBI WGS metagenome assembly JACCEA01 (sample SAMN15323453, study PRJNA562643) | freshwater metagenome | isolation source: river surface water | place: USA:Blue River Watershed | collected 2017-08-18 | reverse complement strand
CTGGCCGACGACTTGCAGGCCCAGTTGGCGCGCCTGATGCCCAAGCAGTTCGTGCTGCAAACGCCGTGGACGCAGTGGCAGCACCTGCCGCGTTACCTCAAGGGCATCCAGCTGCGCCTGGACAAATGGCGGCAGGATGCCGCCCGCGACGCCAAGCTGCTGGCCGAGTTGCGTCCGCTGGAGCAGCGCTGGCAGCGCCGCCTGGCCGAGCTGCGCGGCGCGCGCGACCCGCGCCTGGACGACTTCCGCTGGCAGCTCGAAGAGCTGCGCGTCGGCCTGTTCGCGCAAGAGCTTCGCACGCCGCAGCCGGTCAGCGTCAAGCGGTTGGAGAAGGTCTGGCAGTCGTTGGCTGTTTGAAAAACGCCAAAACTCCTCGCCAGTCCCGGGGTGAGCGTTGGCGTGCAGAGGGTTTAATGGCTGGCGTTGTTGCCCACCCTTCATGACGTCGCCTCCCGCTTCGCCCCCTGCTGCCCCGGTTCGCCGCCTGGGGCCCTTCGTGCTCAAGGCCCTGCTGGGCAAGAGCGAGCGTTGCATGCTGTGGCACGTGGTGGACGAGCGCGTGCAAACCGAGCGCTTGGTGCTGATGCCCCGCGCCAAGCCTGCCGATCCCGGCGCTTGGCTGACGGCCGTGCGTGCGGCCACGCGCTTGGAGCACCCCGCGCTGGCCCCGGTGGACGACGTGGGCGTGGCCGACGGCCACGCTTACCTGGCCTACGACCGGGCCTTAGGGCTCACCCTGGACGAGCGCCTGGCCCGTCACCGCGTGCCCAGCCCGGCCGAGGCGGCCGCTTGGGCGGCTGCGGCGGCCCAAGGCCTGGCCCTGGTGCACGAGGCCGGGCACACCCTGGGCGACCTGCAGCCCTTCCAATGGCTGTTGGCGGCCGACGGCAAGACGGTGCTCTTGGGCCTGGGCTTTGCCGGCCAGCTCCCCGGGGCCGATGCCCCCGCCCGCCAACGGCAGCGCGATCAAGCGGCCGACGAAGTCTTGTGCCTGGGCCTGCTGTTCAACCGCCTCGTCGGGGGCGCCGCCCCGCTGGAAACCACCGACCCCCAAGAGGTGGTGCGGCGCTTGCCCCCGCACGGCAACGACTTCGTGCGCCTGGGTTTTGACGCCGCCCACCCGGTGCCCGAGGCGCTGCGCGCGATCTGCAACCGCAGCACCGCCACCCAACCCAGCCAGCGCTACCCCAGTGCCCGTGCCTTGGCGCGTGCGCTGGAGGCTTGGGTCGATCACCTGCGCCACCCCGAGGGCGGCACGGTCGGCCAGTTGGTGGACCGCCTGCAGCGTTTTGGCGGTTTACCCGTCACCCGGCCTGAGGCCGTGCGCAGCGTGCAGGCTGGGGGCCTGGAGCAACAGCACAGCGGTGCTTTGGCGGCCCTGGTGTTGCAAGACCTGGCGCTGAGCTTCGAGTTGCTGCGCCGTGTCAACCAGGCCCGGGCCCGCGAGGGCCGTGCCGCTGACGGTGTGGTGCTCAGCATCCAGCGTGCCGTGGCCATGCTGGGCCTGGTGGAGGTGGCCAGCGCGGCCACTGCGCTGCGGCCCTGGCCGGGCGTGCTGCCGCCCGAACGCGTGCTCAACCTGCGCCTGGCGCTGGCCCGTGCCCACAAGGCGGCCGATGTGGCACGCCTGTTGGCGCCAGCGGGCTACGAACCGGAAATCGTGCGCCTCGTCACCTACACCCAGAACCTGGGCCGTTTGATGCTGCAGTACCACCTGCCCGACGAGGCCGACCAGATCGAGCGCCTCATGCAGCCACCGCCGCCCACCGAGGCCCACCCCAACCCGGTGGGCATGACGGAGCAGCAAGCCGCCTTTGCCGTGCTCGGGTGCGACCTGGACGCCCTGACCCACGCCACCTTGCGCCAATGGGGCCTGGCCGAAGGGCTGCAAAAAATGGCCACGCGCCCCGATGCCGACAGCCCCGTGCACCACGCGGCCAGCGATCCGGAAACGCTGAGGCTGACGGCCGCACTGGCCACCGAGTTGGTCGACGCCTTGGCCCTGCCGACCCAGCGCCGGCGGCAAAGCATCGACCACGCCACCCGGCGCTACGCTCGGGCCTTGGGCCTCAGCGCACGCGACATCCAGATGGCCTTGTTCCCTGAGGCGGCCCAGGCCGCCGTCGACCGGACCCTCACATGAGCCAAATGCTGGGCCGATTCAAGCTCGAACGCGAACTGGGGCGCGGCGCCCAAGCGGTGGTGTGGCTGGCGCACGACCCTCGGCTGGACCGCGAGGTGGCGCTCAAGATCATGTCGGCCGGCGCCAGCCAAGCCGCGGTGGACGAGGTGATGCAAGAGGGGCGTGCCGTCAGCCGCCTGAACCACCCCGGCATCGTTCAGGTCTTCGAGGCCGACGTGATCGACGGCAAACCGGTGCTGGTGTTCGAGTTGGTGCACGGGGGCACTTTGCTGCCCCTGCTGCGCCGCGCGCCCCTGCCCGCGCGGCAGGCCGTGGACCTGATGGTGGCCGTGCTGGATGCCCTGGCCGTGGCCCACGCCGCCGGCGTGGTGCACCGCGACCTCAAGCCCAGCAACATCTTGCTGGACCCCCAAGGGCGCCCCCGGGTGACCGACTTCGGCATCGCCGCGCGAGTGACCGACGCCAAAGCCGCCGCCATCGTGGGCACGCCCAGCTACATCAGCCCCGAAGCCGCGCGCGGCGAGCCGCCGCAGCCGCGCATGGACGTCTTTGCTGCCGCCATCATGCTGGGCGAGCTGCTGAGCGGCAAACGCCTGAACCACGATGCCGACCCCATGCGCTGCCTGCAGCGCGTGCTGTCCGAGGACCTGCAACTGCCGCCCATGCCCGGCAGCGACGTGGACGACGAGCTGCGACTCATCGTGCAGCGCGGCCTGAGCCGCGACCCCGGGGCCCGCTGGGAAAGCGCTGGCGCCATGCGGGACGCGCTGCTGAAGTGGCTTCAAGGCCCCGAGTCGGACGCTCCCAGCGGCGGCGAGGCGCAGGCCGCGGCCCTCGAATTCCTGATGCGCCGCATGCGCTCCAAGGCCGACTTCCCGGGCCTGTCGGCGTCGATCGAGCGCATTCAGCGCGTGACGCAAAGCGACAAGGAAAGCCTGTCCGGCCTGTCCAACGAGATCCTCAAGGACGTGGCGCTCACCAACAAGCTGCTGCGCCTGGTCAACACCGCGCAGTACCGCCACGCCGGCGGCGGCAGCATCAACACCATCAGCCGCGCGGTGGCGCTCATCGGCTTTGCCGGGGTGCGCAACTTGGCCTTGAGCTTGGTGCTGTTGGAGCGGATGCAGGACCGAGGCCACGCCGAGCAGCTCAAGACGGAGTTCTTGCGCGGGCTGATGGCGGGCTCCCTGGCGCGCGAGTTCAGCGGCACCTCGCGCGAGGGCGAGGAAATGTTCTTGGGTGCGTTGTTCCAAAACCTGGGCCGGCTGCTGTGTTCCTTCTACTTCGCGGAAGAGGCGCAACAGGTGCGCCGCTTGGTGCGCGAAGGGGAGGGCACGCGCTCGCCCGTCAGCGAAGCCACCGCCTCCACCCGGGTGCTGGGCATCAGCTTCGAGGAGTTGGGCATTGGCATCGCCAAGCGCTGGGGCCTGCCCGAGGCGCTGACCACCGTGATGCGACGTCCACCCGGCGAGCCACCCGCCAAGCCGGTGGAGGTGCCCGCCGAACGCCAGCGCTGGCTGTGCCGCGCCGCCAACGACACCGCCGAGTTGCTGCTGACCACGCCGCCCGAGCAGTTGGCCGCGCCCTTGGGCCGCTTGGCCGAGGCCCATGCCAAGGCCCTGAAGCTGCCGGTCAAGGCGGTGGAGGCCGCCTGCGAAGAGGCGCGCAAGCGCCTGGCCAGCATGGCCGAGGCCATGGAAATCAAGGTGGAAAAGCAGTCGGTGGCCCAGCGCCTGATGCCGGCCCCCGAGCCCGTGGCAGCCCCCCCGGCCGCCGCAGGCAGTGGCGACACCGCGACCGACCTGGCCACCATGGTGCTGCCCCCCGAGGCGCCGCCCCAGCCCGTGGCCGACGACCCGGCCGAGCGCCGCGCCAAGGGCACGCAGCAACTGGCTGCGGGCATCCAAGAGATCACCGACGCCATGGTCGAGTCCCAAGACCTGGGCGCCGTGCTGCGCATGATCTTGGAAACCATTTACCGCGCCTTGGGCGTTCGCCGGGTGATCTTCTGCCTGAAGGATGCTCGCACCGACACCTTGGTGGGCCGATTCGGCGTGGGCGAGGCCATCGACGTGGCCGTGCCGCAAATGCGCATCCCGCTGCGCAGCAACGGCCAGCCCGACCTGTTTGCCACGATCTGCCTCAAGGGCGTGGACATGCTCATCAGCGACGCCACGCAGGCCAACATCGCCCAGCGTCTGCCTGCTTGGTACGCCAAGGCGCCGCTGAACGCCGGCTGCTTCTTGCTGTTGCCGTTGACGGTGAAGAACGCTCCGCTCGGCTTGATCTACGCCGACCAGGTGGCGCCCGGCGGCATCGAGCTCAGCGAAAAGGAGTTGTCGCTTCTGCGCACCCTGCGCAACCAAGCGGTGATGGCCTTCCGCCAAAACACCGGCTGAGCCCTTCGCTGGGTCTGAAAACAAACAGCGCACAAACCCGAAGGGCTTGCGCGCTGTGGCGTGAATGAGGTGACGACCCTGACCTCGGCACTGGTTGCAACGCTAAGGGCTGCTTGGTTCCCCACCTGACCCGGTTGGGCGCGCTCCCATGCGAGGGGGGCCGTCGGGCCGCAGTGTAGCCGGGCGCCCCCGGCGCTCGGTCAGCGCAGTTGCAGGTCGGCGTCCGAAAACTCGATGCCCAGGGGCTCGATGTACAAGCGCTTGGGGCCGGCCTCCACCGCGCCCGCGTGCCAGGCGGCGATGCCGCAACCCTGCGCGATCTTCACCACCTCGTCGGCTTGCTCGGGCGGCACGAACAGGGCAAATCCAGCGCCCATGTTTAGCGTGGAGTAGGCCTCGCGATCGTCCTGGTGGCACTGCTGTTGGATGAACTTCAGCACCGCCGGCACGGGCGGTACGGTCTTGATGCGGTACGTCAGCTCGCCCGGGTGGCGCAGCAGCTTGCGCCAGCCGTGGCCGGTGATGTTCGCGCTGTAGTGCACCGTGATGCCGGCCTGGGCCAGCGCTTCCGTCACCGGGCTGTAGAGCGCGGTGGGGGCCAGCAGGGCCTCGCCGTAGCTCAGGCCGGGTTCGATTTCCGTCAGGTAGCCCTCGGGCAGGCGCTCGGCCAGCTTGCGCGCCAGGCTCAAGCCGTTGGCGTGGATGCCGCTGGAGGCCAGCAGCACGATGGCGTCGCCGGCGGCCAGTTGGTCACCCACGCTCAGGCGCGTCTTGGGGTTGACGATGCCGGTGCAGGAGGCGGCCAGGTCGATGCGACCGGCTTCAACGATGCCCGCCAGCGCCGGCGTTTCGCCGCCGCCCCAGGCCACTTGGCACACGTCGCACGCGGCCTTCCAGCCCTTGACCAGTTCTTGGGCGCGCACGGCGTCCTCGAACCAGGCCGAGCCGCCCGCGGCCCAGTAGGCCTGAACCACCAGGGGCGTGGCACCCACGGTGATGAGGTCGTTCACCGCCATGGCGATGGTGTCTTGGGCGATGCCGGCGTAGTAGCTTTTGCCGGTCAGCTTGGCCATGTCGTCGGCGACCAAAGTCTTGGTGCCCAAGCACTCGACGATGCTGGCCAGGTAGAAGGGGCCGACGTCGACGACGTAGGCCGATTCGCCGCGCGAGGCCTTCACCTCGGTGAAGCCGTGTTGGGCCACGTTCAGGGCGGTGGCTGCGGCGGCGCGCTGGGCGCTGACCTTGAGCGGGTCGATCAGGTCGTAGTTGACGCCGGCTTGGTCGTAGGTGAGGGGGGTCGGGGCACTCATGGCCGCGATTGTCTCAGGCCCGACTTGCGCAGCCCCATTTCGTCGGCCAGGTGCCGGGCGGGGTAGACCTCGCGCAAGGCCAGGCGGATCGCTTCCAGGTGGACCGAGACCGTGCGCGTGCGCGCCTCGTCGAACACGTAGGCCGAGGCCAGCGAGTCGAGGTTGCCGTCGAACACCACGCCCACCCACTCGCCCGCGGCGTTCAAGATGGGCGAGCCGGAATTGCCGCCCACGATGTCGGCGGTGCTGATGAAGTTCAACGGGGTGCGCTCGTCCAGGCGCGAGCGCGCGGCCGCCAGGCGCGGGGCCAGGTCGAAGGGGGCTTGGTGGCCGAAGCCGTCGGCGCGTGCCCACAGGCCGCCCAGCGTGCTGAACCAAGGCTGGCGCAGCCCCCCGAGGTCCTGCTCGGCGACGCGGCCGAAGGACAAGCGCAGCGTGCCCGTGGCGTCGGGCGGTGCGCTGCGCCCTTGCACTTGCCAGCGCGCTTGGGCCAAGGCCTGGGCTTGCGCCAGGCGGGGCTGGCGGACTTCCGCCTCCCACGCATGGCGCAGGCGGTGCAAGTCGGGGTGCAGGGCCAGGGCCAGTTGCACCAGGCGGTCGGGGTGCCGGGCCAGGGCCTCGTCGTCCAAGGTCAACAGCGCCCGCCGTTGTCGCAGGTCGGTCAGTCCCGTGCCGGCCAACCAGTGGCGGGCCGCTGACTCCGCGTTGGGCTGGCCGCCCAGGGCGGTGCGCACCCAGGGGTGCGCGGCGCCGAGGCGGCTTTGCATCCACGCAATGTGCTGGGCCAGGCGGACTTGCTCCAGCGCCAGGTACACGGGTCGATCGGCGCTGAGCTCTTCGGCTTGCTGCTCGGCCTCGCGGTCGTGAAAGCCTTCAAGGCGTTGGTCGGCCGGGCGGTGCCGCTCGGCGCGAACGGCCAGGATTTGCAGCACCTGGCCGAGCAGGCTGCCGCCCGGGGCCTGCAGCGCGGCGCGCTGCGGCGCTAGGCGCAAGGCCGCCGCCTCGGCTTGGGCCACGGCCTCCCAGGGCGCCTGGCTGCTGGCGGCGCGGCGAATGGCGGCTTCGTCGTCGCGCAGGCGCTGCATCAGCGCGGGCGTGCGCAAGGCCACCAGCTCGCCGCGGATGACCTTGAGGCCGTTTTCCAGGCTGAGCACCATGTCCATGGTTTGGCGCTGGGCCTCGGGGCTGGTTTTGGCGTAGGCCCGCAGGGCGTCCAGCTCTTGCGAGGCGCGGTCGATCCACAGCGGGGTGTGCAGGTCGCGCTCGGCTTCCAACTGCGCGACCGTCTTCTGTCGCTCGGTCACGTAAGGGTGACCGGGCACCATCACCGCGTCGCCCAGTTGCAGCGGCTGGCGCGCGGGCTTCAGCCACTGGGCCGGTCGGTGGGGCTGACCGTTGGGTTCGTGCACGCGCAGCAGCGCGAAGTCGAACGCAAAGCGGGGGTAGGCGAAGTTGTCGTCGTCGCCCCCGAAGTTGGCCGACTGGGCCTCGGGGGCCATCACCAGGCGCACGTCGTTCCAGCTGCGGTGCCGGTAGCGGTGGTGCACGGCGCCCCCGTACAGCGGCACCAGCTCGCACACCTGTTGCGCCGGGCAATCGGGGCCGGTCAGCCGCTCGATGGCGGCCTTGCGGCCCGTGGGGTCGGTCGGGATGTGGTCGGTGACGTCATCGATGCCCAGCAGCACCTTCGCCACCAGGCCGGGGCAGCGCAAGGCGTCGCCCGGCTTGGCGGCCACGAAGCCGGTGGTCTGCAGGGGGCGCTGCGGGGTGGAGAGGTGATCCAGGCATTCGCTGACGACGTGGTGGTTGGTGAGCACCAAGCCTTGGGGCGACACGAAAGCGCCCGACGAGCCGCCGACGTTCACGGCCACGGCCTGCAAGCGCGTCACGTCGGGCTTCAAGCCGTGGGCTTGCAGCGCAGATTGGGGCAGCAGGTTCAAGGGCCACATGCCCTCGGCGGCCCGGGCGCTGGGCGCCGTTGCTGCAAGCAGGGCGAGTGCAAGGGGGGCAAGGCGGCGCATGGCAATTCGCAAGCTGGGCAAGGCGCACAGGATAGCGAGGGCAAAATGCCCGCCGATGAGCGCCCAAGTCCTCGCCCGCCGCTACCGCCCCCGCCGATTTGACGAGCTGGTGGGCCAAGACCACGTGGTTCAGGCCCTGGGCAACGCCCTGCGAACCGGGCGCTTGCACCACGCGTATCTGTTCACCGGCACGCGCGGTGTGGGCAAGACGACGATTTCGCGCATCTTGGCCAAGAGTCTGAACTGCATGGGGGTCGACGGGCAAGGCGGCGTGACCGACCAGCCCTGCGGCGTGTGCCCAGCCTGCCGCGACATCGACGCCGGCCGCTTCGTCGACTACATCGAGCTCGACGCCGCCAGCAACCGCGGCGTGGACGAGATCTCGCAGTTGCTGGACCAGGCCGTCTACAAGCCGGTGGTGGGTCGCACCAAGGTCTACATGATCGACGAGGTGCACATGCTCAGCACCCACGCCTTCAACGCCATGTTGAAGACCCTGGAAGAGCCGCCCGAGTACCTGAAGTTCGTGCTGGCCACGACGGACCCGCAAAAGGTACCGGTCACCGTGCTGAGCCGCTGCCTGCAGTTCAACCTGCGGCCCATGCCGCCTGCGCTGGTGCAGCAGCACCTGGGCGCGGTGCTGGCGGCCGAGCAGATCGAGGCCGAGGCCGGCGCCTTGCGATTGATTTCCCGCGCAGCGCGGGGCTCCATGCGCGATGCGCTGTCGCTGACCGACCAAGCCATTGCCTTCGGTGCCGGTCGTCTGCACGAGGCCGAGGTGCTGCGCATGCTGGGCAGCACGCCCCGCGCCCACGTGCTGGCCTTGCTGGATGCGGTGAGCGCCGTGGACGGCCCGGGCCTCGTGGCCCAGGTGCAGGCCCTGCAAGCCGAAGGCCACAGCGCCATCGGTGCCGTGGACGAACTGGCCCGGTGGCTGCAACTGATGGCCCTGGCCCAAGCGGCACCCGAAGCGCTGGACCCGGCCGACCCCGACACCGCCGATGCGCTCAGCCGGTCGGCCCACTGGCCGGCGGACGAACTGCAGCTGGCCTACAGCCTGTGCCTGCACGGCCGGGCCGAGTTGCCGCTGGCCCCGGATGAGTTTGCCGGCCTGACCATGCTGCTGCTGCGTTTGCTGGCCTTCCGCCCCCAGGGCAACGGCGCACCGCCACCGCCCGCTCGCCAGGCGCCCTTGCGCGCCGCGCCCGCGGTGGCGCAAGCCCACGTGGCACTGCCCGCAGCAGAGAAGGCACCCGTTGCCGCGGTCGCCCCGGCGGCCGCCCCGGTTGCGGTGCGGGAGATCCCCCGCGTCGAGCCCATCGCCCCCGTGACGCCCGTGCGCCCGGTGCAAGCCCCGGCGCCGCGCCCGCAGCCCCAGCCTGCCCCCTCGCCCACCCCGACACCGGCCCCTGCAGCGCCGGCGGCGGCACTGGCCGTGGCGGGCGACGACATCCCGCCCTGGTTGGACTTGCCGCCGGAAGACGCCGACCTGCCGGAGACCTCGGCCTTGCCGGAGCTCGTGGATCTGGCACCTGTGGCCGAACCCTTGCCCGAACCCGAGCCCGAAATGGCGCCGCGGACCACGGCCGCCGCGCTGCAGCCCACGCCCCTGGGCGAGGCTTGGGCGGTGCTTTTGCCCCAGCTGGGCGCCACGGCCTTGGCGCGCACCCTGGCCTTGCAATCGCAGTGCATGAACTGGGTCCAAGGCGACGAGGCTTGGCAGGTCACCTTGCAAGTGGCCAGCGAAGCCCTGCGCGCCGGACCGGCCGTGGCCAAGCTGCAGGCGGTGCTGGAGCAGCACGCCGGCAAGCCCGTGCAATTGCAGGTGCAAGCCGGCCCTGTGACCGACAGCCCCGCCCTGCGCGACACCGCCGCCGCCCAAGCCCGCCAAGCGGCGGCCGAGGCCGAACTCGAACAATCGCCCGAGCTGGCGGCCCTGCGCCGCCACTTCGACACCACCCGCATCGCGGCCGGCAGCATCAAGCCGGTCTGATCGTTTCAAGGAACCCACGCCATGATGAAGAACCAACTCGCCGGGCTGATGAAGCAAGCCCAGGCCATGCAAGACAACCTCAAGAAGGCCCAAGAAGAGCTGGCCTTCGTCGAGGTGGAGGGCCAAAGCGGTGCGGGCCTGGTGAAGGTGCTGATGACGTGCAAGCACGACGTGAAGCGCGTCACCATCGACCCCAGCCTGCTGGCCGACGACAAGGACATGCTGGAAGACCTGGTGGCCGCGGCCATGAACGACGCGGTGCGCCGCGCGGCCGAGACGAGCGAGGCCAAGATGAGCAAGCTCACCGCCGGCCTCCCTCTTCCCCCCGGCATGAAATTCCCCTTCTGAGTCATCGGTCTGCCTGCTGCGCGGCGCCATCTGCCCCTGCAGTGCTTGCCGTACCGGTGTACGGCTGCGCGCTTCGAGACCACCTGACGCCGCTCGTTACGGCACCCCGACGACTCAGACGGAGCGCTTTTCATGGCTGCCTTGGCCCAATTGATTGACGCGCTGCGCCGGCTGCCCGGGGTGGGGCCGAAGAGCGCGCAGCGCATGGCCTACCACCTGCTGCTGAATGACCGCAGCGGCGCGCAGGCCTTGGCGGCCACCTTGTCGCAAGCGCTGTCGCGCGTGCAAACCTGCACCCGCTGCCACGGCTTCTCGGAAGACCCGGTGTGCGGCGTTTGCAGCGACGCGCGGCGCGACCCGGGGCTGCTGGCCGTGGTGGAAAGCCCCGCGGACCAAGCCGTGATCGAGCGCAGCGGCTCGTACAAAGGCTACTACTTCGTGCTGGGCGGTCGGGTGAGTCCCATCGAGGGGCGCGGCCCGCGCGACATCGGTGCCGAAGCGCTGCTGAACCGCGCCACCGATGGCGCCGTGCGCGAGGTCATCCTGGCCACCAGCTTCACGGCCGAGGGCGAGGCCACGGCCTACTTGTTGGGCGAGGCGCTCAAGGCGCAGGGCCTGTCGGTCACGCGCTTGGCGCGAGGCGTGCCGGTGGGCAGCGAGCTCGAATTCGTGGACCTGGGCACCTTGGCCCACGCCTTGGCCGACCGGCGATGAGCGTCGCGGTGCAGCCGGTGCAGGCCGGCGACGCGGCCGCGCTGGATTGGGTGGCGCAGGGCATGCGCGACACCTTGGTGGAGGTGGAAGGCCAGGCCCAGGCCGAAGCCCTGCACGACATGGCCTGGCTGCGCGACCGCGCACTGAGCCACGTGGACGGACGCTTGGCACCGTCCGCCGTGTGGGTCGCCCGGCAGGGTGCGGATATCGTGGGCCATTGCATCGTGCGCCGCGAGGTCGACGAGGTCGGGCCCCTGGGCCTGTACTCCACCACCTACGTGCTGCCGGCACACCGGCGCGCTGGCGTGGCCCAGGCCCTGCATGCCGCGGCCGAAGATTGGTTCAGCGCGCAGGGCTTGCAGCGGCGCGCGACCTGGACGTCGGTCACCAACCGGCCCTTGATTCGCCTGTACGAGCGCCGCGGCTACCGCGTGGCGGCCGAGCACACCCACGCCCAAACCGGCACGCGCATGGTGCAGTTGATGGCCGCACCGTCCTTCCCTCCTGAACCCGAACGAGCACCGACATGACCACGATTGCCAACCTCTGCCTGATTGCCGCGGCGCTGCTGCCCATCGTTTGTGCCGGCATCGCCAAAAAGCCGGGCTTCGGCAAGCGCCGCCGCGACGGCGGCTACGACAACCACGATCCGCGTGCCTGGCTGGCCCGCCAGCAGGGCGTGTCGGCCCGCGCCAACGCGGCACAGGCCAACGGGTTTGAGGCCTTGCCCTTGTTCATCGCGGGCGTGCTGGCGGCGCAGCAGCAAGGCGCCGCACAAGGCACCGTGGACCTGATTGCGACGGCCTTCGTGCTCGTGCGCATCGCCTACATCGGCTGCTACCTGGCCGACCGGGAAAAGGCCCGCAGCCTCGTGTGGGTGCTGGGCCTGGGGCTGTGCATCAGCCTGTTCTTCGTCTGACGGGGCCCGCCAAGACCCTCAAGAGCGCTTGGGGGTCCGCGTCTTGGCCTTCACGACCGGGCTGCCGGCGCCGGCCTTGGCCTTGCCTTTGGCCTTGCCCTTGGCCACGCGGGTGGTCGCCGCCTTCTTGGGCGGCAGCTGCACCGTGACGCGGGTGCCCGTGGCGAACTTGGTGCCCACCGCCACGTCGTTCCACTGCGCCAGCTGCTTGGCCGAGACGCCGTAGCGCCTGGCCACGCTGCTCACCGTGTCGCCCTTGCGGGCCTTGTGCATCACGGTGCGGCGGCGGCTCTCGGCGGCCAGGGCCAGCATGGCGGTTTCGGCCAGGTGCTCGCTCACGTCGTGGTCGCGCTTGGCGGTGCGCGGCACCAGCAGCGTGGAGCCGGCCTTGACCAGCATGCGCGGCGGGATGCGGTTGACCTCGCGCAGCTGGGCTTCGCTCATGCCGATGTGCTTGGCGGCTTCGGCGGGCTTCATGGTGCGCGGCACCTGCCAGGCCGTCCAGCTGGCCATGGGGCCGCGGTGGTCGGCCAGGGACTGCACGAAACGGCTGGCGTTGTCGAAGGGCAGCAGCAGGGTGGGCGTGGCCGCGGCCAGCACCACCGGCTTGTTCATCTGCGGGTTGAACTGGCGAAAGCGCTCCACCGTCAGGCCCGCCAGCTGCGCGGCCAGTTCGACGTCGATGTCGCGCTCGATGCTCACGCTCACGAAGTAGGGGTGGTTGGCCAACGCGGGCAGGCTCAGGCCGTAG
>JACCEA012390116.1_pt1 | contig 12604 bp, 13 predicted proteins | sample 7449851 | NCBI WGS metagenome assembly JACCEA01 (sample SAMN15323453, study PRJNA562643) | freshwater metagenome | isolation source: river surface water | place: USA:Blue River Watershed | collected 2017-08-18 | reverse complement strand
GTTCGTGTGGCCAACTCGAAAGTAGACCAATAGGGTCATTACAAAACTTGTCAATTAAGGCCGCTATTGTAGGTATAATAAATCGCAGAACGTCATTAATTAATGCTTGCAAAATAAATTGTTCAAGGTGAGCTTAAATTAAATTTTCATTCCATTATTATAATTATTATGTACAGAACACCACAACTTCTTACACATATTTCCGATAAATCCATAAATCTATACACAGTTTAAATAAAATTCAAAATACAATTGCAACAATAACTTTTGGGATGGTCACCGAAGGTTCCTCCGTTTTGCCGACAATTTCGCTGCAAGCCTATTCAATTCGCGATTTTCATATTCTAAACGGTCCAACTCTTTCATCAACTCCTCTATTTCACTGTTGAGAGAAGAGCATTGATATTTCACTGCTTCCTCTTGCTCTTGTTCAAGAATAGCCCGTTTTTCATCCAATGCCTTCACGCCTTCGATCAAAAGTGGAATAATCTCACCATACCTCACACCAAGAAATTTACCATCCATAATGGGCATTACTGCTTCAGGTAATACCTGCTGCATTTCCTGTGCAATAACACCGACTCGGCGATCGCGATTTTGTTTGTAGCTTGCTGTGGTGGTAACATTTGCGGCAGGGTCAAGCAATATTTCCTCATCATTTTGTGTGCTCTCATCATCCATTGTTGTTTTAGAATCCAGCGGATATGCTGTATCCTTCCAGTTGAAATATACCCCACGCAATCTGTAGATTTTATCCAACGGATCCAACAAAGGAGTAATGTAACGTTTCAAGCGCTCGTCAGAGGGAGCAGTAGGAGCCTGCTGAAGATAGACATTGCCTATAACACTCATTCCAGTGGCAAGCACGACAAGACCACCTTCTTGAATCGACAACCCACCCTGTGCAGTCATTCCACCAGTATTAACAGTCAAACCACCAGTACTAACGACTAAACCGTAGTTGTATGCAGTTAATCCACCACTAACTACAGCACCGACGGAAACGACGGTGAGGCCCTGAGAAACTACGAAACCCCCAGCAAATACTGTGATTCCACCGGTTGTAACCAACCCACTATTAATTGTCATACCACCAGTGATGATCAAACCTTCCGTCGCAACAGTGAGGCCTCCAGTGACAACAAGACCATTTGTCGTTACAGTCATTCCTCCAGAAACATAGAGAGCACCATCCGCCACAGTCAAACCTCCACTGACTTGCAAACCATTTGTTGACACTGTTAAACCGCCAGTTGTAATCATGAGACCTCCATCATTCACAGTAATACCGCCAGACACAATTGCACCCAGGGTATTTACAGTCAGACCACCAGTTGTCTTAAGACCAATATCATTAATAGTCACGGATCCGGTGACGTATAAGCCACCGGTGCTGATAGTCAAACCACCTGTGGTCATGATGACACCACCACTAGTGACTGTTAATCCACCAGTTACGACGACGCCATCCGTGTTTACAGTTATTCCTCCACTGATCACCAAACCACCGTTGTGCACCGTAAGACCACCAGTCGCCAGAACACCAGCATTATTAACAGTCATTCCGCCAGCATTTACGTAGATGCCACCACTACTCACGGTTCCACCACCAACTATTGCTGTACCTCCTGCAACAGTCAGACCTCCTGCAAGATACATTCCACCATCAACAACAGTGGAACCTCCTGTAACCTTTAGACCTCCAACTACGCTAAACCCACCGTCTTGAATGATAATTCCATTTGCATCGACAGTCAAGCCGCCTGTTACTAAAAGGCCATCCGATGATATCGACAAACCACCAGCAGAGATGTACATTCCACTGCTCGCAATGGTCAAACCACCGGTAACGTAAAGACCACCGGCGTTGACAGTAATTCCATTCGTAACACGGGCACCATCTGAAAGCACATTCAATCCTCCATTCACAGCGATGCCACCGCTTACCACTGTGAAACCTCCAGTTACAGCGACACCATCTGTAGCGATGGAAAGACCACCTGAAGAAATGTACAGACCATTATTATGCAAAGTTAAACCACCTGTAATGGCAACTCCAGCAGAATTGACAGAAATTCCGCCGGTGACAACCAAACCATAGCTTGTCACAGTGATACCTCCCGACGTGATAATACCTCCACTTAAAACAGTCAAACCACCAAGGGTAACAGTTAATCCACTGTCGGCGATTGTCAAACCACCAGTTACACGTACACCAGTGGAGACTACAGAGATACCACCGGTGACTTGCAAACCTCCGGTAAAGATCTTCAAGCCTGAGTTCAATACATTCATACCACCATACACAGTCAATCCACCAGAAGTTTTCAATCCACCACTATTGATTGTTACACCACCGGAAACTTCCAATCCTTGACTACTAATGGTGAGACCACCATCTAGCAGTTGCAAATTACCAGAATTAATAGTGAGACCTGAAGTTGGAAGGTAAACTCCACCTAAAGCAACAGTTATTCCACCAGAAACATACAACCCACCACTTTGGACTTGACAGCCATTTCTACCAGATACACCACCAGCACTAACCACTAAACCTCCATCTGTTAGGGTACCACCACCAGACACTACCAAACCATCGGAGTTAATAGTCAAACCACCAGTGACTACCAAGCCTCCTCCTGCAACGGTCAGCCCACCAGTAATTGCCACACCACCACCAGGCAATGATAAACCACCAGTAATTGCCAATCCACCGCTATTGATGGTCAAACCTCCACTGATTTGCATACCCAATGTGTAAACTGTTAAGCCGCCTGCAGTATCCAAACCATTGTCGTAAATGGTAACACCACCCGCGTTATCCACGACTAAACCGGCTGAATAGATTGAGATACCATTTGTTACCTTCAAACCATCAGTATAAATGGTTAAACCAGAACCACCGACATACAAACCACCCGCTACAATCGTCATTCCTCCAGCGTACACAGACATACCACCTTTATAAATCTGCAAACCAACATCTTCGATGGTAATTCCTCCTCCAACAACAAGTCCGCCGCTAGGAATGGAAGCACCACCAGTAACACGCATACCACCAGATTCAAGATTTAAGCCTTCTGACTCAATGGTGACACCACCTGTAATGACCAAACCCTTGTTATAAATGGTGATGCCACTCGTAACCTGCAAACCACCAATGTTAATCGTTTCTCCACCTTTCTCATCTAATCCGCCAATCGTTAAACCACCGTAGTTAATCTTAAAATTTCCATAACCATCAACTACAACGATAGAAACTCCATCACTACGAGCAACATCACTGACTTGAAAGTAGTTAAAACCAGTAGTACCAGCGTAAGTAGAGGATAGCTGCAGAACAGTCCCAGTAAAAGGGGATAGTGCATTCTGCAAATTGAGAATATCAGTAGTAACTAAACTGAACATTTCTGCTTGTCCATAATTATACGTATCGCATTTGGTTCCAAGGAAGTCCTTGTAACATTTACATTCACCAGTATCAAAGTTGCACAAACCACGATTGGAGCAATACGCATATTCTGAAATTTTTATTGGTCAGCAAACAGTCACAAGAGAAAGAAATTACAGTCTACCTGGCACAATATTTGAGATTGTGTCTTCAATCACGCAAGAAACGGTTCCTCTCGTTACAACACCGTATGCATCACACCCAAAAGCTGAATAAGGTGGATTACCTTCATGAAACAAGATGTTATTTTCTTGTGGTTTGGTTGGCCATTTCAAAAAGTGAAGCAAAATTGAGTAACCACCATATCGCCCATTTGCGCTTACACCACACTTAACCTTTTCAACATTTGGCAAACTTTGGAAAATTTCTTCACATTCAGCAATAGTAGGAACATCGATTGGAAGTGCAATTGCTTGATCTAAGAAGCTGAAGGTATACGCACCAGACGATGGACGAGCAAAAGACTGCGTCACAGTAACAATAATAGCACGATAGTCGGTGAAAGGAGTTAGCGGATCATCACCTTTCGGACAAATTTCTGTGCAAAATGAATTAGTTTCAAAAGCAAACTTCGTAATAGATATTGAAACTTACTCATACTACAAGCAGAACCAGTGTATCCAATATCACATACACATCCAGTTGTTGATTCTCCATCCCAAAGTTGATAATCTTCAGAGTAGTAAGTCATATTTGTCAGATAATTCTGGTACATCGCATTTGTGGTTGTACATTTCCCGTGCCCATTACAATTGCAAGTACTTCGCTCACATGCTGTCCCTTCATAACCTTGAAAGCACTTACATGCACCTAATTTGCGATCGCAGTTACCCCGATTAGAACACTCCATCTTTCCGTGCGCTTGGTTGAGACCTTTAGGCTTGTCGACCCAAGCAGTTCCAGTTGGACATGACTCTACAAAAACAAAAAATGAAAATCGAATAGAGCGACTCTGGAGCTGGCAACTCACTCTCAGAACAGTCCGCTGCACCAAATCCAGATTCACAGACGCAAGTGTTTTGGTTACTGCACCGACCACGACCACTACAGCTGTTTGGACAAGCCGAAATTGCAGGGATGATGAGATATGCCAACACAATTAGACCGGCAAACCAAAGACGAACCACCGCATGGTGGTTGTCAAATAATGCCATCGTTGAATTCTTCAGCCACTTTGATGATGTTGACAAGTGGAAAGTGACAATGACCAATTATTAAAGAAAAAATAAGCAAAAAGTTTATTAGAGCGATGGATGCCATTTTGAGGGAAAGTGTGAAGTGACCGAAACGTTCAAAAACCACATCTTTTCTGACTTTTCATGTTCGTCCGTTATCTGTGCGTACAATAACACACGCCACACGGCAAAAAAATAGCAGTGTCTCATTATGGATTTGTTAGTTAATATTCATCCGTCGCACATGCCGATCATGTCCAGTTGAGGATGATGTCAATACTCGGCTTTGTAGCTGTAATCCCAATTGTAGTACTTCTCTATCTCTCCATCAACCAATTTATATCCTATTCATACAAGAGCGGAATTGGCAATCCATCTCACTCCACAATAAATTTTCAAGGTGAATCATTTGACCAGAGTATTGAAAAAAACCACAATAGTTTATCCAATGATAGTCAATGGATGCTCCATGGATTCAAACAAGCGATGAAAGTTTACAAAAAACGTATGCCGAATACACCTCTTCTCGCTTTTCGAGGAGAGGTAATAATACCCATCGAAATGGAACAAGTGACGAAAGCATTCTTCAATGTGTCTCACACATTGAAATGGGCCGATAAACTTCAATATGTTGAAACATTGCCTCTTGTTGATCGGATGGATAGTAGGAAAGCGTGCAGCAAATATTACAACGATGACTCGGTTAATACTCATCAAATAGTTCCCGCTAAGAGATCATTTTTCAGGAAAACGAAGCGATTAATATCAAAATTCTGGCATTTACTTTTGCACACTCTTCGTCTTAGATCTAAAGTTCAACAAGAAATCATTCCCGAAGCGACTCGTGTTCCAGAATGTATTTCAACTACCCACAGTGAAGATCCAATGCATGCTTTACTTTCCGCGGGAAAGTATTCAGATATAATGTATCAATTGTATTCCATGTGGCCTTTGTCTTCTAGAGACTTCGTGTTCTTGAGGAAAGCTGTTTATCATCGCTCCAACCAATCTATCATCATACACTATACTTCAACAACTGATGTTCGAATTCCACCGAGAGATAACATCGTCAGAACTAATTCACCTTTCACTACATGGACGTTTCAAAGGGTTGAAGCTTTTTGCAACTCCGAAAATGGTGGTAAGTCTGTCATGTAGATTACATTGGTGTATCATCTAATCATGGTGTGCAGATGACGACCTTTGTAGAGCTCCTCTAAAAAACGACCATACATTTCTGCGATTGGAGACATTTGTGGAGCTTGAAGACCTTGGAATGTCATGGTTGATCAACTATATCCAAAGGTAACTAGGTCTTTATTGTTGTATTCTCTTGTAATTTGTTTTCGTTCGCAGCACTTGGCCCGATGTTACCATTCGGCGATTTATGAAAGTCGTGCACCTCGTCTGATTTTGGTGCTCTTCTATGGATTAGTTACTTAAAATTCAAAGTTTGACTCGTTTTACCATTTAGTGTTTCATCCTTTCAAAATAATCTGTTTGGTGCAATTGATGCTGTTTAAGTTGTTAAATGAAGTTCCATTCTTCGCTCACCACAGGCAGTACTCTGTGAACAAAAACTTGCAACGTTTATCATGCGCTTGATTTACACTATGATGATTACTGTATATTTATCAAGTATCTAAATAATTAAAAGTCCCTAACTATGGATCAATGGACCCACTAAGTACTAACTAAGTATGGTATTACAAACTTCTACCTTGATTTTAGGAGCCCGAGCGTCTCATCACATGATCGGTGCAGATCCCAGCAGAGAGCAGCAGCGCAGCAGATCCCAGAGCAGGCGGCAGCAGTCATCCTGATGCGCGCGCCTGCTGTGCTCATATATATGCCGCTGCTGCCCACTCTGCTGGGGCACGACTCCTGCGGCCATGCTGGGTATATGCATAATAATTCCAAATTGCTGGCTGGCTTGGCTGAAAAAGCAAAAAGAAAAAAGAAAAAAAAAAGCAAGCCATGTGCTTTTGCTTGCTTGGGTATAATAGAATGCGTCAACGATTGCAGTAAAATGTCACAACCAAGAATGAAAACTTCTAAGAGGCAACCTTTAAGAAAGGCTGCAACAGAAAAGAAAGTTGAGAAACGAGGAAGAACTGCAAATGATGCCATCAACGAGCAAGCACAATCAAAGAAACAGCGGGCACTACCAACCGAAAAGGATGATGACGAAGATACAGAAAATGGAGAAGAAGACAATGATGATGATCAGGAAGAGGAGAATGTGCAGGGCCAGCAAACGCAGGATTACACCTTTGAGTTCAATGATATGAAAGAAGATTATTCACCAGGAATCAAGTTGATTCTGGCGGCAACATTGATCGCAAATCCCAGCAAAGCGTATCATTTGTCAGATGAAATTGTCAAGCAAGGTACGTTTCGTATGAAATATCTGGGACATTGTTTTTAACATGGAATTGATAGACACCGTTGGTACAATCGTTGCTTGTGAAGGTGAAAATGATGTGTTCGCTTTTGCAACCATCATGCCGTCGAAGCTGCTTAAGGTTGTTGCATTTGCACTATCTCTTTTTTGGATTTTGCTTATTGCGTGTATTTCTTGCAGGATTCTGAATTTCTTCAAAACATTCAGCAGCACTTCATCAGCAAAGGTGACGAGATACCGGGAAATGTTCGAAAAATATTTCAGCGATTACAGAATGATCAAGGAAAATGCGAGATTGGGTTTCTTATCCATGGTCGCTTTTCGAATGCGCCATTGGAGCTGGTTTCTCAAGTTCATAACAATTTGTTGCTGGACTATGAGTGGTCGCTTAATCAAAAATTAGGGAAGACAAGAACAGATGATGTGGACGTGGAAATGATTCAAATGTTTCATCAATTAAAATACTTGGTCGTCATTACTCCTGCTTCTTGTGAAACAGAAATATCAAGCACTGTCAACGTTAGAGGTAGATCTGATATATTTTTTGATAATTTCGAAGATGAATGCTACTTTGGCCATGCAACTGATGCCTTTTTGGTAAAGTTTGGGAACACTTTTTTCAAGCCGGCCAGTTGTTGTGTTATGATTGTTCCTGTGGAGAACTTCAAAAAATGTGTTGCTGATGTAATGAAATTGACCAACTAAATATCCGTCAATAATGGAGAAAATTAATGAGTAAACCATATTTTTACAAAATTTTGTTATTACATATATCACACACTTCCAAAAAATCCAATATACATTTAACATGAACAATTATGGTGCATTGCGTAAAGCACGTCTGTCTGCTCTTGTTTGGGCATGGAAACCAGCACGAATTTGAGCAACAGAACGAGATGATCCACAATCCTGTAAGACAAATTGATTAGATAAATAACTCTACTAGTTTTCAACTGTTACACTCACTTTACATGACACGAAATACAATCTCGAAACACCATCTCTACTCAAGTCAGTGTTGAAACTTCGGCACATTTGGCAAACCACATACTCCATGATATATTTTCTGAGCAATGACTCAATGTACTGGTAGAGGATAAATCAACCATAAATATCTACACTACAAGAAAATATTTACTCGCTTACCTTTGGAACGAACTTTCCTCTAATCACTAAGCGCTTCATACCGTCTATCGATCCTTCTGTACCTAACTCTGCCATCATAAACTGAAAGACGTGATCCGAACTTCTGTGCATCATGTTGCAAATCTCTGGGAAGTTAACCCATAGAGTTTTCTTGGTACCAACTACATGAAAAACAGAAAAAATTGAGAAAAGGATTTGCAGGCAACTACTACAAACCTCTCATTAATTGAGGTGGCTTCATCTTAAAACGTTTGCCATCAGCTGCAAGCTCAGGATTGTTTTGTTGAACAAAGTCAACCACACGTTCAAGCAGTTGAGTGTACGAATAATTAGGGATTCCAATATCCGCCTCGGTGGATGCTACAGCTGTAGCTGCAGATGATGAAGAGTCAACATTCACCGTTTCAGTGGTTTCCTCTGGTAGAGTTGTTTCTTCCGAAGCTTCGGCCTTGGCCTTCTTCTTACCACTCTTCTTCTTCTTCAATGCGAACAAAGCTCCCACTTCCTCGTCTTCTGCCATTTTTATAGATTTTGTTCTTGAAATTAATTCAAATATGTTATGTCGCCGAAGGTTTCGCGAGCTGAGATCAGTGGTTTTCAAGATTGCCATGAAAATCTGTGATTTTTTCACAGAATAATGGGAGAATTACATGTTACATGATATGCAACCACTCGCACTCGCATGATTTTTACACAAACAATACCAAATACAATAATAGTAGACTTTCCCCATTCCTTCATCCTTCAGCCTTCTATGTTGATTGATGAATTTGTTGGCTCAGTTTCAGGGTTAAAGGAGTAATATGAATACTTTTGTTTCCCGTGGTGTGGAGATGTCTCATGAAGATGCGATAGAGTCAACGTTGGGGACATCTCAATGGAGTATCTTGGATGTAATTAATCACCATGATGTGATCCTTGAAGACTCAGGAAGATTATCAAATTGTGAAGATATAAAGGATCAGCTCAATCTCATCGTCAATGAGGTATCAACGGTCTCGACATAATTAACTTATTTTATCTTATGACACATTTGCATCAGATTCGAAGCTTGCGGTCAAGAATCGATGAAATTGATGCGAGCGGATATCAAGTCCATGGTTTTGATGTTCATAATACATTGAAGAAAAGGTTAGTTGGTGTATATTTCACGCGTATTCTTCTAATGTCAATATTAAAACACAGAAAGGAAAAGCTTTCTAGTGCCACCAAAATAGGCAGGTCTCCTGATAAGCCATCCATTTTGTTCGTGAGTTTCATCATTGAGGCACTCAAAGATGGTAACATTCAAAATTTTTACTTGTTCTTACTTGATTGCTCAATCGTCATGTGGTTGTAGGAGCCAAGTCGGAAAGAGGTATTAAGGATTTCGTTATCGAACAATGCAAGAAGCATCGTCTCAAGAGTTATCGTGGAGGAATTGTTGCAGGTAATATCTCATATGGTAACTATCCCTATCAACTTATTTGAAATATGCTATAGGCACGCATCTCGATGTTGGTAATGTTTGTGCAATCCTGGCGGGTATTGGATTTCTAGAGAATTATCAATCGTCCAGCTCATCCAGTTCATCAGCGGCAGACCAAAATTACTACAGTTTAAAGGGTAATAATACTATGACAACGGAATTGTGTCAAAGGTGGGGTATAATCTTGGAAGAAGAAGATGCAACTTTACAGCGTGTTCCAAGTTTACCACAGTTGCAAACTATAGAGCCTGCAACTACTACAGTGGTGGTAGACGATATCAAGCAACCTCCAACATATAGTCCCTTGGGTAATTGGCTACGAGCAACGATGGGTGACCCAAGTACTGATCACATTGAGCATCCAACCAATCTTCATGATGAGATCAATAGTGTAAATGCCGAATTACCTTCACAAGGAAAGATTGATATGGAATCTGGTGGGGAAGAAGAAGGAATAGATGCATTGTCAGCAGATAATATGGATTTAGAGTTTTATTTTAGTGCTCAAGATCGATTGGAAACAGATTCAGCTTCTGAATTTCATCAAACATTGAACCTTGATTCAGATATCGTCAAGGAAGGGTCGGTAAATGCTGAGGGTAAAACTGCGAATGGAAAGAAGGGTGGTGGATCTACAAAGATGTGGAGAATTACTGAAGCAGCACGCCAAGGAGATAAAATTCAAATGGTCACTGATCCTGAATCATTTTTGGAAAACTATGTCAGCAAAGTGTTTGAGCAATATGCAATGCAAGAAGTTGAAGAAAAGCTTCTACGTTATGTTGCAAACCAATGTAAAATTGATCTTCCTGATACAATCACGGCATATGCGACCAGCTATCTGGATGCGACTTTCGATGATGAAGTCTCTGTCTCAAAGCAGCAAATAGAACAGTTGACAGTTCCCACTGCCGATGTATCAGATACTGCATCGGCAATGTCAACCAAAGATTTGTTTGACAGCAATGTGACTATAACCGCAGATTATTTGATCAACAAAATTCTTCGAACGAAACGTCAACGCGGCTCTGCTTTAACTACACCACAACCTGGCTCATCTCCAGCACCATATCAACCAACAGCAGCGTCTTTTAGTTCAAAGCATATTGATCTTTTGAAGGAGGTTGTTGAGAAAACCAATGAATCATTCTGGATTGTTGATGAATCAAACAAACCGTTGAAGAAGAAACGATCCAATTCAACAACAGCTCAACCAGAGAAAATTACCTTAGTGGAGTTTGCACGCAATACAAATACAGTATTCAGCAATAGCAGTTTGAGCAATCATTCCTTCTCTAACGTGTTATTGGCGGGTGAATTCCCGAATGTTTCGATGCCATTGTGGAAACATTACGTTCCTATGTTATCTGTCTATGATGATCGACCTGAATATGCAGTGAATACTGTCGAAATTCCTTGGTCCACTGTTGCATCGGAATTTCAACCTGTGGGTAATGATGATTGTGAAGCCAATGGGGTCTTTGTTGGAAACGACCATGATAAAGTAGCCGAACCAGGCTCAAGAAGTCGATCTGGGACGGAGCATGCCATCGTAACGAGCTCTGTTGTGGAGCACCCCTGTTTCGTATTGTTGACTTTAAAACGGATATCATGGTAATGTATTTGCTAAGTTTGTATGTTTTTCGTCTTTGATTGTTATTTTTCTTCATAGGACAAACCAGCAGCTGATTCGGAAGAAGAAGATATTGATGATGAGTCCATGCTGCGGAGACACGAATTTGTATTGCGTAGAATGAGAGAGCGATGGGCTTTGTTGCAAAAACTTAAGACAGAAGCGCGGAGAGAGTCTGGTGTGAGTGGACCACAAACTGGTTCAACCAGTAGAAAGGGAGTGGATATCCGCAGTCCTTCCTTGCGTATGTCTGAAGTGGAAGTTAAAATCAATTCTGGAGATTATGGTAAGAATAATGATATCGATTCTGGAAGTGAAAACCAGATTAAAAAAAGAGGTCGACCACCAAAGACAACAAAATATTCTCACTACAGCAGCAAATACTCATAATCATAAGATGATGTACTATAAATAAATGTGTAAAAGGTTGTTTGTATATGAATCAGTTAACAGCAGTTAATTTTTATTTTCTACTACATCGCTTCTGCTTTCAAAGTACTTTTTCCATATTTGATCAAATGAATTTAGCTTAAATGGTTTGGACAAGAAATAGTCGAATCCGTAATCGTTTATTTTGGATATTATCTCTTCATCTGTACCAGCACTCATGGCAATAACCACCATTCTGGGAGCAACTGGATTGGTGTGCTCTGTGGAACGAATCAATTTCACTGCAGAAAACCCATCCATTATTGGCATTTGCAAATCCATAAGAATAATGTGATAGTTAAAATCATGGATTTTCAATTGTTTCATTGCTTCTAAACCGTTATACGCAATGTCTACAAAATGGTGTTGTTTTTCCAACATCATCTTCAACATCTTAAGGATAGTTTTCGAATCATCAACGACCAATATCCGCAATTGGTCAATAATCTGCTTTTGAGGAGTTCCATCAGAGTGAGCCGATCTATCCGTTTTCGATGGCACAGTGAACCAGAATGACATGCCCTCTGCGTTATTTCGAGTTTCATCAGAGCAGCCATATGATCCGCCCAATGCGTCTACTCTACGTGCAAGACAAAATAATCCAAGCCCCACTCCACCTGCAGCTCGGGCGCTGGACAATGTTGGGCTTTTGAATGCTTGCTCTCGGTCTTCTAAATTCAAAACTTCACCAAAATTCCACACTTCCAACATCAAATGAGTGCTTTCTTTTATAACAATCCACTTCAAGGTTATCGTGGCTGCATTGTCTGAGCTGAAACACACCGCATTGGATATTACACACAACAAATTGTTCAATAACCACGATTCATCCGTCAAAATATATCTACTCTCGATGTCGGGATCGGTATATTGTACGTCAATTCTACAATCTTCCAAT
>JACCEA011303324.1_pt1 | contig 12604 bp, 17 predicted proteins | sample 7449851 | NCBI WGS metagenome assembly JACCEA01 (sample SAMN15323453, study PRJNA562643) | freshwater metagenome | isolation source: river surface water | place: USA:Blue River Watershed | collected 2017-08-18 | reverse complement strand
GAATTGAAAAATTAGGCCTTCATTAAAATCTAAACTAAAAATGAATTTGGGTTGCAACTTTACCTTAAACCTATGATTACAAAGTATAAAAAGTTGCAACCACAAAAAATGTCTCTTTACAGAAAGATATGATGGTTTTTAAACAAAAAAAGAGGTCGAAATGACCTCTTTTTTCAAGTTGCTCCCCTTTTCGACGAAAGATGCAGCTATAATGGGATGATTGAGTTTGTGACCATAAGCAAATTGAAGGGTTAAACTATCCCAGTTTTTTCAAAATCGTTAATCCTTCTTCCCAATTCGTATGACCAGAAGATGCATTTATATGACCTGCATCTCCAATGTTTATAAAGTCACTGCCCCATTTTTCTGCAAAATATTTTGCTCTCTCTAAAGAAACCCAAATATCATTTGAACTGGCTACAACAATAGAATTGAAATTTAATTTATTAAGAGGTATCGGTGAAAATCCTTTTGTGGGAAAAGTATAATTGGGTGCTTCCAAATCACTCGGTGCTACTAGCATAGCTCCTTTAATATTTCTTTTATACTTGGCAGACCAATGTGCAATAGTTGAACAACCTAGGCTATGTCCAATTAAAACGACAGATGATAGGTCATACGATGTCACCATTGCATCTATATTTTTAATCCAATCTTCACAAGTGGGCGTGTCCCAATCGGCTTGTTCGATTCGAAAAAAATTAGGAGCGGAGTTTTGGAAATAAGTTTGCCAATGTTCTGGGCCAGAATTCCCCAAACCAGGGACAATTAAATAGTTTGTCATATTTAGGGAGATGAGTTGATTTATTGGAAATCCCACTATAAAAACAAAGATATTGAGTTGCAGCTTTTCAAAAAATATAAACCTCAAATAATAAAAAGATGCAGCACACCTAACTCACTGATGGACAACAAAAAAGGCGACATTTCTGTCGCCTTGTGCACTCTTGCTCCCTCTCTTGTCGGAAGTTGCAACCATAATTCGATGATTGAACTTACCAGAATCAGAAATTTAATGATTTAACTGCAAAACCTTTACCATTTTAATTGCTTAAAAAAGCCCAAACCAAGGTTTATATCCATCAGCAAAATGTTCAATATGGATATTAGCTTTTGAGACATTCAATTCCTGTAACTTTCGTGATATTCCTTCCTTTAACTCATCTGGTCCGCAAATAAAGTATTGGGTATTGGGAGCTTTAGCCAAATCCTTTTTTTCAATTCGCTTATTGCCTGAAATAAAATCAATGTATTCAAATTGTGGATACAGATTTACCAATTGATTTAGTTCTTTTTTAAAAATGATATTTTCTTCTTTTCGATTGGCATACGGTAGCGTTACTTTACTATTTGGCTCAAATTGTAGCATTTGAATCAGCATGCTATACAATGGTGTAATTCCGCTTCCGCCAGCAACCATGACATAATGATTTGCATCATCAAAATATACGTTATTGCCATTATTACCCCATGCATGAAATCCAATATCTGTTCCAACTAAATTTAATACTATCCTGTAATCAGAATTAATAACCTTATTAGCATCAATGTTAATAACGATATGTCCCTTAGAATTTCCCGGTTCTTTGCTACGCGTAAATATGGTGAATAAATTTTCACCACTTAATCCTTTTACCACATAAGAGTCTATATTATCAAGTGTTGACAACCTTTGAGAAAGAAGCTCAAACTTATTTAAACGAATAGTGAGTATTTACAGTTTGTCCACAGTTACTACAAAAGTTACCTTTAAAATGATGATTGCAATTCTTACAAGTTGTTGTCATATTTTTATATTTGTCTTTACTTATTATTTCTTTTGAATACGAGTTTTGGTAATATTGCCACCAACGTTTTGCCGCTTTGCGAAGGCGGGGATTTCCAGCACTAAACTTCATTAGATGCACAAAGCTTGAATTTAGCACTTCACTTTCATAGAAGCACCAAACCCCCGCTTTTGCAAAACGGCTGTTAGCTGCTGGTGTTTTAAATTTCATTTTCCGACAAGTCCTTAGCCAAACTTGCAATTTTAAGTTTTAGGTTTCTAATTACATAGTTTAAATCAGATGTGTTGTCAATCATTAATTGTCTATTATAATAATTGATGTGTTCAAGAATGCCAAAAACGTTTGCAATGATTGCCCAAAATATCAAATTCTCTGTTTTCACTTCCCAATTGTTAAAATATAGCTGGATAATAAATACTAACGGAATTAAACCTATCATAAAAAGGTTGTTTTTTTTCGATTTTCTAAAAAATATTAGATTCTTGTTTTGGTCAAATGGCTTTCCTGTAAGCCTATTAAGTTTTAGCTTCCAATAATGTTGTCCTTGAAACAATATGAAAATGCACAGAACTAAGCCATATAAAATAAATATTATATCAAGAAATGAATTAGTAAAGAGCAAATAGATTGCAATTAATGGGAAAGTAATAAATGCGTGCATCCGTTCCATTGGATAATACCAATTTAACCGTTTTATTAAATCTTTTTTTGTCATTTTTCTGTTTTTATTTATTGTCAGTTTGTACACTTGCAGCTAACTTCTTTATACTCGCTTGTTCGGGACAGGTATGCTGTCAATTTGGCGAGATAGTCGCAGGTTTTTTGCTTTTTGTTATGTTTATATTAATTTAATCAAATATAAATAATTTTATGTTGGTAAAACTACCTCGTATTTAGTTTAAGTTAATACTACTTAATGTCTCAATATTATTAAGTTTTGTTATTTGATTAACCTCAAAATATTCTAAATAGGTTACATTTCAATCTAAAAAAACACCAAAATCACCGAAAAATATCAATATAAAAAAAGTTGAGCATTCGGTTTTGCTCAACTTTTTGCTCAAACATTTAATAAGAAACCCTTGTAAATACTGATACTTACAAGGGTTTTGTTGTGGTCCCACCTGGCGATGTGGCGGAAATTTAGCACAAATGTTCAAAAGAATTACTAATGTTGAACCTTGCACAAATGCTTTATAGATGCACTGAACCCGCCATATTGCCAAACCCGTGTTAGTGGCAGTGGTTCTTTCGTCCTCTAATTTAGTCATTTATCTTTTCAGCTTGTCTTTGGTTAGTAATAAAGTCTTGTCCAAATGTAAGTTTTTTAGATAAAGTCGAGTTCGGTTCTACCACTCTCCAAAATGGTGTGATGCCTTTGAAAGAGTTAGTTTGTTGGTATTTTTCAAAATTTGCTTCTGCCACTATTCGTAAAAATATCCCTGTTGTAACCGGGCAAGTATAGTCTGCTCTGTTTTCAATAGCAAGGTCTTTCCGCATTGTTTGAACTGATACTTTTTTACCTTTTGGTATTTGCTTAATGTAATTGTCAATTATTTGCGGTGTCGCAATAAACATATTGCTGTTTGCCGGAATGTCTGCAAAATCAAAATCTATTCGTTTGATTTTTGGCTCTTTGTCACAATGCAATTTCTCAGTCCAAGTCTTTTTTGATGCCATTTTATTCGCCTAATTTTTGTTTTAAGTTTTGAAGGTACAAGTCCATTGTCTTATTCAAGTCCACAAATAGAAACGATAATGTTCTGAAAAAAGGATTTGAAATTGTAATTACTTCTTTAAACTCAATAGCAGTTCCGTTTACTTTTGTTGTCTTAAAAGTTCCAACCCAATAACCGTTAAAGTTCTTTGGTTCAATGATTTCAATTTCAAAAATTTCGTTTTCTACTTTCTGCTTTACTTTAAAAGTAATTGCTGTTCCTTTTTTGGGGACTTCTGTCCAAGTATTTTCGTCAATGACGATAATTTCTTTTACATCATTTCTCCAAGTGGTTTGATTTTTAAAATCAGTGACGATGTTGAATACTTTCGTTACGTCTGAATTAAGCACAGCCGTTTTTGTAAATGTTCTTTCTTTGGGCAGAAACAGCCCAAATATCAATATGATTGCAATAATTGCAACAATAGAAATAAGCAAATAAGTCATCATTTTTTTCATTTTAAAGATTATTTATTCTGCAAATTTCTATTTCATTTTCAAAAGTTGTTTGACGTTTTTTGCTATTTTATTGGAACATAAAAATCAGTTACAAAATTTTCAGGCTTATTAAACGGTGGCGATTTAATATACCATTCAAGTGCTGGCTTGTCGGCTAAATCAAACTTGTTGTCAAACAAGCAAACATTATAAATATAGTCGTAAACAGGATAAAATCCTTCATATGCTCCTTTGTAAGTGAAGACTGCAAACTTACCGCCTTCAATTTTTTTATAGCCAATTTCTCCGTTTGGTTTTATTTCTTTGGAGAGCAAAACACAAGAGTCAAAACGAATGTGTTGTTCTGCTGTTAGGTCGGGATTGTCGTGAACAATGCCAATAGTTACAGGCTTTAATTTTAAAACTAAATGAGTTGCAGCCCAAAACATAAGTTTTTGAAAGGAACTGCCCACTTTGTCATATGAACCTGTGTGTCTAATATAAGCAAGATGCAAATCGGGAATTGTCTTGATAACTGGACCTTGAACATTGAGAGCATTTAAGTCAATATTTGCTTTTCCGTATTCATTTTGTTTGTTTGTCGTAAGTTCTGCTATTGAATTTCGATATTCTAATGGTGTCAGTCCAAAATAGTCTTTAAATGCTCTTGTAAATGTTTCGTGGTTTTGATAACCACAGTCAAACGCTATTTGTCCAATGTCATTTTGTGAATGTTTAAGTTTTAGAGCCGCTTTTTCAAGTCGAAGTCGTGTCAAAAAGTCTTTGGTAGTGTCGCCTGTTAGCGATTTGAAAACTCGCTGAAAATGGTATTGGGAAAGATTTGCTTGTATAGCAATGTCTTTGAGTTGAATGTCAGTTGTCGAATTACTTTCTATGAATGAAATTGCCTTGTTTATACTTTCAAGATATGAATTTTTGGTGTCTGTTCTCATTCTGTAAAAATACTATTGTCATTACATTTTCCTTTGATGTTTCTTGCTCTTTTCGGGTCGTCCTACCATTGCCACTAACTTTTGGCGGCTACAAGAAGTTGGCGATTTCGAAGCACAAAACTGTCTGCCACCAATAAACTTGATACGGAGCACAAAGCTTCATCGAACCACTGAACCGCCAATTTCTTGTAGGTGCTGTTATGCCTTCGTGCTTCTATGATTTTGCAATTCCAATTTCAATTATTCTTGAATTATCTACTAAAACTTTCAACCTTGTTTTATCAGACATCCAACAAATCTTAAGAAAACTCTTTAATTCGCATTCGCTTTTAAAACTATCCAACCTTACACCATTAACTTCAATCACTTGTGAGTTTAAAGTAATTTCCTTTTCGTTGAGAGGAATTTCATCAAGATATACTTTACCATTTATAATTTTGGGTGAATATTCAATGAAAAAAGGCCTCGTTTGACTTTTTGAATTTTCAATTGATTTCGCATAAAAACGTTTTTGGGGAAAATCAAGTGTTACAATGTAGTTTTCCAAATATGTTACACCGAATTTCGAAATATTATCATTTGATACCTGAGTAATAATTGTATCCATTATTGTTGAACCTATTTCTAATTTATCAATAAAAACATAATTTATAGTATCATTAGGTTCCTGTCCAAAAACACCACCATAAGGTGAGCCATAGGTTTTAAAGGTATTTTCTTTTTTTATTGCACTTTTCAACCCTACTTTATAGGCTGCTTTCCTCCAAGAAAATAGCGCTGGGTCACCTGTATCAAATAGCATCACCTCTTCTATTTTGTTGTTGACTACTCCAATAATTAACGGTGAGCTTTGTTTTCCGTAAAGTTCCATTTTAGCTTTGTTCTCAAGATTTGAAAGTTTTTTTGAATTGTTTGAAAAAGTGATTTAGACCGTCAATAGTAGCTGCTTTCGTTTTATCAGCTAAAACTATATATGCGATTACAGTTTTATTGGGATTAGATTTCTGTACAACATACTTTTGAAATGCTATATCATACATATATTCTTTCCAATCACTGTCGATAGTAATTTTTCCTTTGTTCTTTCCTCTGCTATTATTTTTAAGAAATGAAACTGAAGGATCCCATGACTTTGCTTTAACCTCATATAATTTAATAACATCTCTTTCTTCTAAAAATAAATCTGTTCTAACAAATAAATCCTTGTACTTAAAAGCAGCTTCAGCAATAGCAACCTTTCCTCCTTTTGATCTTTTTTCTGCTGTCTTTGCTAATGAAATATCATAATCAAGTTCATTGATGCTAATTCCTTCTTTAATTGGGTCATCGGAAATTAAAAACTTAGCTAACTCTCCAACTTGGTATCCTCCTTCTGCCAAAGCCATCATAAATGGGTCTTCTGCTTTATTATCCTGATAGTTATTCCCCTTTGTTCCGTAATATAATTTAGTGGGACAACTTAGCGCAGTTTTGAACCTCGATTTGGTTAGATAAGCCATTTATTAAAATTTATTAAATGTACGAAATAAACAATCGATTCGAATTTTTTGACTTGATTTTAAGACCTCCAATAGACTGCTGTTTGGGAAAGTAAGTTTGTACAAAGCCTGAATTTTATGTCTGAAATAATAGCAGCCAGCAAAGTAGAACTAGAATATCTTTTTGAGTACGTTTTTTCAAACTTTTCAACAAAATACAGGAATGAGATATTGTGTTTTTTATTTGGCTTACCATTCCTTTATTTATATGATCATCCAACTTTAATAAACAAAATTCTAAACCACCTGCCATGAATTACGATCAAATAGTTAAACTTTTTTTAAACGGAGAAGTGAAATATTCAGATATTGAAAAACAAACGCTTGAAATAAACTTTGGTTTTAAATTAGTGCAATTTTCAAAATCAAGATTCGACACTAGACTAAGTCAAACGAATAAGGATTGGGTATTAAATAAAGAATTGGGATGGGGAGGTTCATTAAGTGATGACTTTCCAAATAGGTGGGATATTACTTCAGATGCAAGTATCGTATGCTACCGTAATAATTTTGTGGAGTATACTTTTTTCGAATTAGTCAAGATTAGCTTAGATGAACAATTTGAAATAGAAAAACAAATAACAATTAATGCAGCAGAAAAGGTGATAACAAATAATATTGTCGATACTCTTACAAAAGTGTTAGTTCAAGAAATGATGCCTTTTAGTAAAGTAAGTTCTGGTTATTTAGAAACAAATTTTGGGATTCATTTAAAGCAAACTCAAAGAGGAATGCACATGAATATGAGATACAAGCCTCGCTACGGAAATGTAAATTGGGTTGCAAACCAGGTATTGTGCTGGGGATCAAATACAGGATGGGATATAACCACTGATGGTAAAATAGCTTGCTGCAGAATCAACTATGATGATTATGTGAACTTTGAAATTGAAATACTTACGACTGATCAAATTAATGATTATAAGAAACAGCACCCCGAAGAATTGTCTGATTCATTTAAAAAAATGCAGGTACTAAAGTCAATGCTTGATGCGGGACTAATTACCTTGCATGAATATTCAATTAAAAGAGAGGCAATATTGAAAAGTATTTAGAGAGAAATATCAAACCCAGAATATACATCTAAAATCTCCTCCTTAGTAATTCCTAAATAGCGCCTTGATACTTGTGTGCTTGAGTGATTGAGTATCATTGAAATTTTCAAAAACACATCCTCTGACCTGTTATTCTCATCATACAAGAACCTAGCTCCCGATTTACGAAGCGAGTGCGTAGAAACAGCCTTCCTTCGGATGCCAACAAACCTAGAACCAAGCTGCAATAATCTATTTGTGTGACGTAATGAATAATTGAAAATGGTAAAATCCAAGTTTGGCTGTCCTAGCAATTCATAATATTCAAGTAATAGTGCCTTTAATACAGTGCCAACTTTAATACTTCGTTTCTTACCTGTTTTCTTCTCATTTAGGACGAGTTCGTCTTTATTTAAAACATTATTCCAAGTGAACCTAGATATGTCAGAATAACGAAGCAGTGTCCTAAATCCGAACTCTATTAATAGCGCCATTTGATAGTTCTGCTCCTTTTGGAAATACCTGTTCAATCGTTTTAATTCATCAGTGGTTAAATAATCACTGGTTTTTTCAATAGTTTTAGTCATATTAAGTGTTTTGGCTAATGTAGAGCCGCAAAGTCGTAAAACCAGCCTTTTACCTCATTTTAAGTCATAAAATCGTGCTAAAACCAGACTAGCGTTGAATATCAACTAGATGCATGTCTCTTAATAACATAAACGGACATGGTATAAAAAAGAACCTCCTGACAGTTGTCAGGAAGTCACAAACACAAATGCCATACAATTTCTCCACCGTGATCAGGGTTGAATATTTATTGGCAATGCACAATTAATTGAATTGATTGCTGTTATGCAATAGGATTAAATTTAGGATCTGCAGCGAAAATTGTCTGGCATATCAAAATCAGGGTCAAGGTCAAATAAGTGGGTGTTGTCCTGTATCTCAATGTCGTTGTATTGGTAAAATGATAATATTCCTGAAAGCCAAATGCATAGGTCTAACTTAGTCCCACCCACAAAAACAACATCAGTAGCAACACCACTTTTTCTTAGCATCAAATCAATCATCTTGTTTACATATTCAAATGCCCCGTCTTCTTTTAGATTTTGTCTGTTATGTGAATTTGCATCCAATACGAAAACCATCTTCTCTTGATATCTAATTCTTCTTCTATTTCTTCTTTGCATTTGTATTTTTTTTAATTAAATGTGTATTCTTTATTTGTTTTTCCTCTTGGAGCGATAAAACATTTTCTGCTAGGGTTCTAAATTGATTTTCAGTTATTATCATCTTCATTTTCCTTTTAGGATTTTCATTTGTAAGTGGTACTAATTTCATAATTTACTTTATAATAAATACTACGATGTGATACATTAATACACTTATTTGAAAATAAATTTTTATTGATTGATATTCACGAAAGGGATAGTCCTAACACAATCCCCACAAACCCGTTTTATGTCCCCAAATTTCGATCATCTTTTCGTTTTCGATACAACCATCGATAGTCGTGAAATACAAAGAATATTTAAAGTATTCCTGGATGTAGTTTTAACTGTAATTAAAATTTTACGATAAAAAGGTGCAGTATTTGAGTACCAATTTATATAGTTTTTTGGGGAAGAGGGGTTGGCGCGGAATTTGGGGAGTTGGGGTTGGAAGTCGTGAGACTTCGTCATGGTTCGTTACACTCACCTCTTCGTTGAGAGTTATTTTATTAGCTTATCAATATAGAAGTTATAGCTTCTTTTTGTTTTAGCTGCAGCAGCTTCAAGTTCAATTAAATTATAATCAGTTAATACCCCTGCTAAATCTTTAAGTGCTGTACCAAACATAATAACATCAAATCGTGCCCAACCTAGTTTTTCTACCAATTCAATTACATCGTAGCAGAAGTATTTAAAATCCATATCTGTTATTGTTCTAAAATCAATATCTACTATTTCTCTAAATTTTTCTTTGTATTGCATTGCACTAGCATTATTCGTTTCTTTTATATTATCTTTTGATTTTTCTTTTTCTTTTACTCTTTCTTTTTCTTTTAGGTTATTCTGGGTTTCAGAAAAACCCACTGGGTTATTTTGGGTTTCCTTTGTTTTACCAATATGCTTCTTGCCATTTTCTCTATTTTTAATTACTACATCACTGTACTTATCAATATTAAAATCAAATAACTCGGTAGCTGTTGCGAAAAACATCTGTGCTATTGGTGTCATCTCAACTAAAACATCTCCTGTATAATAGTGGAAGATATTTGTAAACAGTGCTGCCCTATCTTCATTAGATAGGAACTTCAAATGCTTTGACCATGATACCTTCATTAAAATATTGGGTGGCATTCCAATCGTTGAACCACTATTATCATCTTCATTACTGCTGCAGGTAATGTCTGCTTGTTTTTTCTTGTATCCCATAGTATTCCATTTTTATATAAATACTCGGGAAAGTCTCAAAATCCATTGTAGCTACAAAAAATATGGCAAGTAGCACGTCTTTCACCAAACTTGGAGTATTTATCTATAAAGCATGCCCTATGAAAAACAAAAAAGCAGTAACTAAAAATGAATTTGTAAGACTACGCATCGATTCCATCGAAAAAAGCAGATTAGATCGCTTGTGCGCAATTACACGCCGTCAAAAGAGCGACATCGTGCGTGAGGGGTTGTTTGAACTGTACAAGCTTAAATACCCTGAGTGTTTGGTTGATTAAGCCCTAGCTGCCAATTTTTTAGTCAATATCTCAATTAATTATCAATCGAACAGAAATTTTTTTTTCATCTATACATTGAATATCAATTAATTTATATATTATTATAAATTATATCTGAAATTGTCATAGTAAAAAGGGTACCATTCAATAAGTTTCCTTATTTTTGCACCATGAAAGAATTCAAATATTTTAATGGTTACACAAAAGATGCTAATAGCCCTGCCACTATTGACTTCGATAAAATATTTGATTCAATGAGGATTCAGCTTACAAAAGATGGTAAAGATCAAATTTTGTCTAGCAGTATTATAAAAGAGTTGATTTTTGGTTTGGAATGTATCAATAGTATCAATAATAGAAAAACCAAAAATGCCGATTTGACTGATTACTCATTTCCAAATGCTACTACAAAGAAATTTAACGCAATTGTAAATGATGCAGCTTTTTTAAAGAAGCTAATTGAACTAAGTGAAATAGTAAATTTAGCAAATACCGCTTTCAAGGCATTAAATGCGGATATCAAACTATTTCTTAAAAAAGGAACAGGGATTGATACTGAGTATATAGTTGCCAGAGCAACAATACAATCATTCGAATATGTAAATGGAGAACGAAAAGCCACTACAAAAAGGTTTTCAGCTCATGTCGGATTATTATCAAAATATCCAAAAGGATTAAAAGATAAGCAAGCAATTACAGACGCATTACCTAAACTTTATAACAAGATCTTAAAAACAGATTACTTTAAGAGCTAAATTTTTTTAATCAAAAATGGTACCTTTTTTATGATGTCATTTTATCAAATTCGCGCGCCATAGCAGCGCTCACAAAACCGACCTCGAGTAGAACCAAGCGATTCGCCTTACTCGAGTGTATTACAGGCGACAGTTATTTGAAATATAATTCCAAAATTTAAATCACTTTCAAATGAAAGCAATGATTAAACGATTAGCTGTAGAAAGTTTACAGCCAAGCGAAACACATGCAAAAGCATACTCTCAAAGAAGAGTAGATATGCTTGCACAATCGATGCTTCAGCACGGACAGCTGGAGCCGTTAGTAATTAATAAAAAAAACACTATCCTATCGGGTGTATTACGATGGGAAGCAGCGAAGTAGTTGGGGTGGGCGGACATTGAGGTTTTGTCCGTTGGAGACTCAGAGACCTCTGAAGATGTACGTGTAATCATGCACAATCTTCAAAGAGTTAAAACGCAAGCAGAGATTTTTCATGAATCTCAATATTACTTGAGCCTTATCCCAAAAGAGCAAGGGAAACGAACAGATCTCATCGAAGAAGAAGCTGGAGATGTAATTCCTAAAAAAGGGGAAAGATATAAGAAAGTTGCCGAGATGATGGATGATTTAGTTTCTCCTCAAATAATTCGCAAGATGAATATGGTTGCAGAAGCAGAAAAAGCAGCAGTTGAAAATGGTAACACAGAGTTGGTAAATCTAGGGTTGGTAAACAAAATCATTGCAGGTAAAATCACTCCTTCAAATGCGGTAAACTTATTAAACAACTATAATAAGTATTCAAAGGAGCGAGATGAAGAAAAAGATCAAAAAAATGTAATACCAGAGTTTTCTAACTCTAATTGCACGGTTTACAATAAGAGCTCTGCGCAAATGAGTGAAGTTGAATCCGAATCGATCCAAACTGCATTTAGTAGTCCTCCATATTGGAACTGCAGAACCTATGATTTAGAATTTGAGGATGAGGGTGAGGTTGAATTAGGTCATGAGAAAACGCCAGAAGAGTTTGTTGAAAACTTAATGGTTCATTTGCGAGAAGTACATCGTGTATTAAAGCAAAATGGTTCATTCTTCATGAATTTTGGAGAGTATGGCTACAAACTAACCTCACCTTTGATCTCAAACATGTTAGTATTACGTCTTCATCAAGAAGGTCTATTCAAATGTGTTAATGAAATCATTCTGCACAAGAAAAATGGGAAGCCTGTACCAACTACAAAGCGTCTAATGAGAAGTTATGAAAAGATTTATCATCTTGTAAAGGATGAGGAGAACTATGATTACTACCCTCTTAAAATTTGGCGGGACGAGCCTATGAAGGTTTTAGGTTCATTTAAAAATAGAGGGGTGGACGGATCTTCAACTTCTGCGCCATGTCTACAAAAACCTTATACAACATTTAAGGATTTTATAGATCAACAGGAGTATGAGGATGTAATTCACACTGCGGTTGCGAATACAAATATTTTCAAAAAAATAGACCCCGATTACGATCATGCGGCACCGTATGACTCAAAGATCTGTCTATTGGGAATAATTTGCACATCAAGACCAGGAGACAAAATCCTTGATGGATTTCTCGGCAGCGGCTCAACAGCCGAATGTGCAATTATGATGGGACGCGAATTCGTTGGCTACGAGTATGCCAAGAAAAACGTAGAATTCATT
>JACCEA010865979.1_pt1 | contig 12605 bp, 5 predicted proteins | sample 7449851 | NCBI WGS metagenome assembly JACCEA01 (sample SAMN15323453, study PRJNA562643) | freshwater metagenome | isolation source: river surface water | place: USA:Blue River Watershed | collected 2017-08-18 | reverse complement strand
GTAACAACGACGACGATGTTGACGTCGACGAAATTACCTGTTTTGGTTGCACTGAAAAGTATAGTGCTTTACGTCCCAAAACATACTACGGTTGTGAAGGCAGACATGCCTATTGTGCTCTTTGCTTCAATGAATGGAAAAAGAAGAAAAACGGAATAGCTATTTGCCCGTTCTGTCGTAAGTAGTCACAATATAATACTTCCATCAACAGACATAATTATGAGTCTGTGTTTTAAGGTAAACCTACAATCCAATGAATGTAGCTAATAAACATGTGTGGTATTTAAAAACCTTCTTCTTTCTTTCCAACTTAAACTCCAAAAGAGTAAATTTTTTTAAATCATATATAAATGTACTTGTAGCATTAATGAACATGCCCCTTGGTTTTTTCTGAGAATGTGTAATTCAAGCAAGTGTAATTCAAGCAACAAATAATAACAATTTTAATTAAGAACGTACCATTCACCTTCAATAGCGACCTTCATTCGTTCTACATTTTTATTGGTTTAGTATACTAATTAATAATCCTGTTCTAATATACTACAACAATAATCAAACATACGAAAATATCTATCCTCCAAATTTCTATCATTTACTGTGAATGGCTTGAAATGTAACTTCACCAACTGCAGTTGTTCAGATGTGAAAGGTCTTGTCACTGGATCAACAATTACTGCTGGAGTGTCCATAATTTCTTCTTCATCATCAGAGCTTTCATCATCGTCTTCATCACCAGAAACATTTCCTTCAACACCATAATAATATTCATCTACTTCAACTGCAGCTGAAATATGTTGATTTTCATGCAACAGTCTTAAAGGACATTTGTTTCCCTCTGTTCTAATTTTATGAACATTCCAAGCTTTAATATAATTCTTCAGATGTCGATTAATTCTCTTTTTAAACAAATAATGTAAACAAAAAATAGGAATATTTTCACTTACATCTACTCGATAATTAATTTCCAATCTATCACTAATCCTAAAAAAAAGTTCTCTATAAAAAGAAATTACTTCTTTGGACATATCTCTCCACTGCCTTTCAATTCTTTGATTGTGCGTACTCTTGCCAGCTAAAATACTACCTCTGTTTAGTCCTTTCTTGCGCAGCATGTACTTTCCAATCATCACATTTTCTCCACCCTTATCGGTTCTTACCCGACTAGGACATCCATATCGCTTTACCCCTCTTTTAAATGCTTTTAATGCAGTTTTAGCTGTATTATTATCTGCACATCTTGCATACATAATTGCTCTGGAATAACCATCTATACCTGCATGAATTACAAGATTAAACTTAATTAACTTATGATTGCCATCGACATGCCACAAATGATGAGGCCCTGCTACTTGATAAATCCTTCGATGAACAGCCTTTCTTCTTCTCAACAGAATTCCTTCTGGATCAACTCTTCTCATTGATGCTCGCAGTCTAGCACGCTGTACTCTACAATCAGCAACAGCCAACCATCCATCCAACATTTTCTCTCCCCTTTGAGGATAGTTGGTTATCAGATTGCGCACCATAAAATCTAACTCTTCATCTGATATACGAGTTTTTTGAGGATCCTCAAAATTGAATTTTTCCCTCCATCTTGTCACAAATGACTCAGTCATACCTACGATCACATGGATTTCTTGCCATTTGTATCCAAAACTTCGCAGCATATGCAACTCTTCATAAAAAAGTAAATTCTTCTCCACATCATATCCAATAATAGACCTTTTCCTGCCTCTTCTATTCCTCCTGACTTGTGTTTCCATTTTGGATTCGGTCAAGGGATTAAATTTAAAAAATGATAATAGTAATACGTATAGTATAATACAATAGACCTTATTATACACTACATATAATATACTTCCATGTCTATAATAAAATAAGTATAATATATATACTCAACTACATATTTCACCCTAATTTTACAAATCCCAGATCTGACATGTGTCCAAAGTTTCAAATTTTAACCACTATAATATTGCAGAAAACGGCTTTCCATATTACCAGCCTATTTTGCTGCTTTTTAGCAACTTTAGGGATCTGGGAATGAAAAGTCCCTTATAATTTTCGCAAATTTTGCATAAAATACTTTGGACTTCAGAAGGTATATGGTATATGGAACAATAGCAATGTGGAATTGGGAATGGACAGTGTATTCCTTCCAACTTTGTCCATCTTCGATAAGAAACAGCGTGATAGAGAAGAAGGTAGATACCAGAATATCTGGGCTCCTTGTGATTGAGTAACTCTTGTTTTAACGTATTGCAAAAAGTTTGGTTTGTTTTCGGATTTTATCTGGAGATTTTTATCATTCTGGTCATATCCCATAGCCCTTAAAAAGAACCAGATAGGTGTTATTTCCATCTCCATTGGAAAATAATGTTCTCGTCGGGAACGAGCAATCGTAATAGATCCAGCAGGTCTGCTGGGAATAATCCCAGTTCATCCAGGAATCAACAAGGGTTCATGCTAGTGCCCCTTCGATCTGGGACAGAAGCGGGAAATAATAATACCAGTAATTCTGGAGGTTCTGGTAGCACTCGATTTCGAAGGTCGGGTGGAAGTGGGTCAGGTGGTGGCGGTTCAGACAGTAGTGACTCTGATTCCGATTATGATCCAAACATGGATTATGACACTCGTATTCCATTAGATGCCGATGAAGATACCTCTGCAGATATTCAAGCAAGCAGAGGAACAGAAACCCCAGCAAATAATGGGCCAAGTGGGACTGGAACTGGAAGCGTTGAACCTGGATCTGCAAGTGCCCCAGTTGTTACTGCGGATATCAATGACACTGGTGGTCAAGGTGGACAACAAGAACAGCTTAGACGTCAACAAATTATTCGCTTAGGGTTAATCATGTGTTTCTTTTTCTTTCTCTTAGATGGAGGAAGCGGTGGGGGTAGTGGTGGATTTGGTGGTAATAGTAATGTTCCTCCGCCTGTAGTGCATGATGAAATTCAATTGCCACCACAAGAAACCGCTGATATTATTTCTTTGATGAATCCGTTGCGATCGACCCGATTTGCTTTAGAAAGACAGAATATAACTGGTGAATTTAGAGGTTATTGGAGGGATGCGGTTATTGATGGTCACACAAGACAAGATAAGCACAATTCTTCTGTAAAGTAAGTTCAACCTATTTGATGATCGAAAGTATTGGTGGTTGATTTTTATTTTCAATAAATTAGAGGTGGTAGTATTCTTGTACAAACAAAGACAATTCCTATTAAGGGAGTTCCTGATATGTCATTTGTGTATGGTTCAATCAAATTTTACAATGATCAAACTAGGCCATTGCTGGATTGGAACAAACCACTTCAGGGAATTGCCATTAATTCCATTCAAAAGATGTTTCTCTTTCCCACTGCATATTGGTCCCAGCAATTATATGTCGAATTAAGCAGTATTATTCCATCTTCTTCCACCATCTCTCCCACGGCAAGCCCTACCTCAAATCCTACGACTACTGCAGCGGCCATGACGCAGGTACAAGATAAGAAGTTGATTGCAACTAAAACTTCAACCAATGAAGAATTAGAAAGTTGGCGGACTTTGAAGCATGCAAAACTGATTAGTCAGCAACAACAATTGCATCAGCAGTCTCCCATTAGCACTGATCGCGCCGTTGTAGGTAGTGGTGAAGATCACATTTTACGGGGTGGAAGCCATTCGCATGGTCATCCTCATTCTGGAGCACACATTCACGGTCGAAACAATCATCAAGTACCGACTGAAGGGAATGATTTGCTATCTGCTCCTAGAGCTCTTACGGTTTCTTCAACTTCCACTGCTACAGATTTAACTATCCATGAAACTGATACTGGTGCGTTACTTATCACACTCCAAAGCAGTGATTCTCCACACGATCGATTTTACATGAAAGTTTTTGTGTGGGATACGGTGTATGGATTACTACCATATAATCTCTCATCTCCTAGTACACTGGCACCAGCATTGCCCAACATTACTGCCTTAGGAAATAGTGGTGCGGTCGCCAACAATGATAGAGTCTTACTTCGTTATTTCCCTTTGGGTGAACAAGCATTATCTAAAAAGTTTCGTGATATTCAGAAATATCGAGATGATGATCCAAATAATCCAGAATTAAAGCGCAGAGTTGGTAGTAAGAAGGGTAAGACAAGTACTTTAAACAAAGAAATCACTCGTGGGCCGAATGGAATTGTGAAAGATTGCATGCGCGTGCTTGAGATCGATTTCTCAAATAGCGGAAATAAGCTTTTGAACATTGAAGATATGTTCATAACACCAAAGACTACTACTACCACTACTTTCTCTCCAATTAACGCACCAACTCCTGGGACTGATGGAAATAAAGCGGAAGGGTTAAGCACTATTCTGCAACCACAAGAAGGAGACAACACTGGTAGTTCGACAGTAGTCGATCGCAACACAGATAACGACGCAACAGATTTGCACAATGTCAAACCGATTGCGTCAATGACAGGTAGGATGGTATCTTGTGATGGATGCCGATATCGTGATAGCGATAATGACTTGATCTTACATGATAATCCAACTATTAAAGATATCTACCTCACAGCAGTGAGTTATACTTTCCCACAAAAGATGATTGAAAATAAAACTTTGATCTATTCATTAATTGTTGTCATATTATGTCTAGTTCAAGTTTTATCAGTTATATATCAACTGAAGTTTGCTACAACACAAGCATTGAATGCAAAGAATTCCATACTAACTGTGTTTGCTCAATCTCTATTAGATGCATTGATATGTATGACACATCTTTTGCTTGGTGCTGCTTTCCCAGATTTGTTCTTCACTGAATTTATATGGATTTCAATCCTTAAGTTGCTACTTTTCTCTGTATTTCAAATGCGCTTAGTAATTAATATTTACCAAGCTATCTATGCACAAGAGATTGCTGCTGAAGGGTGGAGAGGATTCCGTAATCGTTTAGTACAATTACATTTGAGATTTTATGGTGTTGTACTCATGGTATTACTCTTTGGAACAAGCATGTGGTTTCTTACTCATCCATTTATTGTCATTTTGACTTTATATTCATTTTGGTGGCCACAAATTGTTCATAGTGTAATGACAGGAACTCGTTCAGCATTGCATCTGTACTATATTTTGGGTATGAGTGCCACTCGATTGTTTCTACCTCTCTATTTGCTTGCTTGCCCTGTTAATTTCCCCGCAATATTAGTGGAATATTTGTCCCCTGGTTATGAGATTGACATGAAAGATCATTTTATGCATGGATTTGAAGGAAATGCCGGTGGTACTCGTGGATCTTACTACGGTGCTGCAGTATTTTTCGTTGCTTGGATGGGCATTCAAGTGGTTATTGTGCTAGCACAACAACATTTGGGTTCGCGATTTTTTGTTCCAAAACAGTTTTTGCCCAAGCGTTATGACTATCACCGTACATTACCTCAGTCGCTACATCCTCGATACCCTCAAGCCGCAGCAGTTGCTTCAAGCCATGGCGAGAGCAGTCTTCACGGTGATGTTGAAACCGGCTCATTACTAACAAATAACCATGAAGATAATTCGCACAATCACGATAATAATGAAGGAGGTTTGGAATGTGTCATTTGTTACAATCCGATTCATCTCAACGTTTCGAGAGAGTATATGGTAAGTCTTTTCATATTTATTGTCCATGCTTCGTTTCACCCATCCATCTTTTAGATAACTCCTTGCGATCATCTTTTTCATGAGCAATGTTTAACACAATGGATGCGGGTGAAATTGGAATGTCCTGTGTGTAGGTCGGTCTTACCGACTAATGAAGAAGAAGAGTCTTAATTGAGATTTGGAGAGTATATATTGGACGGATGTGTATAATGTATGCATGAAAAATAGTTAGGGCGCTTAGTTTGTTGGATCTGTTTTATGAAATAATTTGTATATACATGCTGTGACTAGAAAATTGCATTCCTCGATCTTCAATTGAATATCATTAATAAAACTGGATTTGAGGTAACTCATTGTAGTAGTATTGTGAAAAACATTTTAAAGAATAGTATATAGCAAAATATGTATTATTCCATTCTTCTGAAATGTTGGCAAAATTTTATTTCTCTTCGGCTGCTGTTGAGCAGTGAACGAGGCGCAAAAACTTTACAGACGCTTTTAATCAAGGAAACAAGTTCGATCAAAAGAGGTTTTCTTCTCCATTTCCCATATTATTGTTGATGGTGATGAAAGAAAGAACAAAAATTTGGTCAATTTTGTTTGAGATAAAAAATTAAAATTGATTTTTATTTCATTTATTTACTGACTCTTGCCTTATTAGACTCCACTATCAAACTAGGAATACGGTGGTACACGTTTAATTGGTGGGGGAAAGAGGGTATTTTTACCTATAGAGATTTTATATTCTCTTTGTTGCAGTTCATTTCTTAAAAAGGCGCGCATCATCATCATTGTAAGTGAGGGTGTATTAACACCCCAACTAGTAGATATTGCCTTGTTTAGAACAAAATGATGGATGGAATGTTAAGTGTCATGGTACATACCACTATGAATTTACGAGTTCGAGAAGAGTGTCCGATAATTTCATTAATAGATTCGTCTACTGTCTTCTTTCCTGTTGGAACGGACACAAGTGGTACCACCCATTATAGTAATAGTGCTGTGATAAGTGGTTCAACGAGGAGTTCAGGAACAGGCAATAGTTCAAAAAGTACAAGTAGTGTGGGATCCACCAGTAGCGGTAGTGCAAGTGGTAGCGGTGGTACTACTAATAGGAATTCTCTTCGAACGACGCCAGTAGGTACTCCCAATAGAGCAATGAATAATCCCGGAAGTAACAATGCAGCCAGCACTGTCAGCAATCCATCAACGACTGGAGCAAGGACACCGCAGCCAGCTACTGCCACTAATACCCCGAACAGAGGCACAAGCACCCCTTCCACTCCAATCGCTAGGTCTCCTGGCTCCATTACTGTGACTAAAACGGTTGCTGCCTTTGGTCGGACAACACCAGTTTCTGCTCTAAACTTCAGCACAAGCAAAACAACATCAACAACTTCAACAATATCAAGACCCTCTTCCATTAGAATGGCTGCCACACCGAGCGCTGATGCTGGTGGGGTTGGTTGCACACCATCGCTTGAATCGACCTCAGTTACTGCCATTGTCCGAAGTTCCTCAAGTACTGGTGATGAAACGAGTACTGAAACAAGTACAAGTACAATTGCCAGTATCGATACAATAGCCAATGCTGGATCGAAGACTCCAATCCCTGCGGTCTCAACAAGCACTAAAACGACTCCGTCGAGCACAACACGAACTACCAGCGTGAATAGCCAAAAGAAAAAAGACCCAAATCATGTGCCTTACTTCCTAAAATCAAAAGCGGAAACATCTGCTGAGAAGCAGCGAGTTCCTTCAACACCAACAAGCCGATCTCTCGTACAAACGCCATCAACATCTAAGACACCACCCATCAGCAAAGTTGTGACTTCTGCGAAGACTCCTGTTCTAAAAACTCCTGCGAAGTCATCTCCAGCAACAAATGTATCTCCCGCTCCATTGCTAGAAGTTAGATCTCCTTCTGTTGGAAAATCTCTAACTGGGAAAATTACCGCAACTTCAAGTTCTCCACAACAAGATTCAAGGATATCCCCAACTAGAACAAAGCAAAGTCCAATAAAAGTAAGAAGTACTTCGCAAGATCAAGATGAATCAATTCCTCCAATACCTTTAGTATTGTCTGGTAGGACTGCAGATGAACCCTTACCAGAAGAAAGTTGTATAGAAATTCCGCCACCCCCTCCTAAAACACCATTGCGAAATGAGCATCGAGGATTTTCGCAAGAACAATCATCTCCAAATACTTTGCGATCACCAGCTGGTTTTCAGCCGTATTGGCATTCACCACATCAAAATCCTCGTGAAACTATTTCATCTTCTTCGATTCTCTCTCAACAAAATCCAGCTGCTACTGCACCTCGTTTAAGCCCAAAGAATTGTCAAGATATTTCAGAAACAGAAGACCTAGATACTCTCTCTCCTTTAAGCACAAGAGAGTTGACAAGTAGTGATAACGATTTATTTGTGAAACGCGCTCCTTCATTTGATATTTTTCATGGTTTGGATCACTATGTTCCTGATGATGATCAAGATCCATCGTTTGATCAACGAGCTGCACAAGAACGGTTTATACAATCACCGAAAAAATATCAAAAACAACATGTTCTAAATTACTATGATAAGAAGGAGAGTTATCGACAAGTAAATTATCCCATGGTCTCCGGAAATGTGGCACATCCAAGTACTCCATCTGCTACAACTACATCAACTACTACTAGTAACACAAGTACTTCTCCCACTGCGGCATCTAGTTCATCATTTCATAACCAAATGGCGCACTTTCGTAGTCCCAGTTATGGTCAAGTATTTTCTGCTGAAGTAGCCAATGGCAGTGGAACAACGGTAGTAACTGGTTTGGTGACAAGAACTCGACAAACGCATCTTGTTAGCGATCCTCCCCATTTTCAAGCAAATCAACACAAGACTTGCTATGCTTGGACTGCTGTTTCGATGATTCGACAAGCTCATCGTTTGGAACTTCATGGTAAGAAGGAAGCGAATACTGAAAATATTCAAATTCCTGAAGCTGCGAAATTGTACAATGAAATTACTGACAAATGGTTTATTGGGAATAAGGTAAAAGGTGGTGATTTATTGGGACATTTGCAACGCTTTATTCAAAAGAATGAAAATTGGCAACTCTTTGAATTGAACTATCAAAGATTTCGTGGTCAATTCAATCATTCTGATGCAAGATTCTGTGTGTTTGGAATGACTTTAAAGTTTACACAGAAAGAATGGGAGTTGTTTGATGAAGTTCACCATTATGAACCAAGTGCATTACCAGCTGATGAACAAGCAGCTTTGAAATTTTTCTTGGCTACATTGAGTGTGATAGAGCATGATGTTCGGGAACAACAAAAGTCTACCCTTATTATCTCATTATCAGAAGAGCACAAGCGATTTATGAATTACCTTTATTGGAAATTAATTGATTACCCTTCTTCTTCTGTTGTTGCTGCTGCATTAGCGGATCCAAGTCATGTACCTATAGAAGATAGTCCTGCCATTTCGTCGAAATCAAGTAGTGCCAGCGGGAAACAACAAAATACAACTATCACGAATCCTGGTGTATCTCGTTTAAATGATGCTCCGTACATCATGAATATTCGGAAGCGAGAAGAGGAAGCTGCCAGTCACACTCTTGATGGTAAAAGTAGAAGCAACAGTGGTCATGATTTAGCGATACTGCAACTTCAAGAACAAGTTAAAACAAAGTTCTTTGAGTTGTTAAAACTTTTTCCTGATCAAAAGTTTCCTAAAAGTACGTATACAATTACCCCAGATATATTTTATCAATCACAAGAAGGATCGAATACTTCGGAACATACTGGCACTAGAAGTCGCAATTTATCAACTGCTGCTATTATTGTGGAGGAAGAAATTGAGACAGAGGTTTCTCCATATGCAGAGGATGGCGAAACAGCTGAAGCGATTGCTGAAAAAGAAAAGCAATACTTTTGCCACTCTCTTGCGGTATATGGTGTGGATTTAGAAAATACAACTAACTGTGTCATTGCTAAGAATTCCTGGGGGCCTACATGGGGTTTCATAGGAGGACATTGCAGAATTTCGTTTGAGTGGCTAAAGCAGTTAGCAAATGAACAACGTGTCATCTTTTATAGACTATCACCGAAAGGGTGGACTCCAGTAGAAGTATTTGAGGATGACTAATTGATGTTATGTGGAGCATGACAAAATATATGTACATATTATCATATAAAAAGAGAGTATTTTCTCGATATATCCTCAGCGTCTCATTGGCCTATCAAGTCGTTGTGAATTGTAAATAGTTTAGTAATAAGATAAGGAAGATTTGTGTGTGTGTGTGTGAAGTAGGACCAGGTCAATTATCAATAGTGCTTTTTTTTTCGTTTCGGCAGTATTTTCTTCTTGTGCATCGACGTTTTATGTTGTTGCCTTGTGCTATGCTCTGTCAAGCTCAATTCATCAAGATGTAAGGCTTTGGAAGTTGTGACATGTTGGATATGGGATAATACCACAAGATGGTGCGCTGTTTTGTGTTATGATGAAGTTAGTACATATTTTGAAAGATATGATACTGAAATATATATTGGTATATTGTTTAATTCACAGAGAAGTATTTCTTTGTACATACATATAAAGTTTAAATGTTAGATGATAATTTACTATGTATTGTCATTTTCTTATTTTCAAATGGCGATCCCAGATCTGGGAGTCAAACACAGAGTGGGGAGTTAATTTTATTAATATTGTATAGAAAAGCATTTGCTTTGGCATATATAAAAACAAAACACCATCCTTCCCATATGCAAAATTGCGCCTTCTTATTCATAAAGAATGAAGCGGAATAGATGGTTATTGTATTGCATGTTATTTGGGTATTTCCTTTCTTTTTGTGGTGAGGTCTTGGCAATAACCACTATGGCACCTTCTATTAATCAAACATTTATGCCCATTCTTCCTTCATCCCAACCTACTTGTCAACCATCTCGACGTCCTACATTGCCACCGACCAATCAACCCAGTGGACGGCCGACTTCCCAACCGAGTTGCCAACCTTCGAATATTCCAACCATGCAACCTTCGGGAAGACCATCATGTCAACCCACACTGCAACCGAGTGGGTTCCCAACCACTCAACCTACGAAGCAGCCCAGTATATTTCCAACAACACAACCAAGTGCCGAACCAACCAGACAACCTACCGGGCAACCTACTGCTCTGCCAAGTAGTCAACCAACTTCTGTTCCTTCTATCAAACCAAGTGGGCAACCAAGCAGACAACCCACTGAGAAGCCATCATCTCAACCAAGCAGCGAACCTTCGTCTATACCAAGCGATCCTCCATGTGTGCAACCCTCCGTAACACCTTCTGGCCAGCCAAATTCATTTCCATCGAACCAACCATCTTCTCAACCAACGCTTATCCCATCTGCTCAACCAATCTGTCGACCTTCTACGAAACCCAGTGGGCAACCTTCGAAACAGCCCTTCTGTAATCCCAGCAGCCAACCATCTGTATCTCCGACAGCGCAACCTTCAATTGCTCCGAGCAGTATTCCCTCGAAACAACCGACGGATCAACCAACTTATCAACCTCTTGTATCTCCATCTGCTCAACCATCGGTGGAACCCACAGGAAAACCTAGTGACCAACCAAGTGCGATGCCATCAAGCTGTCCATCGGCCCAACCTTCTACTTTTCCAAGTAGCAGTCCGACATCATTACCTACTGTTGGTCCCTCAATGCAACCATCATCATCGCCAACTGTTCAACCAAGCATGCAGCCTTCCAGGGATCCGACTGCTTTTCCGACATGTTTACCGACAGGGGAGCCATCCTCACATCCATCATTCATTCCGTCCTCTGATCCGTCAAGCCAACCATCTTCTTTGCCATCTAACCATCCATCATCTCAACCGTCAAGAATTCCAAGTGCGCAGCCATCATCATCACCGACATCTACTCCCACTGTTATCCCGTCATCAAGTCCATCTAATTCGCCTTCGGAACAGCCCACTATCTTCCCGTCGGCTCAACCAAGTGTCCAACCATCGTATCAGCCAAGCTCATTTCCTTCTAGTCAACCGACTTGCAGACCTTCCGCTACACCAACTATGCAGCCTGTTGCTGAACCCACAACATTTCCATCCAGTATTCCTTCTAATCCACCAAGCCAACAGCCCAGTTGTCAGCCAACATTTCGCCCGTCCGCGGTTCCCTCATGTTCCCCATCATCCGCTCCATCGAACATACCAACTTCCCAACCAAGCTTGCATCCATCCTCTTTCCCTTCAGTATTACCCTCGGGATCACCGTCTGCGTATCCATCCACAATCCCATCATCAAACCCATCAACTGTTCCCTCTCAACAACCTAGCAATCAACCCACTTCTTTTCCTTCGGCAGAGCCAACTATTCAACCAACCGCATTTCCATCTTTATCACCAACGATGCAACCTAGTTCTCAACCATCACATTACCCTACTGTAGCTCCATCTGGTAGTCCAACTTTGACACCCACTACCCTACCTAGTGGAGTACCCACTTCGCCCCCTACCATATTCCCTTCAACGCAACCATCAACTCAACCATCGTCATCACCGTCGAACCAGCCATCTTCCCCTCCTACGGGTTTACCAAGTGGGTTACCAACAATGATCCCATCTCAACAACCCTCAAACTTTCCAACATCTCAACCATCCCGTCTCCCTACTTCTGGCCCTTCCGGCTGTCCATCATCTTTACCATCAACGCACCCATCAGTCATACCATCGATCAATCCAACTGCTCAACCATTGGCGATGCCTTCATCACACCCTTCAGCCGGACCATCCTCTCAGCCAACTGGGTACCCAACTGTCTTACCCAGTGGTAGGCCTTCAAGTCAGCCAACCCTGCAGCCTTCGACATTACCAACTCAACAACCCACCATGCAACCATCCGTTCATCCAACGAAAGCGCCATCTGCACAACCCATATCAATTCCTACCCTTCAACCGACCGTACAACCATCATTCTCTCCAAGTTT